>Ga0326728_10004321_pt1 | contig 42258 bp, 36 predicted proteins | sample MB3enrmetagenome_FD_207602 | JGI IMG/M metagenome (GOLD analysis project Ga0326728, IMG submission 207602) | Lab enriched peat soil microbial communities from McLean, Ithaca, NY, United States - MB31MN | ecosystem: Environmental > Terrestrial > Soil > Wetlands > Peat | place: USA: New York... | reverse complement strand
CCTTTCTCAAGCTTCGTGAAATGGTCGGGACCCAGAAGGAATTCGCCAGCAAACTTGAACAATTAGAGAGGAAATTTTCGGAACACGATGAAAAATTCAGCGTGGTATTCGAAGCGATTCGCGAGCTCACGCAGCCTACGCCCGTTCCCCCTAGAAGGCGAATCGGTTTTGCCGTGTCGCAGGAGGAAGGCCCATGAACGTTGCCGACCAAAATACCGCAGAAGTAAGAGTACACCAACAGGCAGATTTCGAGCAGGTCGTCGACGTGAAGACTGCCGCACGCTTTCTTGGTGTCAGTGCTTCGCTGGTGTATGCTTACGTTGAGCGAAAGCAGATTCCCCATTTCCGAATGATGGGTCGCGCAATTCGGTTCAGCTTGTCCGAACTCGAAAAGTGGCGACGCCAATTCATTGTGAATGGAGGAATCTATGGCTAGACCACGCAACACAGGGGGAAATGTTTACCCCCGCAAGGAAACGGGATTCTGGTGGGTTTGTTATCGAGCGCGCGACGGTCAGAAGATCAAGGAATCCTCGGGGACAACGGACCGCGAGGAAGCGGAACGTTTTCTTCGAGAACGTTTGGCCGCCCGCGACGACGGCAAGCTGCCCGCTATCCTTTCGAGCAAGAATCTGACACTTGACGAGTGGGCCGAATGGTTCTTGGAAAGGCGTTCGAAACCGCCCCACCGTTCAGAGAAGACTCACGAACAGAATATGAATGCAGTCAAGATGCTCCGCCCCGTTTTTGGTGCCTTACGGCTTTCGGAGATATCGCCGGAAGGCATTGAAGACTACATCAAGAACCGACTCGCGGAAGGAAGGAGGATACACACCAAATTCGGGCTGATCCACCGCGGAAAGATAAAGCCCGCCACCGTTCACCAAGAATTTCGCGTGTTACGGAACATGCTCAATTTTGCCATCCGGCAAAGGAAGTTGGAAATCAACCCCTGCAACATGGTGGAGTTTCCAGTTTCTATCAAGAATTCCACCCGCAAACCACATTACATGACCTCAAGCGAACAGGAACGTATTGAACTCGTTGCGCCAAGCTACTTGAAGCACATCATCGTGATTATGACGGAGATGGGACTACGACCGCAACGAGAGCTCCTGCCAATGCTCAAGTCCCAGATTGACCTCGAAAACCGGCTTATCCACATTTCCGAGTCAAAAACCTCCACGGGAATAGGTGACATGCCTATGACCGACCTAGCATATGCGGCCTTCAAGGAGCAAGTGCAGGAAGCAGTCGGCTCTGAATACTTGTTCCCCCGGCTCACTGACCGTGGCCGCAGGCCCTACCTTTGCAGCGTCAAGAAGACGTGGCGAACGACGCTCCGGCGTGCTGGCGTACCGTATTTCTCGCTATACGAGCTGCGTCACACGTTCGCTACGCGACTCAGCGCCGGAGGAGTCGCAGACCATTTTGTTACGTTGATGCTTCGGCAAGGCGACGCGGGCGTCTTCAAAAGATACAGCCAGGCCAAACTCAACATGATGCGAGAAGCTCTCGACAGATTGGACCGTCGGGCCAATGAACACGAAAGGAGTTCTGGTACAGCGAGGCCAAATTAGGCCGTTTTGGTACAGTTTTGTTACAGAGACGGCCTTGAGGATGATGATGGAAGGGAACCGGATATTGGAACTAAAGAAGTTAGGTGGTACGCCCGGGGTGATTCGAACACCCGACCCCTTGCTTCGTAGGCAAGTGCTCTATCCAGCTGAGCTACGGGCGCACACAGTGGCACGGGCGCTCCTGCCCGTGCGGCCATGGCAGAGGCGGGGGTGCCTGTGCCGTTTGGCCTCTGATCATTGTGCAACGATGCCGCCGGTCTGTCAATGCACGTTTCATACACGTTGTGGTATAGTCGGCAGAACCCTGGAGGGGATGGAACCATGGCAATCGTGGAGCAGATTGAAAAGGACTTGGTTGCCGCCATGAAGGCGAGGGAAGAGCTAAGGCTCTCGGTGCTGCGCATGGCGAAAGCGGCTTTCATGAATAAGAAGGTTGAGCTCGGCAAGCCGCTGGAAGATTCGGAAGCCCTGGCGGTCCTCCGCACGCTCATCAAGCAGCGGCATGATTCCGTGGAGCAGTTCCGCAAGGGCAAGCGCGACGACCTGGCTGACAGGGAAGAAGCCGAGATCAAGATCATCGAGCTTTACTTGCCGGCAGGCGCAAGCGAGGAAGAAATTGACGCAGCGGTGGCTTCCGCCATCCAGGAGATGGGCGCCGCGAGCGCCAAGGACCTGGGCAAGGTGATGAAGGCCGCCATGGCCAAGCTGGCGGGCAAGAGCGTTGACGGCAAGCGTGTGAGCGAGAAAGTTCGCGCCAAGTTAGGCGGGTGACAAGAGACGTCAGCTTTCAAGTATCCGCGGCACCTTAAGTTTGGACCCGTTCGTCCGAGCTTGATGCGCAGTCGAACCTTCGCTTCCTTATTCTAGGAGACTTATGGCCACTCAACCGATCCCGGAGATCCAACCTGGTCAATTTCATCCGTACGTGCCGGCAGACGCGGAAATCCCTGAATTTACTTTGCGCGCCGTCATCCTGGGAGCCCTGCTGGGGATCGTCTTCGGAGCCGTCACCGTCTACCTGGCGTTGCGTGCCGGGCTGACGGTGAGCGCGTCGATTCCCGTCGCGGTGCTTTCCATCAGCATCTTCAAATGGCTGGGACGCTCGACTATCCTCGAGAACAACATCGTGCAGACGGCGGGTTCAGCGGGCGAATCCATCGCTGCCGGAGTGGTGTTCACCCTGCCGGCGCTGATCTTCCTCGGCTATTCGCTGGGTGTTTCGGATATACCGCGCGTGTTGCTGCTGGCCCTGGTGGGAAGCGTGTTGGGCGTCCTGTTTATGATTCCCTTGCGGCACCAATTGAACGTGGTGGAGCACGGCTCGCTGACCTATCCCGAAGGCACAGCCTGCGCGGACGTACTCATTGCGGGCGAAAAGGGAGGCAGCTTCGCGGGAAAGGTCTTCGCCGGTTTCGGTTTGGGGCTTGTCTACAAGTTTCTGAACGAAGCCCTGTTGTTCTGGCGGCCGCGGCCGATCTACCAACCGGGATGGTTCACAGGGGCAACTCTGGCGGGCGACATCACGCCGGAATATCTTGGCGTGGGCTACATCATCGGCCCGCGTACCGCGGGCATGATATTTGCCGGCGGGGTTCTCTCCTGGCTGGTCACCATTCCCATGATCAAGTTCTTTGGGGCGGGGCTCGAGCATCCCATTTTCCCCGGCACGGTGCTCATCCGCGATATGGATTCTTTTGCCATCTGGCGCGCTTACATCCGCCCCATCGGCGCCGGTGCTGTGGCTACGGCGGGGCTCTTCACGTTGGGACGCACCCTGCCGACCATCGTGCGCGCCTTGCGCTCGAGCTTCCGGCAGTTGCGAAAAGGGCAAGCGGGGACCGAACACGTCGCCCCCGTGCGGACCGAAAGCGAACTGCCTGGCACTGTGATTTTCGGCGGCTCGCTGGCAATGATCCTGATCGTTTGGGCTGTGCTCGCTTTCAGGGTCAACCCCGGGGTCAGCGGAAATCTCATTGCGTCTGTCTTGGTGGTCGTGTTTAGTTTCCTCTTCGTGACGGTGTCGGCGCGCATTGTGGGACTGATCGGGGCTTCCGCAAATCCCATCTCTGGCATGACCATCGCCACCCTGATGCTGACAGCCTTGCTTTTTGTGGCCGCAGGTTGGACCGGCGGCTCTTATCCGGCGGTAGCGATTTCTATTGGCGGCATCGTCTGCGTCGCTGCGGCGGTGGGCGGTGCGACTTCACAATCGCTGAAGACCGGCTTCCTGGTGGGAGCCACTCCCCGCCGCGCCGAAACGGCCATGATCGTTGGCGCGCTCACTTCTGTTCTGGTGATCGGATTCACTCTGGTTCTGCTAAACCGGGCCTACACGCGAGTCGAGCCCTTCGCCGTGCAGAACGTAACCATGAGCGCGGAGATGCGGGTGGTGGGCGAGGCTTCGCAAAAGGGGAAGAATTACCAGGTGATCAACGTCATCGGCTCGCATGCCATCCCTGACGGCCGTTACTACTACGATCCCGCCACTCGCCAAATTGACTTCCAGGAGCGGGTGGGCATCGGCTCCGAGCGTCTTCCGGCGCCCCAGGCTGTGCTGATGAGCACGGTCATCAACGGTATCCTGCGCCGCAGCTTGCCCTGGGGGCTGGTGCTGCTGGGTGTCTTCATTGTGGTGGTCATGGAGCTCTGCGGCGTGCGCTCCCTCGCCTTCGCTGTGGGCTCGTACTTGCCCATTGCCACCACTTCGCCGATTTTTATGGGCGGTGTGGTAAGTGGGCTGCTCCAGAAAATTACCAAGCGCCAGGAGGGCGAAGTCTCCAGCGGCGCCTTGTTTGCCGCCGGGCTCATCGCCGGCGGCTCTATCGGAGGCTTGATTCTGGCCGCGCTGGTGGGATTTGAGGTTGACCAGAAAGTCGCGATCGGAACCAAGTATTGGCCTGCGCTCGCCAACTCGAGCGTCTTTGGCCTGCTGATCTTCTTGGCCATGGCTGCCGCTCTGTTCGCCATGGGGCGCAAGAAACTGGAATAGGGCGCCAAGTTCAGCACCCATGTGCTGATGCGAAGAACCGTCTGAAAAACTGGGAGCCCACGATAAGAGACGAATTCAAGTTCTTGCCTCACTCTGCCGATACAAGGAACAAACGTGATCTCCTGCCGGCGACGCGAAACGCCCTGCCCCACTGCGACGCTGAGACCTTGGCGGAGAGCGTGCCGAAAGACTGGGAATATTAGGCTCTCTCTAATAATGCCCGCTAGCCGCCAAGGCACCCTCCCCTGAAAAGCAGTAGGCAGTAGGCAGAAAGCAGTAGGCAGAAAGCAATCGGCAGTAAGCAGTGGGCAGTGGGCTGTTGGCCTCTTGTGTTTTGCGCTTTGCCTTTTGACTTGTTCTCCCTCCCCGTCGTGCTACCATCATGAGTTCTCCCTATTGAGGGCGCCGAGATATGTCTGACATACGAGTCCGTTTTGCACCTTCTCCGACGGGTTACCTGCACGTGGGTGGAGCGCGCACAGCGCTCTACAACTGGCTTTTCGCGCGTCATCACGGTGGCGCGTTCATTCTGCGCATTGAGGACACGGACACGGACCGCTCGAAACCTGAACTCAGCCAGGCAATTCTCGAGAGCATGGAATGGCTGGGACTCGACTGGGATGAGGGACCTTTCTACCAATCGCAGCGTCTGGAACGCTACCTCGAAGTGGCCATGGAACTCGAAAGGAGCGGCCACGCTTATCCGTGTTTCTGCTTACTGGAAGAACTCCAGGCCAAGCGCGCGCAGGCCGAAGCGCAGAAGAGACCCTGGAAATACGACGGCGTTTGCCGCGATGTCTCGGAGGCCGAACGGCGCGAGCGGCGAAGCTCAGGCCGTCCCTGCGCGCTCCGGTTCCGTGTTCCCGCCGCAGGCCGAACCAGCTTTGACGACCAGGTCTTCGGCCGCCTCGAGCTCGAAAACCAGGAAATTGAGGACTTCGTTCTGCTTCGTTCAGACGGTCATCCCACTTACCACCTGGGCGTGGTGTCTGACGACCTCGACATGAGGATTTCACACGTCATACGCGGCGCCGATCACCTCTCGAACACGCCCAAGCAGATTTTGATGTACCGCGCGCTGGGCGCGCCGGAACCGCAGTTTGCGCACTTGCCCTTGATACTCGGACCAGACAAGCAGCGGCTGAGCAAGCGCCACGGCGCGACTTCCGTGGGCGCCTATCGCGAGATGGGGATTCTGCCGGAAGCTTTGGTGAATTTCCTTGCCTTGCTGGGGTGGACGCCGCCTGGTCAGAAGGAGATCGTCGCTCGCGAGGAGATGACGCGGCAGTTCGAGCTCACGGCGGTCTCAAAGTCGAACGCCGTCTTCGACCCGGAAAAGCTCGCCTGGATGAACAGCGAGTACCTCCGGCATCTCCCTTCGCAGCGCCTGCTGGCGCTGGTGGAACAGGAACTGAAATCCGCCAGGCTATGGCAGGATGCCTTCCATGCAGTGGAACAGCAGCGCTTCGAGGGTTCCGCCCGCTTGCTCCAGACTCGCGCGCGCAGCCTTAGAGACTTCTCCCAATCCGGACGCGCCTTTTTCAGTGAACAGTTCGAGTACGAGGCTGAGGCGCAGAAGAAGTTCTGGAAGGATCCAAAATTAGCGGAGCTGCTCGAAGAGCTCGCAACCCGGCTTGCTCGGTCCCAGCCCTTCGACCTCATACAAACAGAAGCGTGCCTGCGCGGCTTGGCGGAAGAAAAAGGGGTCAAGGCAGGCTTACTGATTAATGCCGTACGCGTAGCCCTCACGGGTCAGGCAGTGACTCCGGGGCTGTTTGAAGTCATGGTGGCACTGGGGCAAAGCCGCGTGGTGGAGCGCCTACATCGTGCTGCGGCCTATTTGCGCTCAGGCCTATAAGATTGGCCACACCTAGGAACTGCGTGCCGCGTCGATCTTTTTTCTTAGCGCTTCGTAGGTCTCAACCGCCACGATCGCTGCAGCAAGCACCGCCCCCACCGTGATGAGCACTTCCCGGGTATCTCTCAAAACTCTTAATACCTTCGACATCGGTGCTAACCTCCCACGGTCAACCACGACTTCGATGTTGTAGGGGTGAATTCACCTCGCCCTTGGGCGGTGTAAAGCCGCCTCTACACACAACTCTACCACCACCTTGTCCGGCAACTTCCTATTATACAGTTGCAAGCTGAGTATTGTCGCCTCCACCGCCTTGGGCGACACCTCCAAGACACCGCAACATCGTGGTAAGGAAAAACGTTGTTTGCCGGCGCTGGCGGGATTGAAGAAAAGCGTGCCGTCCAGCACGACCGCGCATGGCACGTGGCTATGACCGAAGACAACGACGCGGGTGTTACTATCAAAACCTCGCAGGAACGCATCCCGCGCTTGTGACGCGTGTCCCTTCACCTGCGCCTGACCTGCCCACTTTTCCACGTCAGTTTGAGCGGCCGACAACACATGCAGAAGCTCGACCTGTATCCCTCCAAACCTCGAGCTCACGGTAAGCGGAAGGCCGAGTTGCGGCGGGTCCACGTTCCCTCGCACCGCCCGCACGGGAGCGATTCTCTCCAGTTCGTGCAACACGTCCTGCTTGCCCACATCGCCCGCATGCAGGATCAACTCGACACCCGCCAATAAATCCTCCAGGCCGGCGTCAAAAAAGCCGTGCGTGTCTGAAACTACTCCGATTCTCACTGCCTCAGTGCTCTTCTGTAATGATTTCTCTTGCCCGCTCCTTGCACTTATCGCAACCCGGATGGCTGGCAAGGCAGTAGGCAACGCTGCCGTTGCAGCCGCACGGGCAGACCTCCATGTTAAGCCGCAGGAGCACCTTGTTCCGGCGTTCTTTGCTGAGCGAGGCAAGCTCGAGGCCGGGCAGTTCGGTGAAATTCGTTGGTGTGAATGGGCCGGCCAGTCGGGGGCAAGACGCCGCTTGGGGATGGAGTGGAGCGGGCTGCACGTTTGGACGATCCGGTCCGAGCGCCCAAACAAAGGCGGCCAGCGCAACGAGCGTCACCAACAGATAAATCACCGCCCCGCGCGGCGAGCCTGGCGGGCGGGTTGTCCCGGGCTCGAGGCTTGAGAATTCCCCTCGCGCAGCCTGTGTGTGAGCATTATCTGGCAGCATTCCATTCCCCGTGGACATGGGCCTGCGGCGCACCCATAGCAATGAAATTCAAATCTTCGTCACGCCACGCGAGCGGGAGCCATGTGGCCACAATGAGGTGGATTCCCGCTTACGCAGGAATGACCGGTGCGGATGATTCCGGGCGTCGCCCTACGGATTCGAGCGCTTCGTTCTAGCCCCAGCGCTCGCCACTTTGAAGGAGAACGCTATCGGCACGCTCGCCGGCGGCAGGCAGGCGTGGTCGTTGCATGCCTGATACGCCAGTTTCCCCTTGACCTCGTAGTCCCCCGGCGGCGTCTTGTGGTCGAGTTGGAGTGCGATATCAACCCGGACCGTGCCCTCGTAAACGGAGAGGGGCGCGTCCGAAAAGGCAAACTTCTTCAGTTCACCCTTCGGGTAAATAATGTTATTTCCCGTCACTTCTTTGATGGGCTCGAGTTTCACTTCCGTGGGTATCAGATAATCAAGGGTAGGACGATGGTCATTGATGTGGTAGCCAGGGAGCACTTCCACCTCCACAGCCGCCCTGACAATGGAATCCGGACGCGCCTCCCCAGGCGCCACTGTAACCTTCGCCTTTACCACCTGCCCCGGCGCCTGCGCCCATGCCACTGCCGAGGCCAAGCCACATAAGAATACAATTGCATTGAAGGTTTTCATATTCGCCTTTTTTTGCAATCTGGAGATCAGGAGATCGGGTGATCGGGAAAACAATTTGCGATCTGCGATTTGTGATTGGGCTTTTCAATCACCAATCGCCAATCACCAATAGTTCACCTGTAGTTCACCTGATCTCCCGATTGACGTCCTTCATGCTCCCGATTTCAGAAGCTTCTCCATCTGCTCCTGCGCCAGCTTCAGGCTGACTCTGCATGCCCGGTCCACCTGCCGGCATTTCAGCAAGGTGAAATTGCAGCCGCACGGGCAATGCTGCTCGCCGAGCTGCTTCTTCAACGACTCCTTCTGCGCAGCAGTGAGCTTGGTCAAGTTCAAGCCGGGGATTTCCGAATCGATGGCTGCGGGATCGCCCAGCGCGATCTTGGTTTCAGTGCCCGCCACCAAAGCAGGCTTGAAGTCGCTTTTCTCGGCGGTGGGGTTCATGGCTAAAAGTTGCTGGACTTCTTCCTCAATTAAGGCAGGGTTCACTCCTCCGGTGTGCTTGGCGTAAATGCGTCCGTCGCGCCCGATCACGAACGTGGTCGGAAGCCCAAGGATTCCCCCGTAGAGCTCTCCTATTCGCTGATTGCCGACTGCCACCGGATAGTTCATTTTGAATTCCTTGTAGAAATCCACCACCGAACCGGGCTCATCGTCCAAAGAGATGCCGATCATCGAAAACCCCTGGCTGGCGTATTTGTCTTGTAGTTCGGTAAATCCCGGAATCTCCGCCCGGCAAGGGCCGCACCAAGTTGCCCAGAAATCCAGCACCACCACTTTGCCTTTGTAGTCCGCCAAGTCCAGCCTTTTGCCTTCGATATCCGTCAATGAAATTGACGGTGCCTCGGGGTGATCCCCACCACTCATGGCCTGGGACATCAAGGCAGGGTGGATCCAATATCGATTGATAAGATACAAGCCCGCCACCAGGACCAGCGCCAACACCGCGCCGATCAAAAGCTTGCCTCGACTCACCTTGCGGCTCGCCTCGGTTCCGGTCCCTGCTTCTCCAGTCGTCCCGCTATCCGCGGGCTTTTCAGATTCATTCACATCCATAACCTCTCCCTTAATTCCGGCCTCGTCTCGCCGCCTGAGGCACGGGAGCAGCCTTGACCCTTGCCGAGGGGGCCACTTCGTTGCGCGCTTTCTCTTCCTTGGGATTCTCGCGCCTTCCGCTCTCCGTGGCGCCGGCATCCGGTACCCACTGCCTGGCAGGTTTCCGGCGCAGGATCAATGCCATCCAAACTGCCGCAGCAAGGGCCAAGATCGCAATGAATTGCGATGTGGACAGGAGATGATTGAAGACAAACCCACGGTCCTCATCGCCACGCAAGAATTCGATGAAATACCGGGCCGCGGCATAAAGGGCGAGATAGAGCACGAAAATCTCACCATCGCGCGTTTTCCTCGGATATCTCCACAAAAGGATGGCAAAGATGGAGAGCGAGGTCAAACACATGATAGGTTGGGTGGGGTAAAGGGGAGTATTCAGCGGGGTTCCGGCCACCTGGTAGGCGATAGGGTCCGTGAACACAATACCCCAGGCGGAGGTGGTGGGTTTGCCGTAGTCACAGCCGGCGGCAAAGCAGCCGATGCGGCCGATCCCGAGTCCCAGGGAAATGGCCGGAGCATAAACGTCCACAACCTTCCAAAAGGGGAGATGATGGAGCCGAATGTACCACACTGCAAACAGGACCGCAGCGATAAAGCCCCCGTAAAAAACCCCGCCCGCCAGAAAGGTGTTCCAACTCAAGATTTCTCCAGGGTATTTTCTGTAGTAGGACCAATCCGAAATCACCATGAGCACCTTCGCGCCCACCAGTGCGACGAGCAGCAGCCAGGTGCTGAAGTCAAGCAACAGTCCTGAGTCCAGTCCTTCCCGCCGTCCCAGCCGGAGAATAGTGCAAACCGCCGCCAGCATAGCTAGCACCATCACCGCCCCATAAGTTGGGAAGTGGAACGAACCTACGCTGAAAAGTATCGGGTGCAAAATATCTCCAAAAAATGAGGGCCTGGGGGCCGGGGCCTAGGGACTGGGGAGGAGCAAAACCACACCGCCCTCGCCCGCAGTCACGCCATCCTTCGCCGCTGTCTGTCCATCCTCTCTCGCTGTCATTCCGAGCGAAGCGAAGAATCTCGCCCTGCTAGCTCGTCACTCGTCACTGCCCTTACAACGTGAATCGGTTCAGAAACGAAAAGTATCGGGAAATCACCGTGAACTTGTTCGTCGCCATCAAAACGCCCAGTGCAATGAGGAGCACGCCTGAAGCCACCTCGACCGTTTGCAGGTGTTTCCGAAAGCCTCCGTATAGCTTCAAGAACTGGCCCAAACCTATGCTGGTCAGCAGGAAAGGGATCGCCAGGCCCGCCGAATAAATGGCTAGCAGGAACATTCCCTGGAAAACCGTGTGCCGTTGCGCGGCCAGCGCCAGGATAGCGGTTAGAATTGGGCCAATACAAGGCGTCCAGCCGAAGGCGAAGGCAAACCCCAACAGAAAAGCGCCCACCAGCCCCCGGCGCGGCTCGCCCGTCTCGAGCCGGGCCTGCCGATAAAGCAGCGGGATCTTCACCAAGCCGGTCAAATGCAGTCCGAACACAATAACCACTATGCCTGCCACAAGGTTGAAGGTGGTTCGCTGCGCCAGCAGGAACTTACCCACCGCCGTGGCGGAAGCGCCCAGGGCTACGAACACGATGGAGAAACCCACCACGAAGGAAACCGAATTGCGCAGAATCCGGCCCATTAGCGCAGGGCTGGCCCCGCTCTTCAACTCCTCAATCGTTGCGCCGGATAACATGGAAATATAGCCTGGCACCAGGGGAAGTACACAAGGCGAGAGAAAAGACACCAAACCCGCCAGCAACGCAATCGGGATGCTTAGTTCATGGCTCATGTTTACAGCCTGCCTCGCTTCCGGGGCCTCAATATAGTGGATGCAAGCAGCCTGACCTTAGTCACCGCCTCCGCGCGCCGCCTCGCACGTAGCGGCGGCTTGATGCCGCCACATGGCGCGGCAAACTCGCCATCGCGACCAGCCGACTTCGCTTGCCGCCCACTCCCCCTCAAGTGTATCATGACGGCAGTCCCTCGAGTCAGCATTAGGGAGACCAACATACTTGCTACGCGCTATCATTTTCGATTTTGACGGCATCCTCGTTGACAGCGAACCCGTCATTATGAAGCTCATACAACAAATGGCAGCAAGGGAGGGCTGGCTCCTCTCCGAAGAAGAGTATTATCGGGATTATCTTGCGCTCGACGACCTCCGTGTAGTCGAACACATGTGGCATACCAACGGGCGCTCCCTCAGCACCGCCCGGCGCAAAGAACTGTTGGCCTGGAAGACGCGCGCCTACGAAGAAATCATCCACAACGGCCTGCCGGCAATTCCAGGCGCGGCGGAGTTTGTCCTCAGCGCCGCACAGCAGTTCACCCTCGCGATCGCAAGCGGCAGCCTACGTGCAGAAATCGAATACCTTCTCCGCAAGCTCGGCCTGCGCGAGAAATTCGCAGCCCTCGCGACGGCTGATGACTGCCAACAGTCGAAGCCCGACCCCGAAGTATATCTCAAAGCCCTTGGCCGCCTACAGGAGCTTCCCCAACTGCACGAACCACGGCTCCAGGCCGGGGAATGCCTGGCCGTCGAGGACGCGCCTCTCGGCGTTGTGGCCGCACAGGCCGCCGGCATGAAATGCCTGGCTCTAGCCCACAGCCGTGTTCAAGCCGAACTCCGGCACGCCGAGTGGGTCGCGCCTGGTTTCGCCGGCGTGGATCTGGAAGCCATCCGCTCTGCCTTCACCTAAGACGCAGCTCATAAGCACAGGTCATCCCCGCCAATAGATGCCTGCCAATAAATGCCTTGACAAAGCGTCGCGTCGAGGGGTAACTTCGTAGGTGACGAAGAAAAGGCGAATATGAGTGCCGCGAAAAACGCTGTCTTGGTCGGCCCCGCCGGTTGGTCGTACACAGATTGGGAGGGAATCGTCTACCCTCACCACAAGCCACGCGGTTTCCACGAGGCCGCTTACCTCGCCCAATTCTTTGATACCATTGAAATCAACACTTCCTTCTATTCTCCCCCGCGCCCTGAGGTGGTGAAAGCCTGGGCGGCAAGAATCGCCTTTAACCCCAACTTCAAGTTCACCGCCAAGCTCTGGAAGCGCTTCACGCACGAATGCAATGCCAACCTCCAGGACGAAAAGACGTTCAAGAAGGGCTTGGCCCCCTTGCTGAGCGAGGGGCGGTTGGGCGCGCTGTTGATGCAATTGCCCTGGTCATTCAGAAACACGCCTGAAAACCATGATTACTTGAGCGGCCTCATCATGCAATTCATGGAATACCCACTGGTGCTCGAGGTGCGACACAGCTCATGGAACAAGCCGGAGATCTTTGAATGGCTCGCTGGGTTGGGAGTGGGCTTCTGCAATATCGATCAGCCGGTGATCGGGCAGTCGATCGCTCCCAGCGCCCGTGCTACCGCACCGGTGGGGTACGTACGCCTGCATGGCCGCAACTACGAGCACTGGTTCACTTCGAACGAGCATCCGGCGGAACGTTACAACTACCTTTACAGCCAAATCGAGCTGGAACCGTGGGTGGCGCGCATTCAGAATATCGCCAGGAGCGCCGAGGTGACTTTCGTTATCGCCAATAACCATTTCCAGGGCAAAGCTATCGTCAACGCCCTTCAGTTGATCAGCTTGCTCAAGAACCAACCTGTTCGCGTGCCCGAAACTCTGCGCGAGTCCTACCCAGAACTAGAAAAAATAGCCGGTCCAGAAGCCATCCCCCTGCCCAGGCAGCCGGGCCTCTTTCTCGAGATGCTGTAGCGGCGCTCTCTGAGCGCCGTACGTCTCGAAATTTCGGCGGCGGCGGTGAGAGACCGCGGCTACCAGTTTCAATCTCCGGCACTACCCAGTCGGGGAATGATTGGGTAGTGTCTCAGTTTGAGGTTGTAGCGGCGATTGTACCTCGCCACATGGCGGCGTAAGGCCGCCTCTACGTCAAGCTGAGAGACCACCAGTGATTGACAATGCTCGCGCCGCACTGATAGCATGGGGTAAGTTATGCAGTCCCAGTGGCAGAGGGTTGAACGTCGTATTTGCCCGTGCTTTCTGCTCTCTGATTTCTGCCTTCTGATTTGTGAGGTCCCCGTCGTCTAGCCCGGCCTAGGACATCGCCCTTTCACGGCGGTAACGCGGGTTCAAATCCCGCCGGGGACGCCACACCTTTTCAATGACTTACAGGTGAGGGCGGCATTTCCCACAGGCACAAAATCGGAACAAATTCCCCTACTGCCGGGCCACGGAAGGCTGCGGGTTCAACTTTCCGGCAAAGAGGCCGACGACCGAACTCTGTGCATTCCGCTTCGCGGACGTGACCGCCTGCGTGTACGTGTCCACCGTCACACGGCAGGAGGCGTGCCGCAGCAACTCCTGCATGACTTTGATGTCGACGCCCCAAGCCCTCAGGAGGGTCGAGTAGGTGTGTGCCTACGTGTGCCACCCGAGTTTCTTAGTGATTCCGCACTCCCGTGCTGTCGGGCGTATGTAGTCGCGCATCCAGGCTTGTCCGCGGTACGGTGTTTTGCCTTTGCTCCAAGCGCTGGCAAAAACCAATCCCCGGACCGCGCGTACTTCGCTTGCTGAAACCAATCCTGAACCGCCTGGGCCAAGTGTGCATCAAGGGGCACTGGCTTCTGGGACGCTTCGGTTTTGCAGCGACCGACCACTTGGTTAACGATCGATCGCGTGACGCTCATTTCGGTTCTCACGAAATCGATATCCTTCCACTTAAGAGCAAATAACTCGCTCATCCGCAGGCCGCTTCCCGCCTCCAGCAGCACCGTTCGCACCAGCCTTGGCATAATTTCCTCCTGCCGTGCGCTCGGTGCTAAGCCTTCCGCAAGGGCGTCACGTAACCGTCGGTCGAAACCGATCGCACCTCCGTGCCCTCGAAGAACGCAGCGGCAAGAGAGGCTTCAACCTTGGCTCCCGCCGGGAGCATTGGCGCCGTGCCGGCCGCAATAGCGCGCTCCAGACCGCATCCCGGAACGCTGGTGAACGGCTCGACGGCCATGACGTAGCAGCGCCCGTACCAGGGATAACCAAAACTCCCACGCAATTCCTGCCAGAACCAGACATAGGGGAAAATCGCCGTAGGCCAAGCCAAACCCACGCCGAAGCCCAATGAGGGGTTTGAAATACCGTACCATCCTTCCTCAAGCTCGCTAAGGTAGCCAAATTCCGTCACGCGCTCCGGAGTGGGTGGGAGTATGCTCAAGTCGACTGTCCCATGCTTGCCGCTGACCCTGGGCCAGGGACCGTTCGCCGAGGGGGCGAGCCGGCTGGAGGGACTGATCTCCACATCGTGGGCAGTGAAGGTGCGCGCGGGTAATTGCAGCCGGCATCCCCCTGTCAAGAATGGGGCGCCAAACGCGGGATGGTGGCCCCACATATAGTGCATGTCCTCTTCCCCGCGGTTTTCGATCGTTTCATGCAGAAGCACCGCAGCAAGCGAGCGCTCGACGCTGACGGTCCTTCGCACGCAAAAGGGGCTGCGATAGAGTTGCACGGTGAGCTGTACACTGACCGAAGCCGAGGTCTTGCGGAGCACCTGATAATCCCAAGGCAATACAGAAGCTTCCCCGTGGAAGTTTAGCACTGCTCCTTTGTACCGGCACTCATCTCCGCCGTTGGGAAAGATCAACTGCCAGCCGCCTTCGTAATATTCCAACCAAGCGGCTTCTGTACTGGCGCCGTGTGAAACAACTCCTGTTCCCGGTTCCTTCAATCCCCACGGCGACTTCCACAGCACATCGGTATGGAGCGGTTTGTAGACCAGCGAGTAGATGTCCGCGCCTTTCTCCGGCAACAAAGTCACGGAGAGGAATTGATTCTCCAGCGTCAAGGCACGGTAGCCGCCGACTAAGCGATGCTCGCGCAGGGAACAGACAATGCGACGCATCGGTTTCCTCCGTTAACGAGCGAAGTCATTCAATCACTGTTATGGGCGCGGCAAGCGCCTGTTCGACGGTGCGTGGATCCAGTTCCACACCCAATCCCGGACGGTCGGGCAAACTCCATTGGCCGTCGTGCAATTCCACTTCTGGAACGGCGAGTTTGGAGCGAAGAAAAGACGGGAAGAAATCCTGATGAAAGAACTCTGCATAGGGGCAGGCAGGAGCAGTGGCGGCAAAATGGCGGGTGGCGGCAACCGTGAGGCCGGTTTTCCAAGCGTGCGGGACACAACGGAGGCCGTGCTCGGCGGCCAGCCGCGCGCAGCGCAGTGCCTCAGTCAGTCCGCCTACGCGGCCCATGTCAGGCTGAATCACGTCACAATGGCCGCGGTCCATCAACTCGCGAAACTCATGGCGGGTTTGTAAGAACTCTCCAGCCGCAACGGGAGTGGTAGTGGCGTCCGCCAGCCGGGCCAATCCCTCCAAGTCGTCGGAATGTAGAGGGGTTTCGACGAAAAAGAGTTTGTCCTCCTCGATCCGCCGGAGCACCCAGAGCGCTTCATTGGCATTTTTCCAGCGATAGCCAACATCAATCATGAACTCCGTCCGGTCGCCCGCCACTCTGCGGCACTCGTGGATAAAGGCTACGAGCTGGCGGTCGTCAACCAAATCGTAGAACAACATTTCCATCTTCATGGCCCGAAAACCGTACTCGAGCGCCTTGTTCAGTAGGGCGATGCAAGCCTCGCGCATCTCCGTCCAGCTCCGGCCCTGGGGCATGCTAGGAAAGAGCGTTGCGTAGGGGATGATCTTAGCGCGCGCCGCGCCCCCCAAAACCTGGTAAACAGGCTTGCCGAGAATCTTTCCCCGCAAGTCGTGCAGGGCATTGTCTATGGCCGACATCAGCATGACGCCAAGCCCCCGGCGCGCGTGGTAGATGGTGCCTTCATAGACCTTGTCCCACAGCCGCTCGACCTCCAGGGGGTTTTCGCCCAGCAGAAGATCGCGAATGCTCATACTCCAGATGTGGGCGCTGGGAACTGCAAGCAGCGCGGCGATGGCGTTGGGGGGAGCGTCAGTTTCTCCTAAACCTTGCAATCCGTTATCGGCGGTGACGCGGATGACCGCCGTGTCGACAGCACCATCGCAATCCGCCGCGTTCATCTGCGGCGCACGAAGTTGCAGGCATTCTATTCTTTGGATCTTCATTTCCCCTCCTCCGCACCCTCCGTGTCAGCCGAGGTAATCAGAATTGTTCCGGCCAGCGTCAGCAGTCCTCCTAGCAACATGGCAGGGGTAACTCTTTCCTTCAGCAAGACCGCTGAGAACAGCACGCCGAGCAAAGGCAGCAGGTAAATCGACACCGAGGCTTGGCTCACATCGAGCCGGCGTAGCAGGTACATCCACAGGACCATCGCCAGGCCCCAACTGAATACGCTCAGCACCACAAGTGAAACCCACACACCAGCCGTGTAGGATTTGACCGCCGCCAGAGCCGTCGGTTCCATCCAGAGCGTAAGGGGTACGCTAAGCGCCGCCGCAATAAGGTAGCCGAATACCAACACTTCCAGCGGCGTGAAACGTCGCAGCAGGCTCTTGCAATGAACGTTGTAAAAGGAACTGCCGGTGCAAGCAACGAGAACCAGCAGATTGCCCGCCGCAAACTGCATATTGCCAAAACTTGCATGGCGCCAGTCGGGCCCGGAGACAATCAGGACGCCGAATAGCGAAAGTCCCAGGCTGCCCCAGCGCACCAACGTCATCCTCTCTCCAAGCATGGCCACCGCCATAACTGCAGTGATGACGGGCACCGTCAAATACAGCAACGCCGCGTTGGACGCGGTGGAGAGCTTCGTCCCCCAGGCGAGTACGGCCGATCCGGGAAGGAGACCGAAGAGGGCCAACAACAAGAACCCTTTCCATTCGAAGGGCGTTCCACGCGGTCCGTTCGCGGAGCGTTCCTTGAGCAAGAAAGGCAGCAGGACCACCGAGGCGATCAGGAAGGTCCACCCGCTAATCGCCACTGGCCCCGCCTGGCTAGTGGCTGTCTTGTAAGCGGGGTACTGTCCCGCCCACATAGCGTTGACTAGCACCAGCAATCCGGCATCAGCGACCCGACGACGTGTGAACTTCATGCTACTACTCAATTAGCGACCTGAGGCCGTCAGGGCGCCGTCGACTACAAGACAACTCTCCGAAATGAACGAGGTGTCCGTCTGAGGCCACAAACAGCGCGGCTTCCGCGGCATCGCTCGGCGTGGCCCGCGTAAAGGAGGTGACGAATCGCATGCTTGCGGAAAAGAAAAACCCCTTTGAGGTTAAAGGCGAGTTGGTGGTCCCATTCCGCGGCGTTAAGATCCGCGGCCGGCCCCGGCGGCGTAATCCCCGCATTATTCACCAGAACGTCGAGCGCGCCGAGTTCCCTGTCGGTCCACGCCACGGCAATCTCTACGCCCGCCTCCAGGGCTACGTCTCGGTGAATGACCAAAGCACGCCCCTGGCGATTAAGCCTCTCCGCCATCTGGTGGGTGCGTTCATCGTTGATGTCAAACGCTACGACCGCTGCTCCGGCTTCCAGGAAACGCTTTGCGGCGCAGGCGCCGGTTGCGAGGGCGACTTCATTGCGAAGAGGCATGAAGTTGAATCTCCAGCCACGTGTTCAGCGTTTTGCTCGGGAACGGTTCGCAGCCTCATATACTAGCACAAGGCAGCCAGCAGTGTACGGTGAGCGTCCGGCAGAAGCCTGCCAAGTCACACCTCAGAGTCGCCCACTTTCCAGAAAGGGGGATTGAAGAGAAATCGTGAGGGATTTGCCCATCAAACCGGGATGAGTTTTTTCGTTTAACTGGTTGCCTTCGCCACCTTAACCAACAACTACCCGTAGTATTTGCCATTTACCTCTTCGCCCATCACCGCGAAATCCGCCTTCGATGTCTCGATCGCGTCCGTCTTGAATTCAAAACCGATGGAAGGTATGCGCACCGTCGCCTCCAACTGCGCTGTCGCTTTGAATCCCGTGAAGCGGTACCAGCGCGCGGCGTCCTCGTACATCTGCGGTTCGCTCCCCTGCCGCAACACCAGTTTGTAGTCCAAGAACGCGGGCGTGGCTATCGCGTCGAGGGATGGCCACTTCGGCTGGTCCACGATGGGGACGTTCTTCATGACAAGCGTGGCGGTTTTACCATCTGCACTGAACGCGAGGCCGCCCTCCGGCACGGGTAGAACCCAGTACATGCCTTCCGGGGAAATCGGGGGATGAAAATCGCGGATCTGGCTCTGAGGAGCAGCCTGCCCCTTGAATACCGTAAGTCATATATGCGCGTAGACGCCCTGGTGTGGTATGCGCGCGGCCCTCGGCCCACATGCCTTCGGATTCAGGTGGCCGTCACTCAGCCTTCTCCTCCGGCTTTAGAAAAATGATTTCCAGGCGCGACGTGCCTTTCATGAAGAAGCGGGCGCTGCGCCCACACAACTTGTCGGATTCCCCTCGCGCCGTTCCTATCACTTGTGGATACCAGCCGTTTGATTGGTCGGGCTTGAATCCTCGAATGGCCTTCATGATTCCATCCCGGTCAAGAATTTTCTGCGGCTCGCTCCAAGCTTGGGGGTTCGCCAAGTCGGAGTTGTAAGTGATATAAATGCCCTCCTGCGTCATCTTCGAATCGGAGGCATGGTTCAGCAAAATAACGTAAGTATTCAGGTATGTATTCCAATGGATAGCTGGGCCCCAGAATATATCGGCATTGCCTCCATGCCAATCGACCTTGGCGGGAAAGATTGGGGTGAAATGGCCTCCCACTCCAGGCTCGCTGAATTGTCCATTACGCCATTTCAGGGCTTTCCCCGCGGGGTCGTAGCGATCCGCATAGCGCAGGCGTGCGACGCCGACTCCCTGCTCCTGAAAGTTTTTCACATAGCTACTGAAAAAGAAATAGAAGTACTCCTTGTTTCGGTCCAAAATCACTGAAAAGTCACCCTCACCTCCGGCGTCCCAAGGGCTCTTGGTGTCGCAGGTGAAGTCGGAAGGGTCGGCAGCGAGAACAAAGCCCATGTCGCGCCATGACTGCCCGTTATCCAGGGAGATGAGCCAGCCAATCTTCGGCGCGGTGGGGAGATGGTCGTTCCCGAAGCAGACGTTATCCGGCTCGTAATGGTACATGCCATAGAGCGTGCCGTCGTCGTCCTTCCAGGTGCTCTCGATCCACATCCACAGCCGGTCGTCGATTTGGCCCAGTTGCGCCAAAATGGGGGAGCCGAGATGCATCAGATCCGGCCCTGAGCTGCGCCACGGGTGGAGCCAGGAGTTGAAGAGATAGAAGGTATCCCCATCCCAATGGGCGGGGCTGTTCGAATCAATCTCGTGGCGCGAGTAGCCCGGGTTGTCGAGGCCGGGCATCTGGAACACCGCTGCCTCATGCCATCGTACTGATGGGAGCTCCGATTTCGTCGCTGCGCCGTTTGTCTTCGCGGATCCAGCCAATGCCCACTGGCCAGAAAGCGGAGAGAGCATGAGTACACACAGTCCAATAATTAACTTCGAAACGGATTTGGGGTGTTGCTTCATTGGTTTATCCTTTCGCTCGATGATTCCCGGAGGGAAATACTAGAGTTGCCGAGGGCAATGCCCCCGGAAAACGCTGTCCTTATCCACTTCGGTGTTGCCGGTAAAGCGAAACAAGTTGATCGGGCCGGACCGCCACGTAATCCGGCCCTAAGCCCTTGACAATGTCTGCCAGCATTCCTAAATCCCGCAGCCAATTGTTCGCTCCCACGTGGAGGAAAGCCGGTCGATAGGCGGGTGTCCACCGTTTGATGATATCGATCACATGAGTCACAGTCTCTTTCTGGGCGTAAGGTGTGAAGTCCATGTTTCCGCTAAGCCACGAGGCCGCGCCCATAACGTCACGGAAGACAGGAGTTCCGGCTACCTCACTAACCAGGTTGTCGAGTGTTGTTTCCTTACTCCTGACGTAGTTCGCGAAAATGCCTTCGATACCCTTCTCGGTCGCGAATAGTTCGAGCAGCTTGGGCGGCATTTCATTGCCCGTGCTCATCACGCTAGCATCAATCCTCTGCCGATAAACGGCTGAGAGCTGCTGGTAATCGTGCTGGATCCGTTGCCGCTGCGGGAGAGGGTAGCCACGGGCATACCACTCCTCCCATATATAGCCCACACCGGTCAGCGCATTCACGAAGCAATCAGAGGGTCGCGCATGCTTGTAGTAATAATCCGCGAGATCCGGCATCAGGTCGGAAACTGTGGCGCCGAGCTGCCAACCCAAAGGGACTTCCCCATGCCTGGGATCATCGAAGAGCCTACGGTAGTAATGACGAACAAAGTTCATCCCGTCTCCGTCGGATCGAATAAAGGCACAGTAAACCTTGTCCCGCTGCAACTTGATGGGCGGAATCGTCTGGGACAAGGTAGCGGCGGTTCCAGAATGGACCGAGAGATTGCCGACCGCCGGAGAATACCCGTCGAAGGCGGTACATACTTCGAATTTCGCACATTCGCTACCCAAACGAATGCCGGGGTCTTCTCCAATGCCGGGTGTTTGGGGAGGCGATCCAGGCCATCCCAGAGAGGGTATATTGGGAGGCCATTTCATGAGGATTTCGCGGGCGAATTCCTTTTCTTCCCCGGGGGAAGCCAGAGGATACTCCTTTACATCTTGCGCCCCTGAAATCCACATGATCGGAATTTTGAATTCGACTAGATAGTCGCGTAATGCAGTCTGTGCAGGGTCGAGAATGGCTATGGCCTGTCGGGAAAGACTGCCGTCAAGGGTTTGGAAGGCCCACCGATAAGCATCCAGGTCTTTCTTCCAATGCATGTGCCCTAGATTCAGTCCGTCCTTGGTTGAGCTCGAGCCTCGACCGACCGAAACGTTGTATTGTCCAGCAGTCAAAGGAGTTGCCACCAAGCCGCCGTAGGCGCTCGCCAGCATTGTAGCGACGTTGACACTGGCTGGGACGGCCGGATCGGTCACAAACATCCGCGACACCTGGGGAAGGAAACGTTCGAAGACCTGCGTTACATCCAACCGCTCGACTCTTTCAAGGTCCCCACGCTCGCACAACCAATTCAACCAGAGCTCGTCATAGTGGTCATGAATCAGATAAAGGCTGGGCTGGGAGCGGTTAACGATCCCTTGCAGGCAACTCAAAGTGAGCCGTAGGTCCCAGCCAAAGGAAGTCAACTCACCCAAGTCGGTGGCGAAGAGGACCCTGGCCGGAGACCGGGATTTAGGACAGGCCTGAATCTCACCTTCCGCCCTTGCCAAGCCGTGGTTCTGCGCCCAAAAGGCGCCTGCGGCGGCGGCAGATCTCCACAGGAATTCTCGCCGGTTAACTTCAAGCTTCTGCACAGGTCGCTCCTCGAACTCGTTTTGATGAGCTGGGTCTTAGGCGTCTCACTGAGGTAGACCCGACAGGCGGCGAAGTCTCGGCACAGTTGCGGGTTGATGCAGCATCAGATAAAGCACCTGGGGAAATCTTCTCACAAGCCTGAAGGGCTCACGTGCACCGTGTAGTGTGGACGAGGACAGTTGCCAGTAAACTAGCGCTGGCGCTCCATCCAACACCAGAACCCCGGAGAATTCTGGTTCCAACGCGGGCCATGCTATCAGAAAAAGAGGCGCATGCCGATTTGCATGACCCGATTGCCCGATTTCCCGTAGATTCCCCCGAAGGTCGGCGAGTCAGGGTCGTTGTCAACGGAACCAAAACTCGGATGATTGAAGAAGTTCGTCGCTTCCAAACGAATATTCAAATAGCGCTGCCGATTCTCGGAGAAATAGAAGTTCTTGAATGCGGTGCCATCTGTGCTGAATCCGCCAGGGTTCCGCACATTCGGGTATATGGCCGGAATGTTCCCAAAGCTGTAGTCGGGGGTGCGAACATAGGCGGAGCTGTTGAACACCCCGGCTGGATTGGAATTTTGAAAGGCGCCGCTCACGACAATGTCTTTTCCATAGTCCACATTGTGGTTCAGGTAGTTAGGGCTGTTCACAGACCATCGAACGACGGCGTTCGGTGCGGAAACCCCGAAATCGTTTGCCGGCCCAAAAACGGGTGTACCCTTGGGCCAATACCTGCTCACACCGGCCACGCCCCACCCCCCAACCGTAGCATTAAGCAGCCGCCCTGCCCAACCCTGCGAGTTGCCCAGGAAATACTTCCCGCGGCCAACAGGCAACTCATAGTAGTAGTTCAGGAGCAACATCTGCGGGACCTCATAGCGCGCTACACCGTACCACTCCTCCAAATCGTTCGGATTCTGACTGCTCCCGTACAAACTAGTATGCAAGCGAAAATCCTTCCCCGCATTGTTCACCAGCGTCTTGCGGATGTTGTAGGATGCCAGCAGCATTAAGCCGTGAAAATTCCGGCTCTGCATCTGGAGGTTTAAGAAGTTCGACATCGAGTGGGCGGTTGTCAGCAGGCTCGGACCTGCATGACTATACTGCGGCATTTGGGACAGTAGCCGGTAAAGGGGGATCTGAGGAGCCCCCGCATCCGCTTGGGATTGCCCATAGAACGGATTCGGAACCGAGTCATACAAGTGCGAGCCCAAGCTGTAATACTTGGGGTCGATGCTGGTGTATTTATAAGAAGGGGCGTACCCTGGACCGCCCATCATCAGGTTCACGCCGTGGATCCCTTGGTATTCCGCAGAGGCTACCCACGACTTCCCGACTGAGCGTTGGAGACTTAGCCCCCAAACGTATTCCAGGGGCTCCTTATAGGGCGTCATAGGGGCCGCGGAATCGAAGGAATTAGATGCATATCCACCCATAGTTGCATACCACCATTCCTGGTTAGTTTTTATTTTGGGGATATAGCCCAAGTGGGATCCGTCAGGTTGCAGGGGAAAGGCTCCCAGGCCATGATCCAGGCCCAACTCGCTGACCCAATGCATACCATCAATGGTCATTGTCTGATAGTAAGTATCCCATGGGTAGTAGAAGCCCCCGCCAGCCTTGCTCTCAAACCCGCTCAACGATTGGAACACACTCCCGAAGCTGGCGTGCAAGACGGTATTGGAGTCCAGGGCGTACGAAGCTCCAATACGAGGCTGCCAAGTACCATCGGTGGTGTTGTAGAGAAGGTGTTGTGGACATTCCGGGGTATCGATGAGGCAAGTCCTTCCATTGATTCCGGAACTCAGCCAAGCCGGGGAGGCGTAGTTGGCCAAATCTGGGACCGTGCTCAGCACCTGACTCCAACTCCAATCCGCGTTGGGGGTGCGCACATTCTTCGCGGTCGTATCGAAAACGACGCCGGCGGGGTACCGTGGTCTCCGCCCTCTTTCATAATCGTAGCGCAGTCCAAGCTGCAGCGTGAGCTTCGTATTGACCTTCCAGTCGTCCATAATGAAGCCGGCGTGCAAAGGCCCCGTCGGACAAAGGACCCAGTTGCCCCAGTTGTAATAGCTGCCCGAACCGAGCATTATCTCGGCTAAGCCCTGTCCCGTCAGCCCGTCAATATTGTTCCAGTACTCGTTCGAACCGCCGCCCGAGTAAAGACCTGTCATTCCCGATTCGTCGCCTCCAGTCTCGTTGGTGAGGGACCAAAGACCTTGGTAGCCCATCTTAAACGTGTGGCGATTCCACACCTTGGTCAGAGAGATGTTGCCGTCGTAGGTTTGGTGTGTGAACCTATCATACTGACCGCCTCCGACGCCTGAATACCCCGACACGCCAAGGGGAATAGGCACATGGAAATTGGATCCTGTGGCGGGCTGGAACACCATGGGGTCAATAGGCCACGTCAACGTATTAATACTAGGATCGGCGGCCGAACCCGTGTAGTTCACAAACTTATTCACCGAGACCCCCAGCCGGGCTTCAAAGATCATCGTGGGTGAGATACTCCAAGTATATCCCAAGCCGCCCGCCCAGTCGTTATCATAGTTACTGACTTGGTCACCTTCCGGCATGAGGGCGGCCGTACCATCGAGGGCCCGGTAACGTGATACGTGCGCGAAGAACCGATGATTCGTAGTGAGCGCATGATCCACTCGCAGCGTTTCCTGGTTCACGTTTCGCACGCGGGGTGTGCTCCCCCAGTAGTTGTTCGTACTGCTGGTGTTCGCGTCCGGCGCGTGGTTCGGCAAAGGGAACAGGGACAGTAAAAAGGGAACCGCCTTCACCTGCTTGTCTTGGGGAATTTTGGCGTTCGCGAACTCCGGACGCACCCAGTTGCCTGACGCATCCGTGTACCCGGCGTAGGGGTCGAAGATTCGCGCGTAAACCGGTACTCCCTCCTGATGAGCGATGATGCTTTGCGAGAAGTCCCCCGTCCGCTCGAGTGGGGTCGGCACCGACCCTTGCGCGAAACTCGAAGTCGAAAAGTGCTCATTTTCCCAGTTGAAGAAGAAAAAGGTGCGCTCCTTTCCGTTGTAGACCTTTGGGATGCTTAATGGCCCGCCCACCGCCAGACCGTAATTGTCCTGATGGAAGGGTGTTTTAGGAACGCTCAGCGCGTTGTTCATCCAATCGTTGGAGTTGAGGTTCTGATTCCGGCCATAGTAGAACAGCCGCCCGTGGTAATCCTTGGTGCCGCTCTGCGTGGAGAGAGTAATGACGCCCCCCGAGTAGCGGCCCACGTCGGCGGTCAAGACACCCGTCTGAACCCGGAACTCGCCGACGGCATCGGGCGTCGGAATGGATCGGCTGGCATTATTGTCTTCCATGTCCTGAACGCTTACGCCGTCCACGGTAATCAAGGCGCCATTGCTCTGGCCGCCACCCAAGGCCATCGCATTCCCGGCAGTGCCGATTTGGACGAAGTTTCCGTTGTTGCTGAGAGTCGAGGGAGCAGTTCCCTGGATTGCCGGCGCCAGCGAGGCAACCTGATCCAGCGTGGCCCTGGAAATCTGCGGGAGCGCCGTGATCATCTGGTTCTCCAGAGTCGTCGAGTACGAAGCATCCTCGGTGGTTAGCAGGTGCCCGGTCGCAGTAACCTCGACGGTCGTCATCAACTCGCCCACCTGCAACGCGAAGTTCAATGACGCACGGTCGCCCATGCTCAGAACAATGCCTGATTGAACTGTCGTCTTGAAACCGGCTCTTGTGACCGTCACTTTGTACGGACCGGGGACCAGATTGGGAAGGATATAGGCCCCGGCCGTATCACTTACCGACGAGGACACGACGTTGGTAGCCGTGTTAGTAGCCTTGATCTCCGCCTCCGGCACCGAAGCCCCGGTGTTGTCCGTTACCAGGCCGGCGATCTGGGCCTGGCTAGTTATCTGCGCCCAGGCAACCGGCGCCATCAAAGCTGCAAGCACAACAAGCAAAGCAAGGAAATACTGAAACGCTTTATGAGTCATAGTCTTCCTCCGTTCAAAAATTGCAGTGCACCCAAGCTCCCCCTCGCGAGAAGATCCTCCTTGAATGTTTTTGACCGACTACCCGCACGGAGTCTAGGTCTGGGTAGAAGGGAAGGCAACAAGATTTCGTATGCGCTCTCTTGTCTCGCTAGGTGAGACGGCATTGCCTCCCAAGAACTAATCATTCTGCTAGTCTTTTCAACACAGTAGTGAGAATCCGTAGGTGGCCTGAGCACCTGTCACCCCTACGTGCCACTCGTACAGATTCTCCCGGAGCTTGAGACAGTTCCCGACAGTGTAATTAACCGGAAGCTAGAAAACCCTCCAAACTGAAGACGTGAAAAGGCCAATAGGCCAGGCGCGGCTCCTCAGCGTGATTTATTCTTAGCGCAGCATAAGGGGTCTAGGGAAGATCCTCACCAGCTTGTTAAAGGGTTCGCAGCATCATCATTGAGACGTCAGCGTTGGTGAGTAGGGCATCGTTCGGATAGAAGTGGTCCACGTTCTCGGGGGTGATGACGCTGTGTTTGGTTAACACCGCAGGGGGGGCGGCTTGCCCACTCAGGAGCTTGATGGCGAGCGAGATGATCCCCTCGCCATATTTCTCGGGAAAGTAGCCCACGGAGCCAATGAGACGGGTGCCTGGCCTGCGCAATTCGGCGCGCGCCTCCAAGGACCCAGACTGGCTCATGACGGCATAGTCGCGGGTTCTTCCGCCCTCCTCGAGCGCTCGTAGAGCTCCCAAGCCTATCGTGTCGCTGATCGCCCCAACCGCGATTTGCTGCGCCTTGGATTGCCGCAGGTACTTGCGGGTGATTTCCAGACTCGAACCTAAGCCGCCTCCATGCGCTTCCAAGTGCACAGCCCGATAGTCTTCAAAAGAGGGAAGAACCTCTTTGACTCCGGCCAGAAGCCCCGTGAGCCGCAGATTGACAAACGGCCCTGCGTCGGGGAGGCCGATCAGCATCAGCTCACCAATCGCTCCTCGCCAATTGTGCTTGGCCCAATTACCCAGATGGCGGCCCGCTAACAAGCCCGCCGCATAATTGTCGGCTCCGTAGTAAATGGCCCCGGGATGGGGGAAATTAATGGCGATGAACGGAATGTTCGCTTCGATGAACGTAGCCGCTATTTTCGGCGCCATGCGCCCGTCAGGCTGATATTCCACAGCTAAGTCCACATGCTCTCTGACCAGACGTTGCGCGTTGGCCAGCGCGACTTTCGAGCTATTCCGGTTATCCAGCGTAACCAACTCGACTCCCTTTTCTTGGGCGGCCTGAACAATTCCTTGGCTGATTTCCCGCGTAAGGGCAAAGGCTGAACCCAGAGCAGCGTAACCGAGTCGCCATTTTCGGTTCCTCAGGAGCGTAACCTTCAGGCGGTATCTTCGATTCGCGCGCTCGACAAGGCCGCGCTGTTCCAAGCTGCAAATCAAACGATAGGCCGTGGCTCGGTGAAGCCCCGTGCGGTGTTCCAGGTCTCGCAGTGTGAGCAACTCTCCTTCACTCCGAAATGCGCCAATGAGATCGCAAGCGCGGAGAACAGCTCTGACCAGATTGGTGTCCCTGCGGGTCATGTCTGTAAGCCCCACGACTCAGGGCTTCAAGCTTGCCGCGAAGTCTCTCGGCGGCACCGGCGGGGATCTGCCACCGCGGGTGTGTCCAAGTATACGCCCGACTTTCCTTGCGTGCACCTTTTTGCGCGCGGTATGCGCGCGGTGATCGCGGGGCTCCGGCGCCCAACGGCGCCCGAGAGGGGCATTGTCTACTCGAGGGTTGAAATTGGCGCCACGAGCGCCTGCTGAACGGTCTGGGGATCGAGTTCCACACCCAGGCCGGGACGGTCGGGCAAGCTCCAGTGGCCGTCGTGCAATTCGACCTCCGGGACGGCCAGTTTCGACCGCAAGAAGGAGGGAAAGAAATCCGGATGGAAAAACTCCGCATAGGGGCAGGCAGACGCCGCAGCCGCAAAATGCCGCGTCGCGGCCACGGTGAGGCCGGTTTTCCAGGCGTGCGGGACACAATAGAGGCCGCGCTCGGCAGCCAAGCGTGCGCAGCGCATGGCCTCCGTCAGTCCGCCCACCCGGCCCAGGTCGGGTTGAATCACATCACAGTGGCCGTGGTCCATCAGTGCGCGAAATTCGTGTCGAGTTTGGAGGAACTCGCCCGCCGCCACGGGCGTAGTGGTCGCATCCGCGAGGCGCGCCAATCCGTCAAGGTCGTCCGTGTGCAAGGGCGTTTCGACGAAGAAGAGCTTGTCGTCCTCCACCCGGCGAAGCGCCCAGAGGGCGTCATTAGCGTTTTTCCAGCGATACCCGACGTCGATCATGAACTCCGAGCCATCGCCGGCGACCTTGCGGCACTCATGTATGAAGGCCACCAGTTGCCGGTCGTCGACCAGGTCGTAGAAGAGCATTTCCATCTTCATGGCCCTGAAACCGTACTCCAGCGCCTTGTTCATTAGCGCTATGCAGGCCTGGCGCATGGCCGGCCAGTCGCGGCCTTGGGGCATGCTTGGGAAGAGTGTAAGGTAGGGGGTGAGCGTGTCGCGGGCCGCGCCACCCAGGAGTTGGTAAGCGGGCTTGTCGAGGATCTTCCCTCTCAGGTCGTGCAGGGCGTTGTCAATGGCCGACATCAGCATGATGCCCAGCCCGCGGCGCGCGTGGTAAATGGTCCCTTCGTAAACTCTGTCCCACAGCCGCTCGACCTCCAGGGGATTTTGCCCGAGCAGCAAGTCGCGAATGCTCAGGCTCCAGATATGGGCGCTGGGAGTTTCCAGCAGTGCGGCGATGGCGTTCGGCGGCGCGTCCGTTTCCCCCACGCCCGTCATCCCATTGTCGGCCGTCACGCGAATGACGGCGGTATCCACCGCGCCGTCGCAATCGGCTGCATTGGCCTGCGGCGCGCGCAATTGCAGGCATTCGATTTTCTGGACTTTCATGGTATTCGCCCCCTATAGGGCAACCCTTGTGGTTGCCCCAGGGCAGCCGCCAACGCTGCCCCGACAACAAGGTTCTTTCACAACTTCCGCGGGCCGAGTGCGGGACTGCACGGGTTTCGGCTGGCTCTTCGCCTAAGCGGGTCCGCCGCCGGTCACCCCCCAGTAGTTTCACTCGAGGTAATCAGGATAGTTCCGGCCAGCGTGAGCACGCCTCCCGCGAGCATGGCCGGCGTGACCTTCTCCTTGAGCAGAATCGCTGAAAACAACACCCCGAGCAGAGGCAATAGGTAGATTGAAACGGAAGCTTGGCTCACATCGAGGCGTTGGAGCAGATGCATCCACAGCACCATGGCCAGGCCCCAACTGAAAACACTGAGAACGAAAAGTGAAACCCACACCCCGAGGGAGTACGACCTGATCGCGACCAACGACGAAGGCTCTAGCCAAATGACCAGCGGCACGCTGAGGGCTGCTGCAACCATATACCCGGACACCAGGACTTCCAGAGGCGTGAACCGTCCAAGCAGACGCTTGGAATACACGTTGTAAAAGGCGCTCCCCGTTATGGCCACGAGGATGATCAGGTTTCCACCCAGGAATTTCATACTGTGAAGGTTGGCGTGGCGCCAGTCAGGGCCGGAAACGATCAGCACACCGAATAATGCGAGCACCAAGCTTCCCCATCGCACCAAGGTCATTCTCTCTCCGAGGAGAGTCACCGCCAACACTGCGGTAATCACGGGCAGCGTCAGGTATAACAGCGCCGCGTTCGAGGCCGTGGAGAGTTCCGTTCCCCAGGCGAGCACCGCAGAACCGGGGATCAAGCCAAGCGCCGCCAGGAGCACAAAGCCCCCCCACTCAAACGTTCCGGCAGGCCGCGTCTTGGCGCGGCGTTCATGGAGGAGGAAAGGGATCAAGATTAAACTGGCGATCAAGAACGTCCACAGGCCGATGACTACCGGTCCGGCCCGGCTTGTGGCAGTCTTGTAAGCGGGATACTGGCCTGCCCACATGGCGTTGACCAGCACCAACCATCCTGCATCCGCAATCCTTCGTCGAGTAAATTGCATGGTACCGGTCAATGTCCCGCCACCGTCAGCGCGCCGTCAACCACGAGACAGGCCCCCGAGATGAACGAGGCGGCGTCCGAGGCCAGGAAAAGGGTGGCTTGTGCGATATCGCGTGGGGTGCCCATCCGTCCCAAGGGATGGAGGGACAGCGCCTGCTTCCAGGCAAGTTCAGGGTCGGGCTGAGACGCCAGCCACTCCTCGGTCATGGGCGTCTGGACGTAGCCGGGGCAGATGGCGTTCACGCGAATACCGTAAGGGCCGAACTCCACTGCCAAAGTACGCGTTAACCCTAGCATGCCGGCCTTCGAAGCATCGTACGCGGCATAGCCCGCATAGGAAGTGAAAGCATGCGTCGAAGAAATATTTACCACGGCGCCGCCTCCGCCCCGCATGTGGGGGAGAGCATGTTTGCAAAAAAGGAAAACGCCTTTCAGGTTCACCTCGAGTTGGCGGTCCCAATCGGAAGAAGTAAGATCCGCCACCTGCTTAGGAGGAGCGATTCCCGCATTGTTCACGAGCACGTCAAGTGCGCCGAGTTCTTGGATAGTGCGTGCGACAGCGTTTTGCACGTCCGACTCCTTCGCGACATCGCCATGAAGTGCCAGGATTGGTCCGATATGGCTAAGGCTCTCTGCCCTCTGGCGGGCGCGCCCCGCGTCGATATCAAAGACCACTACCTTGGCCCCTTCTTTCAGGAATTGCTCCGCGATGCTCGCGCCAATTCCCATCCCGGCTCCCGTCACGAGGGCGACCTTATTGTCGAAGCGCATTCAGTTGGCTCCCTCTAAGCAGGTCCGCCGTCGAGCGTAGTGGTGGTCTGCATCTGCGCATACCACCACAGGGCCGCCACGAGCGGCCCCTGCCCCCAAGGGACCACTCCCCCGCGGGGCATACGGCGATAGTGCTCGACACGCATGCTGGGAAACGTCTCGTAGGATACTCCATCCAGCAGCCCATCGGGCCTGATATTCTCAAACAAAAATTCCATAGCCGATTCAACCACCGGCCCAAATACCTCCCGCCTGACCCAGGAATGCAGAATTGCTCGCGACATGGCGCTGGCCATGAAGGCCGCGATTGAGCTTTCGATGTAAGAGCTGGGATCGGTTAGCACCGTATGCCAGCCGCCGTTGGGCTCCTGGAGTTGGGCCATGCGCCCCAGCACTTTTTTCAGAACCTCCCGGACCCGGCCCGTAGCGGCATCATCGGCGGGCAAGTGCTCGAGGGTATTCACCAATCCCAGCAAGCCCCAGCCGTTCCCACGCCCCCAGGCGATGCCGTTGCGCGTGCGGGTCTGCTCGATCCAGAAATGATGGAAGAGCCCATCCTTCGGGTCATAGAGGATGTCGATCTGTGACAAGGCATTTTCCAAGGCGAGCTGCCGGTATTCTTCATCTTTCGTGACCTGATAGAGAGCGGCAAAAAACGGCGCATCAAAATGCATGGAATCAACGAAGATGCAGGGCCCGCCGTCTTTCACCCGGTCGGCCATTTCGCGCCAGGATTCATAGTCAGGATGGTCGGGGGGAAGCGCCGGAGGCAGCTCGAAGGCTGCATTCTCGTAGCGCACCGCAGCTCCGGATTCAGTTTTTCGAAAGCCCGCCATGTAGCGGGCGTGCCGTCTGGCCGCATCCAGCAGCGCTTCATCACGGGTCTTCTCGAAAACACGCAGCAAGGCCACCCCTGGAGCCGTGTAGTCAAACTCGCTCCGACACTGCTCGCGAGCGATCCAGGCCTTAAACAGCCCGTAAACAAAAGCGCTGTATTTCGTGTCGCCTGTGAACTCCGTGGCGTCAAGGAGTCCTTCCAGACCGATCGAGTCACCCCAGAACCATACTTTCCACGGGTAGGGCATCATCAGATCCGCGGCTTTTGCAGCCAGGTCCCTGAGTTCCCGTTCGGGCATGTTCTCCTCCATAGCTCGGACGATATCAAAGGGCAATATCGGCCAAATAGGCGGACTGACCCGTGATACCGAGGTTGATATGGTACAACGCACCGCCAAAATTACCTGTCTTGGGGTCGTATCCGGGGGGCATGATAGGCATGGGTGCGGATTGCGCTGCCGAGGTTACGAAGACATCCGTTAGCTCGTCGCCGCCGAAAGCCAGGGAGGAAATTTGCTTGGCGGGAATCTCGACACGGCGCTCGACCTTGCCCTCCGGATCGTACCGAACGACGCAGCTTCCGTACCATTGGGCGCACCAGACGTAGCCCTCGCGGTCAACCGCCAAACCGTCTGGTATGCCCTCCTCATTGGGCACTTGAACAAACACCCGGCGGTTGCGCGCTGCGCCCGTTTCCTGGTCATAGCCATAAGCGTAGATCCGGCGTGCTACCGAATCGGCGAAGTAAAGAGTCCTCCCTTCCGGCGAAAATCCCAGCCCATTCGCGAGGTGGAACCCCTCGTCCAAAACGCGGGCTTGCCCGTTCCTTTCAACTTGGATGAGTTTGCCGAGTTCATATCCGCGCTCAGGGTTATAGAAGTACGATCCCGCCAGCATGCGACCGCGCGCGTCAGCAATGCAGTCGTTCAACTGGCACTTGAAGCCGTCCGCTTCGGCAGCGATCAACCGGAGTTCGTTCTCGCCATTCCAAAGCCAGAATCCCTCGTTATTGACGATCACGAATCCACCGTGCCGATTGCCGCGGAAGCTATTGACGGCGAAATTCTGTTTCACCATGTAGTGCCGGCGAGAAGCCCAATCCAAACGGAAGAATCTCTGGCCGTAGTCAATCCACTCCAGAACGCCTGCCTCGGGGTCCCAAACTGGGCACTCGCCACAAACATTCTGGTAATCCGCCACGACGGCGATGTGAGACATGGAATTTCTCCCACCCTGTCTTCGTTCGTCAGGATAAGCTCTCTTGAATCGTTTCACGCTGAGTGGACAAACGATAGCAGGGCGCATGAGAAAAGTCAACGCGCTCTCTTGACATTGCGCGGGAACTGGCCTAAGCTGCGCGTCGATGAGGCGCCTCATGAAGGTGACACGCATGCCTCCGCCTGAGGAGATGCCACGAATGTAATTGAATTCTCGCTTCTCGTAACCGGCTCAGTACGGACAGTGCAGGTTATGATTTGAACGGCGAAGGGTACAGGTGATGCGATATTCCCCAACTTATATTTCAGCTCTTTTGGTTCTTCTTTTTGCAACAATCCTCTGCTTTGGCTCAGGACCAGCTCCAGGTCCACGGGCGATGGCGAATCGATCTTCGGCCGTGAATAGCTCCCTCCCTACCTTCGTGTTGCGCCCAGCGCCATTCATCCAGATGCCGGGCGTGAAGGAGAGTCAATATCACTACCTCCACGCGATTGACAGCAACAGCCCGCTGCATTGGGACGGCGACACACTCTATCTCTTCAATTCTTTCTTGCACCCGTTCCGCACCTCCGGGCCTGACCTCCTTCACTTGGGAAACCAGACTCCGGTTCATCTGGGCGAGACCGATGATTCTCTCGACATGTGGATCGAGGCCACCTGGAAGGATGCCGACGGCACCCTTTATGGCGCGTTTCACCACGAACCCGACGGCGTGTGCTTTTCTGACAACCACCTTCCCACGGCGCCCAAGATCGGATGGCTGAAATCTGAAGACAATGGCAAGAATTGGAAGGATCTCGGTTTCATCATCATGGCCAGCCCCTGCGCGATCAATTGCAAGACCGACAGTCCTTGGGACGCCGGTGGCACAGGGGACTTTGTTTTCTTCCTTGATTCCGAAAGGCAACACTTCTACTTCTATGGGACCAGCTACGATCCGCGGTTTGAGGAACAGGGAGTCTGGGCGGCGCGCATGGCCTACGCTGACCGCAATAACCCCTCGGGAAAAGTGTTGAAATGGTACAAGGGCGAGTGGAGCCAACCGGCCCTATGGGGCCACGTCACGCCGGTTTTTCCTGCCTCCAGGGACTACCACAAGAAGGATGGGTCCATGTTCTGGGGTCCCTGCGTCCACTGGAACACGTATCTCCACATGTACGTTATGGTCCTAAATCATGCCATCAATACTCACCTCGATGCCGACGGAATCTACATCAGCTTCAATCAGGACGTCGGGAACCCCTTGGGATGGAGCAAGCCGACTATGCTCATGGACCTGAAAGAAATTCGCAAGGCCACGGCGGGGGGAGAAGCCGGCCTCGCGGATGTTTTCAATAATGGCTGGTATCCCCAGATCATCGGAACGGCAAAGGGAGAAACTGATAAGCTGGCGGGCCGCACCGCTCGCGTGTTCCTTGGAGGATTGTCCCATTTCGAGATCGTATTCGGAAAGCCGGGGGAAAAGCCAGAATGAGCGAGACCAGGGTAGAGGTATGAAGGCGCCCCACAAGCCCGAAGACCTTTCCCGCCGCGAATTCATTGGCGAAACACTGGGCACAGGAGTAAGCATGTCCCTTTACTCGCTCTTGCCTGCGCGCGCCTGGTGCAAACCTGAATCAGAAGCGGGCGATCGGGCCATTGTCATTCACGTGCCGCCGCCGGCCGGGCCCCCGCCGGTTGGCGCGCCAGTAGAAACCAGTGTCCCCTTCGCGCGGGGCCAATTGCTAGACCATAAGAAGCTGGCGATTTACTCCGCCGACGGGAAGCCCACCCTCGCACAGTTTCGCCCTGCCCTGAACTGGCCCGACGGCAGTATCCGTTGGCTTGCCGTGACCTTTGAGGGTGCCTCGGGGCCGGGCGACTACTTCTTGCGCGAAGATGGAGCGCCAAGCGAGACGGACATGATGAGTGAGAAGACGGGGAGCATAGTGGTCAACACCGGTGAACTCACCCTAAGCATCTCGCTTACTGGGACCTGTTGGATGGAGATGCTGGCTGCTCCTGACGAGCGTGGAACAATTCAGCCCGTCATAAGGGGTGCAACTGCAGCCGACATTGTGCTGTCGCGGTACGACGGTAAGGAGTTTCGCGCCTCACTCGATGGGGGCACGCGGCGCGTGGTTGTTGAGGAGCGGGGACCTGTACGGGCATGCATCCGAATCGAAGGCCAATGCCGTGCCCGGGACGGCGAGGGCCTCTTCAATTACATTGCCCGCTGCACGGCCTTTCGAGGCCGCCCTGAGCTCCGTCTGGAAGTCACCTGGATCAACGGCACCGATAATCCCTCTGAACAAGTGAAGGACATCCGGTTGATATTCCCGTTTGAGTTTGAGCCGGAGCGTCTTGTGATCGGTTGCGACACAGGTGTTTACGACGGGCCGTTCCTTAAAGACTGGCCGGTGTACGTTTTGCAGGAGGACCATCAATGGTACTGGGCTAAGACCCAAAACCCTGATGGGCGGCTTCAGAGCCTTTCGTCGGGCGGCTGCAACGGTGAACACTCGCCGGGGTGGCTCTATATCCAGAATCCCAAAAGGTGCTTGGGCGTTTGGGTCCCCAGATTCTGGGAAGAGTACCCCAACGAGCTAGCTCTCCGGCAAGGCGAGGTGAGCGTCGGGTTATGGCCACAGCGGGCCGCACGTCACCTTCTTAGCAAACCCTTGCTCCCTGCCAACCCGCAAGGAACGCCCTACTCGATGACCAATTACTGGCCTATCCTCCCTCACCCTTACTGGGCTTTCCTGGATCGCGAGAAAGAATGTTTGGATGCGCGTCAAGGCATGGCGAAGACGCAAGAGATCGTCCTTAGCGTCTGGGGGGGGCGGGGAGAAGGTCCCAGCTTTGAAACGAAATGGTGGGAGAAGTCGCTTCAGCCTGTTCGAGGACATCTCGACCCGAACTATGTGGCGCGCACCGGCGCGCTAGGCCCCATGTTGCCACGAGATCTAAAGCGCTTCCCGGATTTCGAAGGGCTATTTGACGAGAGCTTCGGCTGGCTGAATCGCCACATTGACCTTTTGAAATGCTATGGCAAGTTCGATTACGGCGACTTCAAATACTTCACACCATCGACGACCTACCTGTGTACTCCTGGAACACACTGGGGAGAAATGGGTGAAATGCCGCGGGAAGGCTACTGGCAGAACAACGAGGGCGATCAACTTCTCGGACTGCTCTACTACTATTTTCGCACAGGCGACCCCGCCGCCTGGGAGCGCTGCAAAATTGCGGCACGACATCTTCTCGATCTCGACCTCCGGCATCACCCTCACTGGGGGATGTACACGCACAGCTACGGGCATTGTTACGTGGCTACCGCCGAGGCAGGTGAGCCCGACCATTCCTGGCTTCTGGGGCTGCTCGCCTGGGCGGGGGTCAGCGGCGAACCCACCGTGTGGGATTGGCTTCTGCGCTGTGGTGAACGCCTTGCCGGGTTGAAGCCCGCGTATTTCCAGAGCGATGCGCGCACCACGTCCCTTCTCCTCCACATGATGTGCCAGTTTTACAGTTACACGGGCGAGCAGAGGTTTCTTGCCGCGACCGAGGGCCCCGCGGATACCCTCCTGAAATACCAAAACCCCAACGGAAGTTGGCCCGCCTATCTGGGAAATCCGGAGAAGCGGCAGATTACCGGCTTCACTGACCACGCCGTGATGGCACTCGCGGACTTTTACGCGCTGACCGGAAACGAGCGGTGCCGGGAGCCGCTTGAGCGCGCCTGCCAGTACCTATCCAGCGCGGGAGGTGTGGCGGATGGTATGGATGTTTCACCCCTCGCGATCTATGGATTGGCCGTATTCTCAGCAAAGACCGGCGATCCGCGACCTAGGAAAGCAGCGCTAAATGCCCTCCAGAAACTGCGTGCGACCCAGGACAGGTCTCCCGACCCGTACGGCCGGGGCGACACGTGGGCAGAGTGGGGAGTGAACAAACCAGAGGGATCGAAAGAGACGCGGCGCCCGCCACAATTCCTGGGGCAGACGCGCCCCGTGACGGTGGGCTTTGTTCTTTCCTACGGGCAGCCCTCCTTGGCGGCAGCAACCGATGGTGGTCATGGCGCAACAGGTTAGTCAAGATTTCCGCGTCCACCGGCATCGTGCAGGATGCTGAGGCATTGCGGATGCCGCCCTCGAGTCAGGATGGGAGATCATGCGGAGCCATTCAGGATGGATTGGGATCATTAGTGGAGCGCTGATGGTGTTGACTCTGTGTGCATCAGGCACTCGAGGCGTTTCCAGCAAAGACGACCCAGCGAATGCGGGCGCGACGGAAGCCATGCTTCCCAGCGTCGAATTCCATGATGCGCCACAAATCCAGATCACCGGCGTGGACTCTAACAGCCCCGCCCACTGGGATGGAGACACGATGTATGTCTTCAACTCTTACGGGCATCCCTGGCGAAATTCAGGCCCGGACATCGGGCACCTGGGAAACCGCATTTCGACCAAATTGGGCGCACTCAACGACAAGCTCTATATCTGGATCGAAGCCACTTGGAAGGACGAAGATGCCGGCGTCCTATACGGCGCTTACCACTACGAACCGGACGATATCTGCTTCTCAAATAATCATTTGCCTACCGCGCCCAGAATCGCCTGGATCCGCTCTCTTGACAACGGCGCCACCTGGCAAGACTTAGGCTTCATCATTGATGCCCAACCATGTGCGGTGCGCTGCGACACTGCCAGCCCCTGGGATTCAGGCGGCACCGGCGACTTCGTGTTCTATCTGGATGATACGAAGGAATATTTCTACTTCTACGGAACGAGCTACGATTCCCGGGTGGAAGAGCAAGGCGTCTGGGCTGCCCGCATGCGCTACGCGGACCGCAAGAACCCTTCGGGAAAAGTGATGAAGTGGTACAAAGGCCGCTGGAGTGAGCCCGGTCTTTGGGGCCACCTCAGCCCCGTCTTTCCGGCTTCACGCGATTATCACCACAAAGACGGCTCCATGTTCTGGGGACCGGCCATCCATTGGAACACGTATCTGAACACCTACGTGATGCTCTTGAATCATGCTTCCGACACCAAGCTCACCCAGGATGGAATCTTCATCAGTTTCAATCGCCACCTGGAAGATCCCGCCGCTTGGACCAAACCGCGAATGATCCTCGACCGGCAGGAGATCCAAAAGGCCATGGCGGGAGCCAAAGTTTCGCCTACCAAGCTGGAAAACGGCTGGTACCCGGAAGTGATCGGCACAGGGAAAGGGGAAACTGATAAGGTGTTGGGCCGCACGGCGCGCTTTTTCATGGCCGGTTTGTCCCGCAAGACTATTACCTTCTTAAGGCCCGGAGAAAAAATGCCTTAATCGGGGAGAGATTCGACCTATGACGACAGACCTTCTTCAAATTCCAGAACCCCGCATCAAGATCGGACTGGCGGCCGTCTGCGCCGCTTGGTTCAAGCAAATCGGATTGAACGAGCCAGACAGTCCACTGGCGAGGACGCTCAAGCAGGACTACAGCCGGATGGTAGAATTCCTGGGCAGTTGCTTTGACGAAGTCATTGCTCCCGGTGTTCTTTCTTCCCCTGAGGATGTCGCGCAGGCGACAGAGAAATTCGAGAATGAGCAAGCCGACGCCGTCGTCCTCGTGCACATTGTGTGGAGCGAGGACCCCGTTTTGCTCCGCTTCCTCGATCGCTGGCGGGGTACGCCTGTCTGGCTGTGGAACTACCATCCCACTGGCAACTTGCCCCCGCGACTGACGGTGGACGACCTCTTCCGCTTCAGCGGCACGGTGGGCATGCTTCAGGGTAGCGCTCCGCTACAAAAGCGTGGGCTCCGCTTCGAGATAATTAGCGGCGCCCCGGGCGAAGCCGTGCTTAGGCAGGATTTGCAGGCACGCAACGCGGCGCTGCGCATCCGCAGGGAGTTCCGCGGCTTGCGCGCGGGTCAAGTCGCCGGACGCTGCGAGGCAATGACCGGGACGTTCGTCGATGATGACGCGCTGCACCAGTCACTAGGCGTGACCCGGGTGGCGATAACCGCCGCCGAATATGCAGCTACTTGTGAAGCTGTGGAACGTCCTCGAGTCGATGGTTACTGCGCCGAACTCCGGGAGCGGTTCGAAGTTCGCGATGTCACCGAAAAGAGCTTACAGGTTGCGGCTCGCAACACCCTGGCCTTGGATGATCTGGTGGATCAGGAGGGACTCGGCGCGGTGGCCATCCAGGACCTGGACGAGGAACTGCACCGCCGGATCGGCACTCGTCCCTGCCTCTACCCGCCCCGGAGCCTCGCGCGCGGAGTGGCGTTCAGCGCGGAAGGCGATCTGAATACAGCGTTGGGTATGGTGGCCGCTTCCCGCGCGGCAAGGAACCCGGCCATGTACTCGGAAATTTTCACCTTCGATCAAAGCGAAAATATTCTCCTCTTGGGCCACGCGGGTGTCCACAACCCCTGCCTTGCCGCGGCCGACGGCATCACGATCGTTCCTGACCTCGAGTACCGTCAAGCGGATGTTGTCGAAGGCGCCTGGATGGAGTTTATCCTCGCGCCCGGCCCGGTAACCTGCGTTAGCTTTTACGACACCGGTGCGGGCTACCGCATGACTGTATTTGAGGGCCAGTCGCTGGGGCCGCCGCGCAGGCTCGACGGCTGGGGACATGCCGTAATCCGTCCGCACCTTGACGTGGTCACGCTCTTATCCCGCCTGGCGCGTCGGGGTATGACCCAGCATTTCGCCATAGTGCATGGCAGCGTCACCTCGCTCCTACGGGAGTGGTGCGCCCTGATGGGCGTGGAATTCTGTTACGAGGATTAACAGTGGATTCATCACTCGATTCCCGCTCTCGCGGCAATGACCGTGACAAGTGCGGCGCTCCCAATCCTCTGACGCCGCGCGAAAGAATGCTGACCGCTTACAAGGGAGGACAGGCGGATTCGGTTCCGGTCTCTCCCGAACTGTGGGATGCCACAGCGATCGCGGTCAATGGCGCTCCCTTCTACCAACTGATGGGGCCCTTCGCGGAACGGCCCTGGTGGAAAACCCACCTGGAGTGCTTCGAGTATTTCCGCGCGGACGCCTGGATCGTGCCTGCCTCCGGCCCCACAGAGCGGCAGCAGGCCATCCGCAAAGCCGAATCGTATTTTGTGGACCGGGAAAAAACGACGGTGGAAACTCGCCTCACTTATCGCACCGAGCGAGGCACGCTGCACGGCATTGCCCGGACTACCAACGCCTATGCGGACTGGCTTTTGAGGCACCCTGTGGAGACGTTTCCGCAGGATATGCAAGCCTACGGGGAGTACTTCTTCGACGATCCGGCGGCCTGCGATCTCTCCGAAATCCGCGAAGCCCTGGCGGGGGTGGGAGAAAAGGGCCTGGTGACTCCGCTGGTGGGGGAGCTTTACACGAGTTTCCTGGGCACGGTGCGCGAAGGCGGCATTGCCCAAACTTTGCTCGATCTGTTCGATTATCCCGACGATGCCCGGCGCTTGCGGGATCGCTACATCGAGTATGTCTCCGAACTGACACGCGTCGTTCTGGAGCGCACTGGGGCGCAGGCCATCTTCGTGAATAGCAATTACTCCGGACCACCGATCGTGAGCCCGGCTGTGTACCGTGAATGGGACAAGCCGGTCCTGGCGGCGGTTTCGGCGGTGTGCCACAAGCATGGCGCGCCTCTTCACCTCCATCAGCATGGCTACACCGCCATGCTTCTGGAGGACTTGATTGAGGCGGGCGTGGACATCGTGTGCCCCTTGCTAGCACCACCCCAGGGGGATATCAGCGACTTGGCCGAGTTGAAGCGGCGTTTTGGAAGCCGTATCGCCCTGAAGGGACATGTGGACCCGATCGCGGTGCTGCTTCGCCAGTCTCCCCGCGAAGTGGAGGCGGAGGTCATACGCTGCATCAATGCGGCGGCGCCGGGAGGCGGCTATATCCTGGGCACGGCAGACAGCACCGTGCTCGACACGCCCTTTGAAAACCTTCACGCTTTCGTGGAAGCTGGCCGCCGTCACGGGTTCTACCCGTTGGCGACCAATGGCCCAACCCAATGAACCCCACCACAAAAGACGATCTCCGGAAATTACATGAAGCCACGCTAACCCTTTTGGAACGCACCGGGGTCAAGGTGGCCTCTCCCCAGGCCCTCGATTATCTGGCCGGCGTCGGCGTGCGCGTGGACCGCTCGACCATGCGTGCCTTTCCTGAGCCGAGGCATGTCGATGAGGCTTTGGCCACAGCGCCCCGCGCCATGACGATTTACGGGCGTCGGCCCGACCGGGACCGGCCCGCCGTGCTCGCCGGCGATCACGTCAACGTAATGTCCGGGGGCGGCTCTGTGCGGGTCCTGACCATCGACGGACGATATGAGCCGTCCTCGTGGGAACACCTGCGCCGGTTCAATCTGCTGCTCGATGCTCTTCCGAACATTCACATGCACATTAATCAGGTGGACCCCGTGGACCCGGTGGCCTCCGGCTACTATCGTCGCTTGGCCGCCGAGATGCTGATTGGCTGCACAAAGCCAGTATGCTTTCAACTGAGCTCCGCCGAGGACGTGCACGCCATGGTAGAGATGGGCGTCGCGAGCCGCGGCTCGCGCCAGGCGCTGGTCGAGCAGCCGCGATTCATGTTTGGACTGAACTCCGAACCGCCCCTGTACATTTCCGGGGCTATTGCTGACGCGTTCATGGCCGCGTGCGCCTCGGGCCTGCCGGTCAGCATGGGCAACTACTCCATGATGGGCGTCACCGCGCCGATCACTGTGGCCGGCGCCGTGGTCCAACTCAACGCCGTCCAGATGGTGGCTATTATCCTCGGCCAAACGGTGCGGCGCGGGACACCGATCTGTTACACGTCGTTCGCCGGCAGCGCGGACTTGCGCGACCTCGGCGAGAACACTTCCACGCCGCACGCTTCGCAGCTTGTGCGTCTAGGCATCGAAATGGGCCGGTTCTACGGATTGCCAGTTTACAGCAACGCCCTGACGGACGCCCGCGAGCCGGACCCGCGTGCCGCCTGCGAACGCACTTATCAAATGCAAGCCTGCGTAGAGGCCGGAGCCAACCTCATTCAAGGCCCAACCTCGCATATGGACCAAATGATGCTCTCGAGTTACGTCCAGGCTGTCATCGACAACGATATTGTCGGTTACGTGCTGGCGGCCTGCCGGCGCCCCGTCGTGTCCCCTGACACGCTGGCATTGGACGCCGGGCACGAGGTGGCCACCGATCCGGAATACACCGCGCTCAAGTTCGCTTCTCACGAGCACACGGTGCGCCACCTGCGTGACGAGGTCTGGGAGCCCTGGGCATTTGATCGTGACAATTTCGCAGCTTGGGAGAAGGGCGGGCGCCTCTCCGTATTCGAGCGGGCCGCCGCCAAAGCGCGAGAGATTTTGGACACCCATCACCCCGAGCCGCTGCAACCCGCTGTCGCCGCCGCTGTACGCCGACTTGCTTAATCCTAGCAGCCGCGTTCGGGTTTACCCGATTTGCAGTTTGTAATTAAGGACATCCCACGACTTCCGGAGCTGACCACCAAGCGGGTCGATAAGTTCGCCATCTGCCAGCAGTTGGTGCGCATGGCAGTGGAGAAGCTCCGCTTCTCGGGGAAACGCCTTCCCGAAATCATCCTCCCCGCGACCTTGATGGAACGGAGCCCCACCCGCCTGGTCATGCCCGACGCTCCCCGTCCTCTGAAGCATCGGTCGGTTCCCCAGCCCAGTGGGACTTAACCGAACTTTCGCAGGTGCGCACTTTTTTGCGTGAAAGTTGATCCCTGCCTGGGCGTAACTCCTTTTCGATCAGTGGCGCGTTTTCAATAGCGGCTGTAGTGCCGACCTACCCTCTTTACAAGCC
>Ga0326728_10004318_pt1 | contig 42274 bp, 33 predicted proteins | sample MB3enrmetagenome_FD_207602 | JGI IMG/M metagenome (GOLD analysis project Ga0326728, IMG submission 207602) | Lab enriched peat soil microbial communities from McLean, Ithaca, NY, United States - MB31MN | ecosystem: Environmental > Terrestrial > Soil > Wetlands > Peat | place: USA: New York... | reverse complement strand
GGCACGCGGAACTCCATGCGCACGCGGCCCGAGCCGTGATTGTGCATCTTCGTCATCTCGCCCTTGCGCGGTCCCAGCTTCTCAATCACCACGCCGGTGAAGGCCTCGGGCACATCGACGGTGAGATGCTCGACCGGCTCCAGGCGCACGCCGTCCACCGTCTTGGTCACAATCTCCGGGCGGCCGGCCATCAGCTCGAAGCTCTCGCGGCGCATCATCTCGATCAGAATCGCCAGTTGCAGCTCGCCCCGGCCCAGCACCTTGAAGCTGTCCGGCGAGCCGGTCTCTTCCACGCGAATGCTGACGTTGGTGAGCAGTTCCTTTTCCAGGCGTTCGCGCAGGTTGCGGCTGGTGACGTACTGGCCCTCGCGCCCGGCGAAGGGCGAGTTGTTCACGCTGAACTGAATGGCGATGGTCGGCTCGTCGATGACGATCAGCGGCAGTGGCGACGGGTTCTCCACGCTGGTGATGGTCTCGCCGATGGTGATGCCCTCGACGCCGGCCACGGCCACGATGTCGCCCATGGTGGTCTCGGTGATCTCCGTGCGCTTGAGGCCGCTGAAGGTGAAGAGCTTGGTGATGCGCGTCTTCTGCAAGCTGCCGTCGCGCTTGGAGATGGTCACGTCGTCGCCGGCATGCAGCGTTCCCTGGAAGACGCGGCAGATGGCGATGCGGCCAAAGTAGTCGGAGTAATCGAGATTGGTGACCAGTATCTGTAGCGTGCCCTCGGCGTCGCCGGTGGCCGCGGGAATGGTGGAGACGATGGTCTCGAACAGCGGCTGGAGGTTCACGCCGGGCGTGGCGGGATCGAGGGTTGCCGTGCCCGCCTTGGCCACCGCGTAGAGCACCGGGAAATCCAGTTGCGACTCATCGGCATCCAGGTCGATGAAAAGGTCGTAAATCTCGTTCAGGACCTCCTGCGGGCGGGCGTCGGGGCGGTCGATCTTGTTGATGACCACGATGGGCTTGAGTTTGGCTTCCAGCGCCTTGGCCAGCACGTAACGGGTCTGCGGCAGCGGACCCTCGGCCGCGTCCACCAGCAGCATCACGCCGTCCACCATTTTGAGCGCGCGCTCCACCTCGCCGCCAAAGTCGGCGTGCCCCGGCGTATCCACTATGTTGATCTTGCCGCCGGCGAAGACGATGGCCGTGTTCTTGGCCAGGATGGTGATGCCGCGCTCCCGCTCCAGTTCGTTCGAGTCCATCACCCGCTCGGCCACCTGCTCATTGGCCCGGAAGGTCCCCGACTGACGCAGCATGGCGTCCACCAGCGTGGTCTTTCCGTGGTCCACATGGGCAATGATGGCGATATTGCGAATCGTCTGGGTCACAGGGAGGTTTTTTCCTTCTGAGTCCGGCCAAAGATGCCACGGGGTTGGAGGCGCCGGGAGGGCCAGTCGCCGCGCCGTGCGGCAACTTCCATTTTACCAGCAAGATCTCTTCCGAGCGAAATCAGAAACCGAAGCGGATCGGTGCCTTGTGAGAGCAAGCAGAAGCAGGCAGGATGCGCTTCGGTGGAATGCGCCCGTTTCTCACCGAAGGCGCGCGCGACTGCTTCCTTTGCGCTATCGATTTGTTCCTGCGGAATCCGCCCGCGGCAGGCGCCAACTACTCATCTGTCAGCCGCCAGCGGTTTTGGGCTATCTCGCCAAGTCGCTGCAACGGTCATTCCTGCGATCTCCAGGACAGCTGAGAAGTCTACTCTGACCGGGGCATTGCCGGAGGCCTGCTTCAGCCCATCACTGCGGTGGAGTTCGGCCCATGAACCTGTCCGCCCAGGAGATGAAGTACTTCATGTTGGGCGCGTCGGTATGACCTCCATCGTGCTGTCGCCACGCAAGCTGGCCTTCCAACAGGCCCACGCCGACCGCAGGCATCTTCTCCGTGCGGTAGTCGCTGGAGACCCCCAGGGTTTTGTCGCCAAGCAGTTGAAAGACGGGCTGCGCGGCCACGGTAGCCATGTAACTGCCCTGCTGGTCGAGCCACTTTGCGTCGCCGTGGTCGGGGATGCCATAGCTGACGAAGACCAGGCGGGGAGCACAGAGCGCGATCAGCTCCGGCGACTCCACGGGAAGGTCGCCGGCGTTCTTCGCACCGAAGGTGGCGTCGCTGGCGCCGTACTTCATGAAGTTGCCGGCCATCCAGTGATATTCGCCGCCCGTCAGGTTCTCGAGCAATTCTCCCCAGTTTCGGCGGCTGGGCTTGACGCCGCCTTCTCCGGAGGAGCCGATGAGCCCCATGTAGAAGCGCTGGTCGTAGGCTTCGGTGACCAGCGCGGCCTTGCCGTAACGGGAGACGCCCTCAATGCCGACGTGCTTGGCGTCGATGGACGGGTCGGTCTCAAGATAATCCAGGGCGCGGCTGGCGCCCCACGACCAGGCGCGCAGCGCGCCCCAGTCGTCGGGATGGCGCGGCTGGCCCTTGTTGACGAGGCCGATGATGCCGCGCGTGAGCCCCGCGCCGTTATCGGCCTGAATGCTGTTGGGGCTGATGGTTGCATAGCCCCAGCCGTCGGCGATCAATTGCTCGGTGGACGGCGGATCGTTGGAGGTGCCATTGACGCCCGGGGGCCAGACAGGGGTGGCGGGACGCGGGGGACCGAAGGGAAAGTAGGCCCCTGGCGCGGGCTGGATGGGATCATACGCGGGGTAGCGCTCAAGAATCTCCGCGATTGCCGGGTCGCTCTTGGCCAGTAGATTGCGCAAGGCATCGTTGATCTGTTCGAGAGCCGCCGGACTCGGCTGCGCCGGGGCGGGCAGCGCCGGAAACCCGAGCATCATCAGCACCGGCACCGGTCCTTTGGCGTTGGCCGGCGTGACCAGGACCATGTCAATGTTGACGTCGATCAACGGATAGGAAGAGTTGTCTACATGCCCGACGAGACGCCTGGCGACGACCGGCACACGGCCGACGAACTCATGGTCGGTTACCTTCACGGTCCAGGTCACCTTGGGGACATTCGCGGGGACACGGCCATACATCTCGCGGTCGAAGGCCTCGACGATCTCCGGGCGGCGCTGCTTCCACCACATCTCCGCCGTGGTCACTTTCTGGCCGTTGGCCAGGGTCAGGGGATCGGGATAGTCCGGCCATGGATTGGCCTTGGACTCGTCGTAGTTGGCGTGGTTCGGATCACTTTCGTTGCCGCTCGCGCCCGGCCGCAAGGCCCGGATCCCAAGCTGGTCCATCATGTTCTTCTGGTCCTGCTCCTGGGTCCAATTGACCGCCGGCGGAGGGAGCTGCTTCTGCGGCTCGTTACCAAATTGCGCGGGAAGTCGCGTGGCAAAGGCGGCATACAGAATGCATGCAGCAACTTGCGGGCTGATCCGATTCACTCGCATCTTCATAAACTCCTGTTCGGGCTTTCGTTCGCATGAGCAACAATCGATTGTCTCACTCGATCTATGCCGGCGGCAATGTTCTTCAACGAACCGGTTCACTTCAGCCGACTCACAAACAGCGGGAGGTTCATCAAAACACCGGATCCGGTCTGCCCGCCCGCGCAGGAATCGTTCCCAAACCCGCGGCCCGGTCTCTCGATGGTCTCCGGGGATTGCCCGTGTGTTACAGAGCTTGCCGGCCGCGACGATGAGACGGACGTCAGCCGGCTTTCCGTGAGGCCTCTGGATGTGGGCTTGTTTGCGCTCCGGCCAGGATTGTCTTTTTGCTGGAACCTTCACGGGAAACTCAGCCGGCTAAGCATGGGGAAAGCGGCCGCCGGATACGGCGTACCTTATGCGGCGCCCCCGCGAGCTATCGATAGGGATAAAGGCGAACGCGCTGAATGGTGAATTTGCCGGCGGGCATGCGCAGATAACGTCCCTGATTGTCTTCGTCGCCATTCATCTCTTTGCCCGGTGTCCAAACGCCGTTGACGAAACTTCCTTCCCAGATGGAGTCGATGCCTGCCTGGGAATCTCCTTCTCCGTGAGTTTCAAAAGTAACGATCATTCCCGTCCCGGCTACCAGAAAGTCATCCCGATCCATCTGAATAATCAGGCCGCCATGAGCTCCGGGGATTTCCGGTTCACTATTCGCTCCAACTGACAAGGGCGCGGGCTCTCGGAAGTGAACCATGAAGACGTAGTTGCCGAGCGTGAACTGTTGCGGCGACAGATCGACGGAGCCGTCAAAATTGACCGGGGCGCGGATCCCCACCATGTGTCCCGTCCCCTGGTTTTCGAGGATAAGCGGCGTGAGCTGACCGATGACGGCGTACGCATCGCCGAGTGCTTGCTCTTCTTCGGGCTTCAAGAACTCCGGCGCATAAACGGAATAGCCCATGGAATTCAGCTGACCATAGGCATACAAAGCGTTGGCTGCCATCTCCGCCGCCATAACTCTGCCTGTTTCAGGAATAAAGAGCGGATTGCCTGGCCGGACATATTGATTGGTCCATTCGACAAAGTTCGGGAAATAGAGGTCCGGAGACAAGAAATCGATAGCCGGAGCCGCGGCGCGCCAGATGTCGAACAGGTGTGGCAAGGGCCCGCCGCTCGGATACTGTCCTGGAAGCCTGTCCGGCCGCACCAGCGCTGCATTGACAAACATTGGCAGAGGGTAAACAGCTTTGCCGCGGGCAGCGACCTGTCCGGTAAAGCGCCCTTCTGTCCACGCGGTGAACAACTCATCGGTCGCGGTTCCAGCTCCAAACATGTCCGGCCAACTCGCACCTGTCTTGAATCCGTGGGCTTCCCAAGCCTCCCTGAGCCGCGGTGCAAGTGAATCGCGGTTCTTCGAGAGATAATCCGTCAACTCGGACGGCACAGCGGACAGGAAGGCGGCGTTGGCCGCGGCGCTGTGGTCTCGCGCTTCCGGAACCATCCCCACTTCGTTTTCCACCTGGACCATGATGACCGTGCGGTATGCGGCATCCGTCTCCCGCAGATGCCTCATCAAGGCGGCAAATGCCGTGGAATCCGCCTGCAGCGCGTTGGGGCTCAGCGCCGAGAGAATCTCGAGACCGCTGCCGCCCGAGCGTTCCGCGCGGGGGAAGCGCTTCTGGTCACGCTTGACCCAGCCGGGGGCGTAACACGACATGCTGTTCTTCCAACTGCCAAACCAGAGCAGCACCAGCTTGACGTTGTGCTTTCGCGCTCCGCGGATGAGGCCGTCTACGGTTGTGAAATCGAAATCCCCCTGTCGCGGCTCGATCAGTTGCCAGTAAACCGGCGCCAAGAGGGTGTTGAAGCGCATCGCGGCCACTTTTGGCCATATTGTGTCCAGATAAGCCAGGCTCGAGGCGGAGGAGTTCTCCAATTCGCCTCCCCGGACCAGGAAGGGCTTCCCGTCAACGAAGATCTGGCTGGCCCCGTGCTGCCGGACGAGGCGCGGCATCGGCTGGACCGCGCCGGCCTGGGTGAACCCGGTGCCGGCAAGAAGAAGAAACCCAGCCAGCGTAGCCGCAATTTCGTTTAGCCTGCGCCGAAAGAGAGAACGAAGAGTCCCTCGAGGGAGCCCTCTTTGCCGTCTCGGGGAAACATGTACTCGTTGGGGCCAAATCATACTAATCATGTGTGTTAGCTCCAGCGGTTGGCGTCCCGGAAGGTCCGACGGCTTGCAAATTAAGTCTTTCCGTCGAACAAGTCAGCATATCAGAGGCAGGCCTGGACGCCGACGCGCTTTTTCGGGCGTGTGCATCTGCGGCCCCTTTCAGCGGGGATCGAATTCATTCGCTTTTTTCCTTGACAGATTTCTTTGTTGTTCGATATAGTTCGTGCGCCGGATTATTGGCCGCTGGAAACCATGGCTACCGTGCCAGGCACGACGCATCTCATTCGATTAGCTGAGGATAGGGGTTGGTGTGCGTGTCGACCGGCAGCCGGCTTGCTGAAAACACGGCAAATCCTACGACTTCGGAGGCAATTATGACAAGACGGCGCTTGTTTTGTTTGGCAAGCAAACGTTTCCTAAGGGAAATGAACTCGCATACGGTCTTGGTGCGCCGTACCGCACCGCTCATAGCCCTCGCACTCGCGCTTCTGGCGAGTCCCTGGGCCTCCGCTCAGATCCTGTATGGTTCGATCACCGGCACAGTAACCGATCAGATGGGCGCGATCATTCCGAACGTGCCAGTAACCCTTACCAACCAGGGAACCGGAGCTCTTCGCACCACGGTCTCAAACGGGGCCGGCGTTTATTCCATTCTCGACGTGCTGCCGGGCGCCTACACGCTTTCCGTAGCCCCCAAGGGGAGCTTTGGCGGAAGCTCGCAAAAGGACATTCAGATCGAGCCCAACCGCCAGGTGCGCCTGGACATTACCCTAAAGCCGGCCGGCGTTTCGGCACAGATCATCGTCACCGAGGCGGCGCCGGAGCTGCAAACCGAAACGGCGGAAGTAAACAGCGAGATCAGCCAGACGCAGCTCTCGCAAATGCCGCTGACCTCCAGCCAGGGTCGTAGCTATCAGGCGCTTTACACGCTCATACCCGGCGCGGCGTCGGTAAAGGAGCAAAACTCAACCGCTTCCAATCCCGCGCGCGCCATGTCGATCAATGCGAACGGCATGAGCATGAACGGCAACACCACGCGTATCGATGGAGCGGTCAACTACTATGGCTGGCTGCCTTATTTGATCGCCTACATTCCGCCGGCGGACTCGATCGAAAACGTCAGCGTCACCACCAACGACTTCACCGCCGAACAGGGCCAGGCGGGCGGCGCTTCCATCAAGATCACCACCAAGAGCGGCGGGCACGACTTCCATGGCGAGGCATGGGAGTATTACCAGAGTGCCGGACTGAACGCCCGGTCGTATCTTGGGACGGTGGCTGCGAACACGAGCGCCATCGATCCGAACGGAGCGGTTCTCAGAAACGTCTTCAACGAATACGGCTTCAACGTCGGCGGCCCAGTGTACATTCCGAAGGTCATCACCGGCAGGAAGAGGCTGTTCTTCTTCGACAACTGGGAGCGCACCACGCGGCACCAGTTGATCGGCAACGGTGTAACACTGACGGTCCCGGATACCAACATGATCGGAGGCAACTTCTCCGAGGCTGCGCCGTATGCGACGATTTACGATCCGCAGCCCACCGCCGCCTGGGTCAATGCGTTTACTCCGACCGCCGCCTGTCCCACACTCGTCTACACCGCGGGGTATCTCAACTACCCATGCCGACCGAGCTTCACTTCGGAATACGGCGAGACGGGCAACGGCGTCAACACCATTCCTTCAAGCCGCCTGCCATCGACCTCAGCGCCGATGGTCATGATCGCCAACTTGGCCCCGATCGCGACCACGATCGGAACGCCGACCTCGACGCAACTCAAAAACTTCATGGCCAACGACTACACTGGCTCCGCCCCCTTTGTCTACGCCCGCACCACCAACGATGCCAAGATTACCTACATTCCGAACGACAATACGCAGATCTTCGGCAAATACAGCACCGAGCCGTTCCAGGTACTCGATCCGCAGGAACTGGGCGCGGCGGGCGGCGGCACCTTCGATGGCGGCCAGCCGGGCGCGGGGCATGGCCACATCCAGAATGTCGGCCTGGGCGTAAGCCATGTGTTCAAGGCCAGCCTGGTTATGGACGCAGATTTCGGCTACACCAGACAGGTGTCGGGAGCGGAGTCGGTACTCGATCTCGCAGATCAAAGCTATGGGCTGGACGTACTGAAGATTCCGGGAACGAACCTCTCCACCAACACCTCCGACCCGGATTATTGGGGCCAGCCGATAATGAGCTTTAACAGCACCTTCAGCACGATCGGCAACTCCAATACCGCCAATCCGTTCTTTTTCCGCGACAACCAATTCACCGGCGACGTGAACCTGAGCTACGTCAGGGGCAAGCACCAGTTCAAGGCTGGGTTCACCTACTACCACTTCGACCTGAACCACTTCCAACCCACCACCGGCGGCGGCGTCTCGAACGTGCACGGCGGCTTCCTGTTCGCGGGCGGCTTGACGTGCGGCGGCTCGGCTTCTTCGTGCGGCTCCACTGCCTACAACGATCTGGCCGACTACCTGCTGGGCCTGCCCAATTCCAACGGGACGGGCAACGCCATTCAAAAGGCGCAGCAAGTTTACGATCCCAACTCTCTGCGCTGGACGGAACTGGGCGCCTACGCGCAGGATCAGTGGGCGGTGTCTCCCAAGCTGACCGTCACCTATGGCGTGCGTTTCGAGCGCTATCCGGCGGCGTACCGCGACCACACCGGCATCTCTGAGGTTTATGTGAACCGGCCGCAGTCATCCAACGTCGAGATCGGCGGCGTCATGGGCAACCCCAAGGATGCCGGCGTGGATACGGGGTACGGATTCTTCGCGCCTCGTGTCGGTTTCGCGTATCGGCTCGACAACAAGACTGTAATTCGCACTGGCGCCGGTATGACCGTCGATCCGGACAGCATGCGCGAGCTGCGCGACGAATACCCCTTCGATTTGGCGCCGAACTACGCCTCAGTCGGGGCGGGAACCATCGCGGTGGATCCGGCGAATGGCAACGCGGCCATGCCCATTAGTGGCTGCGGCGTGCCCTCCTCAACGGCCTGCTACGGCATCCCGATTCCAGTCGCCCCCAACTACACCTCAGGCTACGTGGCATTGCCGGTCGCCGGCTCGACCAACGCCGTGTGGCCGAAATTCCGCCGCGGCTATATCGAAAGCTGGAACCTGTTCGTTCAGCGCGACCTGGGTTATGAGTTCGTGGTCAACGTGGGCTATGTGGGCGATCTGTTCGTCCGCCAGCAGTCCAACGTCAGTCCGTATAATGCGGCGCCGCTGCCCAGCGCAAGTACGCCTTGTATGGCCAACGGACAATGGAACACCCCCCTTACCGGTCTGACCGGCAGCTGTACAAGCTTTGGGACCTCCGCCAACGAAATCATCAACTGGCAGAATTGCGCCGCAAACGGCTGGTCAACGTGCGCTACAAGCGCCGGCTTATACAACACGGGCGGGATTACCATGAACGGGCCGATATTCAGCGCGAATTACAACGGCTTGCAGGGGCAAGTGACCCGCAATGCCGGCAAGAACGCTTCGATCGGCCTGGTCTACACCTACTCACACGCCTTCAACTATGCAGACAACGGCGCCGGGACGGGATCGTCAGGCCCGCCGTTCGCCTATCCCGGGTACTACAAGATGGACCGGGCGCAAGCCAATCAGGACCAGAAGCACAACGTACAGATCTGGGGCCTCTCTACACTGCCCTTCGGCTACGGCCAGAAATGGCTGAACCATGGTCTGATTTCGGAGATCGTGGGCGGATGGCAGGTGACCGGCCAGTACAGCTACTTCGGTGGCCTGCCGTTCTCAGTCACCGCCAACAGCAACACGCTCAATGCGCCGGGCAGCACGCTCTATGCCGAGTTGGTTACGCCGACGCTTCAATATGAGCACGGCCACAACCGGGTCTTCGGCAGCACCGTAATTTCCGGGGGCAAGCCATGGTTCAATCCGGCCGATTTCGCCAACCCGACTGAGCCGGCGTTCAGCACAGCAAATACGACCATCTCCTCGCCGGTTTTCGCCAACACCCATCGCAACGAGTTCCGCGGGCCTGGCACTGGAGTCGTGAACGCGAGCATGTTCAAGGGCTTCCGCATATACCATGAGAGCGAATTCAAGCTCGGCGCGGAAGTGTTCAACCTCTTCAATCATCCGTATCTGAACCTGAACAGCCCGGGCAGCACGGTGCCGTCCAACGCCAACGTGGCTGCCGGCAACTATGGAACGTTCGGTTTGATCACCGCCTTCGGACCGCCGTACTCCCAGACGGGGGGGGCACGTTCGATGCAGTTCAGCGGAAAGTTCAACTTCTAGGTTGTACTTCCAACTGCTGCCCGCGCCTGGAGTCCTCGGCAAGAGACTTAGGCGCGGGCATCTTTTTTCGCCGGCGTTTCTTCCGGGTGTTTGGCCGGATGTTTGACGGCCGAGTGTACGGACTTAGGCAATCGTTGGCTGCGACACCGGTCCAAAGAGCATGTGGGATGCCTCCTGACTGCTCTCAGTGCAGAGGCTTCTAAAGAGAGTTGCGAAACCGAATACAGATTGTCCTGGCAATGGCATTCATTCGACCTTTTAGTGAATATAATCATGTTTACTGGCTTGACAAACTGGCCTGTGTGGCGTGTGTCAAGGGTTCCTACAATGCCCGCAAGCGGCGTGCCCAGGAAGTTTTGAACGGATTGTATCCATGCCCGGAAGCGAGTGCGTCTTGAATTGCTGCGGGCCTTAAGGAAGTCAGCGCTGCCGCCGGCGCGATTCGGTCGGGTTTAGGTTTGGGAAACAGGAGGGATTCGGGTGCATTCGCATCAACGGGCAAGGGGTATGAAGCTTATCGATCTGACAGATGTCCAGCTTGGCTCCAGCGAGACTGCCCGCCGCATCAATCGCGATATCGTCCTGGAGTTGATACGGGCCAAGCAGCCGATTTCCCGGGCCGATCTGGCGCGCCATTCCGGACTCCAAAGAAGCACTGTCTCGCAGATCGTTGAGCAGCTCATCCGGGAAAAGTGGGCATGCGAGGGCGCCATGGCCTCTCTACCGCGCGGACGCCGCCCAACTCTTATTGAGCTGAATGATGATCTGGTGGCGATCGCTGTCGATATTCATCCGAAACAGGCCATAGTTGCCGTTGTGGATCTGAAGGGACGCTTGCTTTCGCGGTCCATGGTGCCCCTATCCTCCGACCCGGCTGCCTCCACCCGGCTGATTGCGGACTGCATGTTGAGGACGAGGCAAGCTCTGCCACGCAAATCGATTGAGGGGATTGGCATCAGTCTTCCTGGAAGAGTCGATCCGGGCACACAGCGGCTGATCTTCGCGCCTAACCTGCACTGGCCGGATTTCGACTTGAAGGGAGTGATCGAAAAGACCATGGGCCTGCCGGTAAAGATGGAAAACGCGGCCACCGCTTGCCTCCTTGCAGAACTCACCTTCAGCCGCATCGACGGGATTCGCGATATCGTCCTGGTGACCGTATCGGAAGGCGTGGGCACCGGAGTTTATGCCAACGGGCAACTCATCTCCGGTCATCACGGAATGGCGGGAGAATTCGGCCACGTTTCGCTGGATCCCAGAGGGATCCTCTGCTCCTGCGGACGGAAGGGGTGCTGGGAAACGTTTGCCTCTTGCCGGGCGGGTCTCAGATATTACAAGGGACTCCAGCCCAAAGCCCGGACGATCACCTTTCACGAATTGGTCAACTTGGCCGAAGGGGGCGACCGGTACGCTGCGCAAGCCTTGGAAAAACAGGCGCTTTACATCGGACGAGGGTTGCAGTCAATTATCGCGGCTCTTTCGCCCAGCGTGATTCTGGTCGCCGGCGACATTACCTCTGCCTGGCATCGCTTCGGCCCAACGATTGAGAAGGAGGCCGCCAAACTTGCGCTGGGGGGAGCGCTGCCGCGGATTCTTCCCTCGCATGAAGGAGAGATTGCCCGGCTTAGGGGCGCCGCGGCGCTCGTGTTTCAGCGGCGGTCCGGGCCAGAGCGGCAGTTGAAGACACATCAGGATTCGAGCCAGTCCGCAGACAGGCAGGCATTCGGATAAATCTGGAAAGCGGAGTCGCAACGGCCTTTCCCCATAGCCCAGGCGGCGCGAGAACACCCTGTTGCCTGGGGCTATGGGGATGCGCGTGACAGACCTTCAGGCCATTGCTCTTTGTCAGGCTCCGGCGGCGCGCCGGGCGCTTGCCAGGGCGCGAATAAAGTCCGGCGTGGAACCGCAGCAGCCGCCCAGAAATGCGGCGCCTGCATCGCGCAGCGCCGCGTAGTGCGAAGCGAAGGACTCCGCTGAGGTGCCATAGCGGGCGGCGGATCCCTCCAGGGTTGGCAAGCCGGCGTTTGGCTTGATCCAGATGGGAAGATCGGTAACCGCGCGGAGTCTTTCACAGATGGGCACAACACGCCCGATTCCCACTCCGCAATTTGCGCCGACCGCGTCCGCCCCGGCCTCCAGCATCGCCACAGCCACAGCCTCCGGCGTCGCGCCCATCATGGTGCGGTCCTTGTTCTTGCCGGAGTCGAAGGCGAAGGAGACAATGACAGGCAATCCCGTGCGCCGGGCCGCTTCCACTGCCAGCCGCGCCTCCGCGATGTCGCTCATCGTCTCCACCAGCAGCGCGTCCGCGCCCGCTGCCGCCAGCGATCGGGACTGCGCCACGAAGGCCGCGGCCGCATGCTCGCTGCTCATCTCGCCCGATAGCAGCATCTTGCCCGCCGGACCGATGGAGGCGAACACCAGCGCCTGCCCCGCGGCCCGCTTTGAGAGTGCGACACCGGCGCGATTGATCGCGTCCAGATCGGCCTCATGGACGTCCTTCATCGCGATGGCGTTGGCTCGAAAGGTGTTGGTGAGGATGACTTGGCTGCCCGCTTCCACATAAGCCCGAGCCACGTCCGCAACCTGTTCAGGATGGGTGAGGTTCCAGGTATCCGGTATGACGCCCGGAGGCAGGCCGCGCGCCTGAAGCTCCGTTCCCCAGGCGCCATCTGTAATCAGCAGGCCACCGGCCAGCCATTTGTTCAGGCGGTTCATGCAAGCACCCGTTGGAGCGCTCCCGCGCGCCCCATCTCTCCACTCCAACCGGTCACCAAGGAGGCCCTTCGCTTCCGGTTATCCATGGCACCAAGGATACACGATTGGATTGCGGATGACCGCGCTGCGCATGTGGCTTTTCCACAAACGGACAGGCTGCATTCCGGGCATCCGGCAAACGTCATGCTATGATCTACGTCACACGAAGGTGAGCGCGAAGTCTGATAGTTTGTTTGAGTGACAAACAAATGACGATGCCCCTGCATGTCCTGTCGGCCTTGCGAAAGGCGGTGATTGAGGGAGACGTCCCCGCCGCCGTCGCCGCGGCTCGCCATGCTCTGGGGGACGGTGTTCAACCCGTGGACCTGATCGGCCAAGGCATTGGCCCGGCTATGGCCGAAGTGGGCAGGTTGTTCGAGGAGGGCGAATACTTTGTGCCTGAGCTTCTGATGGCGGCGCGCGCCACGAAGGAAATCTTTGTGATCCTTCGCCCCTTGCTCGCACAGACCGGCGCGGAGCCCATGGCCCACGTGGTGCTGGGGACGGTTCAAGGCGATCTGCACGACATCGGCAAAAATCTTGTTGGCGCCATGCTGGAGGGCGGCGGGTTCGAGGTCACCGATCTCGGTGTCGATGTTCCCCCGGAAGAGTTTATCGCCGCGGTGAAGAAGAGGCCGGTGCAGATCGTCGGTCTCTCCGCGCTGCTTACCACCACGATGCCCGCGATGAAGACCACCATCGAGGCCTTTCGCGCCGCCGGAATTCGTGAGCAGATCAAGATCATGGTCGGCGGAGCGCCGATCACAAAGGCCTATGCCGAATCGATAGGCGCGGACGGGTACAGCGAGACCGCCGCGGCGTCGGTTGATCTGGCGCGCCGCTTAACGGCAACATAGAAGCGAAAGTCACCACGAGATAGACACACGCCATGAATGACCAGCAATGGAACACGCTTGTTTCCGCCGTGCGGGGAGAGACGCTCAGCCCCCTCCCGACAGCCTTCATTATCGATAGTCCCTGGCTCCCGAATTGGGCAGGCCACACTATTCTGGATTATTTCACCGACGAACGCATCTTTCTGGAAGACAATCTCAAGGCGATCCGTACATTTCCGGAAACGATTTTCCTGCCAGGCTTCTGGTCCGAATACGGAATGTGCACGGAACCCTCTGCCTTCGGCTCCGTCTGCATGTGGGGCGAAGACGAGTTTCCATTTGCCAGGAAAGTGTTGCACTCGCCATCCGAGGTCGAGCGTCTGGAAAAGCCCAATCCGCGCAAGCACGGCCTGCTGCCCTTTGTTATCAAGCGGCTCAAGCACTTGCAGCCGGAGATCGAAAAGGCCGGCCACAAGATCCGCTTCGCGGTGGCCCGCGGCCCGCTCAATATCGCTTCGTTCCTGATGGGCACGCCGGAGTTCCTTGAGGCCATCAAGACGCACCCGGAACTCATGCATCGACTGCTGACCGTTGTTACGGATTTCCTGGTGGACTGGATCGCCGTTCAGCGGGAAGCATTCCCGTCGATCGACGGCGTCTTTCTGCTCGACGATATCGTGGGATTCGTGAGCCGCCGCGACTTCGAGACCTTCTGCCTGCCTTATTTGCAGCGCGCATTCAGCGCGGACGTGACGGTGAAGTTCTTCCACAACGATGCGCCCTGCAAGGCAAGCGCGCCCTTGCTCGAGGCGGCGGGAATCAATCTGCTCAATTTCGGCATTCAGCACAAGCTGGCGGACATGAAGACCTGGACGAACAACCGGATTGTGCTGATGGGGAACATTGCTCCGCGCGACGTGCTGGCCGACGGAACGCCGGCGGACGTGGCGCGCGCGGTCAAGGAAATGCTGAACGCTCTCGATGACCGGTCGCGTTTGATCGTTTCGTGCGGGGGAGGAATGCCCCCTCATGCGCCCACGGAGAATATCAAGGCGTTGATCTCGACAGTGGAAGAGCTAACGCGGTAGGCCGCGGACGATCTTGCAGGCAAGCGCTCTTTGCTTGGGATCGATGAAGAGGCTGGGTAGAAGACCGCGGAACACGAGCGGCGCAAGGCGAGGGGACTGAGTGCCGGAAGAACTCAATTCGACGGTCGCGCGGCATGCCGGCGATCCCCTCTCCGCGGCGCTTGCGGCCGAGATCTGCCCCGACCTGCCTATCGGTCCTCTCGCCCTGGATGAGATCTACAGGCATCTTGGCTATCCGCGAGAGACGGCTCCCGCGCCCCGCATCGCGGAACGCATTGCCCAGATCCTGGTGGAGGCTCCGTCGTGCCTCCGGCCGAGGGGGGCGTACACCGTCTACGCGGTATCCGGCCGGACAGCGCATTCGCTGAAGTTGGATGACACCACGATCTCCGGCAATATCGGTGAATTCCTCGAGCAGGCCGATCGCGTGGCTGTGTTTGCAGTGACCGTGGGCGAGGAGATATCGCATCTGGCCGAATCCGCCGCGAAGGACGGCGATGCGCTTTCGGCATGGGTTATCGACGCGCTCGGTTCTTGCGCGGTGGAGAGCGCCGCTGACGCGCTGATGCTGCATCTCCGGCGTCAACTCCAAAACGGGCAAGCGTTGACCCTGCGCTACAGCCCCGGCTATTGCGGCATGGATATTGGCCAGCAACGCAAGCTGTTTCAGCTTGTGCAGGCTGACTCCGTGGGAGTGACGCTGATGCCCTCCATGCTCATGCACCCCTTGAAATCCATCACGGGGCTGGTTGGCTTCGCGCCGCAGGAGGCTGTCGACGCGTATCGTTCGCCGTGCGACCTCTGTCCGCGGGTGGGTTGTCCCATGCGGCGATGAAAGGCCGTGCCGGAGAGCGGGTTCACGGCATCTCGCACGCGGATCATGTTTGTATTCGCAAGTTCGCGCAAAGTATCGCTCCGGATTTGTAATCCCAATGGAATGAATGGATGAAATGACACCGAAAAGCTATTCGCGCCTGGCGATTCCCGATAGCGATGACCTCCTGTTCGGCACGGCTCCGTTTCCGGTGACGCTCGCAAACGGGCTGGTGATCGGCGGCGGAGCAGTCTATCCCGAACTGAATTTCACGCTCCCCTCGATGGAGATTACCGCCTCGACGATGCCTGAAGTCCTGCGCCAGTACTCCGAGATGATCGACGGCGCTTGCCGCCGGGCCGGCGAGCTTCAGGCGCCGGGGCTCGTGGTCGAATTCGAACTGCTGCCTCCGCTTACGATCGAGCCTGAATGGGGCGCAGACGTAACCAGACTTCTGCGCGAGAGGCTCGATCGCTTGCAATCGGAACACCGGGTAAAGGTAGGGCTGCGCGTAACGCCAAACGATATTCGGGAGTTTGAGCGGCCTCCGATGATGCGCACCGGCGGCTATGTCGACAAGATGTTCCGAAGTTTCCACCTTTGCGCCCGCGCCGGCGCCGATTTTCTTGCCATTGAATCCACCGGCGGCAAAGAACTCCACGATGAAGCGCTCGTGAGCGGCGATTTGGAGCTGTCCGTTTTCTCGCTCGGCATTCTGGGCAGCCGCGACATGGCCTACCTGTGGGATCGCATCGTGGAGATCTGCCGCGAGACTGGAACCATTCCATCCGGGGATTCGGCGTGCGGCTTCGGCAACACGGCGATGGTGCTTGCGGATCAGCGGCAGATTCCAAAGGTGTGGGCGGCCGCGGTGCGAGTTATGTCCGTGGCGCGCAGTCTGGTGGCGCACGAACGCGGCGCGGTGGGGCCGGGCAAAGACTGTGCGTACGAAGCCGTCTACCTGAAGGCCATCACCGGATATCCCATCGGCTTGGAGGGAGCCGAAGCCGCGTGCGCGCACCTTTCCGCCATCGGCAATATCGCCAGGGCCGCGGCGGACTTGTGGAGCAACGAGTCGGTGCAGAATGTGAAGCTGTTGAGCGCCATGGCGCCCACGGTTTCGCTCGAACAACTGGTCTATGCGGTGCGGCTGATGAACGTCGCCTCCGCTGAAGGGCCGGGAGCCGCGCGCCAGTTGCGGGATTGGTTCGTGAAATCGGATTGCGCGCTCGATCCGCAGGCGTACGTGCTGCGGCCCGACATTGTCGTCAGGCTGGCGGCCGGCATTATCGGCGAGACGACCCCCTACTTGCGCACGCGAAGGGCCGCGATCGAGACGCTCGCTTTGCTCAGGAGCGCCCACAGCGAAGGCGCGTTCGCACTCCCGAAGACCGAAGTTCGCTGGCTCGACAGACTCTCAAGGCAGGCGGATACTCTGCCGGAAGACGAAAACGAGTTTGTCGCCGCGATGAGAAACAAGATCGATCCGAGCAAAGTTCGATGGGACGAATATGGCCTTTGAGACGCCCGGTGATCCGGCATGAAAAGGGATTGCGGCTTTGAGTAAGTCAAATCCTGACTGTTCCGTAGAATCCCATTCCTCAGCGTAGTTGGTTGTTGTTGCCGTTGGTCGAGAGGGGCCGGCCGCCGACCCATGCGCAACGGGACGGCATCATCCGGCGCACGCGACGGAAGAAGATGGCGTCAAGGGAACGGTGGTCATCTTCCTGCCGCGCGTTTCCAGGCTGTAACGGACAACGGCGCCAAAAAAAGGCCCCCGTCATTGACGGGGGCCAAGTTGCCTTGGTTCTCTCGTGTAGCGAGAGCTTAATTGGCGGCCAACGGCGTACGGGGCCGCCGGCGCGGAGATACCCATAGAAGGAGGGCTGCGGTCTAGGGCCGTTCCGCGCCGGGCAAGGAACCAGCACCCTGGGGTGGTGCGGCTCCCTGGGCCGCCAAACTGTTTTCCATCAACCGGATATGCACGCTGCTGGTGCGGACCGGCTGGTTCTGGTCTTCATCGCCGGCGCCGCGGGCATTGCCCAGGGCCACGGCGTGCAATCGGTAGACGGGAATGTCATGTTGCGTAACCAGGTAGCGCTCAACCGCCTGGGCCAGCCGCTCGGAACTCTGAATTCCGGCGCTGCCCGCCGCGGGGGAGTGAGCGTCGAGTTCCAGGATGTAGCCTGGCCGGCCCGTCACCTTGGCCGCCAGATCGTCCAGCCGCTTGCGGGCATCGGCCGACAACACGGGCTGTCCGCCGCGGAAGACCACTTCAACCTCTCCGATCAGGTTGTAGCTGTCCAGGCCGTTCACGGTGGTATTCAACTGGTCTACGCGGCCGCTTGCATTCTGGGCTGTTGAACCGGCCTGCCGAGCTTGCGCTCCCGCTGCGTTAGCCGCCTGGTTGGCCGCATCGGCCGCGGATTGGGCTCTGCGAATGCCTGCTTGCGCCCGGCTGTCGACGTCCTTGATGTCCCTCGCGTTCCTGGCGCTGAGCTCATCCAGTTCACTAAGCCGGTCATTAATGGGGTCTGTTTGCCTCTTCACCCACTGTTTGCGCGCGAGGGGGTTCATGCGTCCCCAGAAGCCCTCCTTGGCGGTGCTTACGGCAGGTGCGGCTGGCTGGTGGGGCTGCTGCTGCGCCATCGAAGGAGGTGTCTGAGAAGAAGCCGCAGGCTGAGCCTGCTGGGCGACCGCGGGGATTGAGATCGCTGAGGCCAAAAGAAAGAGGGGTAGCTGGCCGAGAAACGAATTCGAATGCGCAAGTTTGTTCTCCATCGTGTGAATTGTTCTCCGGTGAATCTTCCGCGGATGATTCCAATCTGCCGTTGGAGCCGCAGTCTCCGCTCACCCCAACAGGTTGCACGGTGCGTGCCAAATCCGCTTCCGCCGGGATGAAATCAGTAATCGATTAAGATTGTTCAGCTTAGGGAATGGAAGCTGTGCGTGGAGGTATAGCTGTGCGGTCTCCAAAGGGCTGCCAGGCGTGTAAATCTTGCTTGAGCGGGTATTTTCTACCCCATCGCTTCAGGGGCTGAGTTCGCCCAGCAGCACCTTGGCCTTGGCGGCCAGCGTGCGCGCGCCATCCACGTCGCCGGAGGCCAGCGCCTCCCTGGCCCGCTTCAGATACTCCCGGATCTGGGCGGCTGTCTTTTGCTCCTGCTCGTTGAGCTGGCGGCCGATGCCGTTCAGGCCTTTGTCAACGGCCGCGATCGAGTCCGCGGTCTGCTGCCGCAGATCGGAGGTTTCGCCCGAAGAAAGCTGGCCGACGGCGCTTACCGCAACGCCTTCGCTGGCGGCTGGCTGGGCACCGGCGGGAACCTGCTGAGCATTGGCCGGGGATTGCTGGGCTCCGGCGGCGGCTTGCTCGCCACTCCCGCCTGCGGGCTTCCTGCGCCATTTTCGCGGATTGGGCTTGGGCGCCGGCTGCACTGTGGCGCCGGAGACGAGGGGCACACTGGGAATCGTCGCGTCCACGGGCGGATGCTCGATAGCCGGTGGAGCTGCCTTGGAGACCGTGCCGATGGGGGGCGCAACCGGCTGAACGGGATGCCGATGGCCTATGTGAATGCAGCCCGCCAGAAAGAACGGCAGCAGCCATGCGACGCTCCTGGCGTGGAACTTCATCCCGAAAACCCGTCCTTGTCTTGAGCGCTCGCCGTCTTGAGCGGCCGGCGTCCCCATTCCGCGGGAGCAAGCGGAATTCGCAACAGAAACTCGGCGCCATGCCCTGAATTCGATTGTACTTCGATGCTTCCATGGTGTAACTGGAGAATCCGATAGGTCATTGCCAGGCCGATGCCGCTGCCGCCGCTCTTGGTGGTGAAATAGAGGTTGAATATCTTCTCCCGAATCTCGTCCGGAATGCCGGGGCCCTGATCGGTAATGCGCAGCACGGCAAATCGCCACCCCAGCGGCGAAGTGGACGCCGCGGCTTCCTTCACGGCCGGGGCATCGCCGCGCCCGGTTCTGCGCTCCTCTTCGAGAACGACTTCGAGTTTGCCGCCTTCCGGCATGGCCTGGGCGCCGTTTTGAATCACGTTCAGCACCGCCTGCTTGAGAAGGTCGGCATCGATATGGGCCAGGAGCGGCTTCGCAGGCATCCGGCTGACCAGGGTCACATTGCGCGTGGCAAGCTCCGCCGAGGCCAGATTAAGCACGTCGCCGATGACCGCGCAGATGTCCTGCTCGCGCAGGTCCAGCTCGACGGGCCGGGAGAAGTCCACCAGCATCTGCACGACGCGGTCCAGGCGATGAATCTCCGCGTCGATCACCTCCAGGTGACGGACGGCCGGGGAGCTGGGGTCGCCGAGTTTGTTCTTGAGCAGCTCCAGGTGCACCACGATGGCGTTGATGGGATTCTTCACCTCGTGTCCCACACCGGAGGTCAGTCTGCCGATGGCCGCCATGCGTCGGGAGAGCTCCAGCTCGGATTCGATCTCCTCGGCCGACTCCAGATCGTGCAGAGTGACCAGCGCTCCCAGTTCCTGGTTGGTTTCGCCGTCGTGGATGAAATCCAGCGACAGCTGTATGCGCATGCCGGTCTCGGTGAGGATTTCTTCCTGGACGAGGGTAACGCCGGCATCGAAGGCCTCGCGCAGGGTTTTGCCGAGCACCGTCGAGGGATCGAAAACCTCCCGCACATCCTTGCCCAGAATGCTGCCGGTCTGTTCGGGCAAGAAGCGCCGCGCCGCGTCGGAGACCAGCACGGCTCGCCCATCGCCGGTAAAGAGCAGGATTCCGTCCTGCAAGTTGCCCAGAATCCGGTCGAGATTCTCCTTCAAAGCGGAAAAGACCTCTTCCACATTGCGCATGCGCTGGCCAAAGCGCTCGATCTTGTGGGAGACGCGGGCTTCCATGTCCTGGCGGGTCGTCTCATCCTCATGGCCCCGGGTCTCGGCGCCTGAGGTCCAGTAGTCCAGTTGGCGGCTGATCTGCTTCAGGGGGCGAAGGGCGAGATTGCCGAGCAGGAAGGCCGAGGCCAACGCCGTGGCGAGCGCCAGACCCATCAGCTCGAGAGCTGTTCTCAACCACGGTTCATAGACGGCGCGCAGAAAAGTGGTGCGCACACCGACGTGAACGGTGGCAAATGGCGCTCCGTTGCGCTCCAGGGGCACAACCACGTCAAAGACGCGGGGCGGTCCGAACATCACCGCCATCAACTGAAAGGGATTGGCGTCGCGGAGCTGGCTGAGGGCGGGCCGCACCGGCAGCGGATTGTCTTCGTTATCCGGGTTGGTGCTCAGCAGGGTGCTGGACCGGCTGTCGCCGATGTTGATGTCGTAAACGGTGAGCGAGTAGCGGTTCACCGAATCGACCACCGCTTGGAGCTGGGCATCGTTGCGCACCGCCTCGGCCTCCATATTGCGCAACTGGGCCGGATTGTCAGGATCGACGGTGCGGTCCTTGAGGCCGGTCAGGAGGGCATTCTGGAGGGCAAACCGAATCTGGTTGGCCACCATGAGATTGGTGTCGAAGGACTGCTGCACGGCCGAGTGAAGAAGCTGGCTGACGTAAACCAGGGAAAGCATCCCGGAGATGAAGAAGACCAGGGTGGTGACGGCCAGAACGAGTTTGGTCTTCAGGCGCATGAATCAGCCTTGGCGGACGGCGGGGGCGCGACTGTACTCCTTCAGTTTATTGTGAAGGGTCTTCAGGCTCACTCCCAGAATTTCGGCGGCGCGCGTCTTGTTTTGCCCTGTGGCCTCGAGGGTGCGGACGATCAGCAGCCGTTCGGCCTCGTCCACGGTTGAGCCAACGCGAACCGGCACTACGCCGGCATCAAGGAACTGCCCGGAAGGCCCTTGCGCCGAGGCAAAGCCGGGAGGCAGGTGACCGGCATCGAGGGGAACCCCGTCCGGGCACAGGATGACCGCCCGCTCGATCACATTGCGCAGCTCGCGGGCGTTTCCCGGCCAGTCGTAGGCCATCATCCGGTTCAAGATGGACGGCGCCACGCCGCAGACCCGGCGGCCATGCTTCAGGTTCATCTCCTTCAGCATGGCCTCGGCCAGCGCCGGCAGGTCCTCGAGATGCTCGCGCAGCGGCGGCATGGCAATGTTGAAGACATTGAGGCGATAGAAGAGATCGGCGCGCAGGCTGCCCTGGGCGACGGCCTGGGTCGGGTCGTGGTTGGTGGCGGCCAGCACGCGCACGTCCACCTCCTGCTCGGCGCGCCCTCCCAGCCGGCGGACCTTTCGTTCCTCCAGCACGCGCAAAAGCTTGGCCTGGGTTGCCGCGGGCATCTCGCCCAGTTCGTCCAGCAGCAGAGTGCCCCCGTGGGCCAGTTCGAAGCAGCCGGCCCGCCGCTCGGCCGCGCCGGTGAAGGCGCCCTTTTCGTGGCCGAAGATCTCGCTCTCGATCAGCGTCTCGGGGATGGCCGCGCAGTTCACCGCGACGAAGGGCCTCATCTTGCGCGGGCTCAGCTCGTGCAGGGTGCGGGCCACCAATTCCTTGCCGGTGCCGCTCTCGCCGGTGATGAGAACGGAGACGTTGGAGGGCGCGATCTGTTCGATCAGCCCGAAGATCTCCCGCATCTGCCGGGAATTGCCCACCAGTGAGCCGAGAACGCCGGTTTCGCGCAGACGCCGGCGCGCCACTTCCAATTCGATTTCGGTTTCGCGCTGGCGGGTGGCGTTGGCCAGAATGGTGCGCAGGCGCGTGGCGTCCACCGGCTTTTGCAGGAAGTCGTATGCGCCCAGCTTCATGGCGTCCACGGCCAGCTCGATCGAGCCCATAGCCGTGAGCACTACCACCACTACATTCGCCTCCAGGCCCGAGTCTTCCGCGGTCAGCCTGGTGAGCAGGCCGATGCCGTCCAGGCGCGGCATCTTCAGGTCGGTGACCACAATGGCCGGGCTCCAGGCCAACGCCTTCTCCCAACCCTCGATGCCGTCGCGCGCGGTCTCGGTGCGGTATCCCCAACCGGAAATCAGCTCCGCAAGCCCCATCAGCGCGTGGGGCTCGTCTTCGACGATCAGGACCTTGACATCGCTATCCATATTGGCCTTCGACACGGCGTTCCTTCGCGCGCGCTTCCCGATCCGGGGCTCCGGGCTTGCGTTTGTTTCACAACTTACTATCTATCATGCACCTGCGCCCGGGCACGCGCGAAGTTCTCCGCCAACGCCGCATGCCTGACGCCCCGGTTTCCTGCCGCAACGGCCCGGTTCGTGCCGATGCGAACGCAGACCTGGATGCGGAGGTTCAAGGAATTCGGGCGGCGAGCTTTGCGGCCTGAGACACGGCCTCCCGGGGGCCGGGCAGGTTCGCATAGCCGCCAAGATAACGCCCTTTGCGAAAGATGCAGACTCCATCCAGGTACGGCGCCTTCGCCTGGAATGCCTCATCCCCAATCTGCGCCGGTGAAGCGCCGTCAAATCGTTCGCGCAGGCTCTTCAGAACCTCGGCCGCGGACTCGGGCGAGGCCTCAACAACCAGGAATGCCTGCCCCTGCTTGTACTTCGCCACATAGCCGCGCTTGAGCTGCCGCAGCCCCAGCACGCTTTCCGGGACCAGGCGAATGGAGAGCAGATTCTCCTTGGAGAACCACTCCAGCTCCTCCGGAGGACTGTCCCGGCCTTCGATATGTTCCAGCATCCGCGCGGCAAAGGTTCTCAGCATCGCGGACTGATCGCTGTCCGGGTTGACGCCGGTCACGACCATCTCCACGTAGTACTTGCCCTTGGCGAAGCCGGCGCTCTGCCGCTGCACCTGCCCGCCCATCCCGAGTTTGGCGCCAGGCAGGCGGGGATCGAGGTTGGCGGCGAAGATGCCGTATGCCGAGTCGGCATCGCTCATCTCGGAGACGTCGATATCGAGGGTCTCAGCCCCCGACTTGCAGGTGATTCCCCGCATGCTCAGGAAGCCGAAGATCAGGTACCCCTCGGCGGCGCCGTCCTTGTAGTCGTAAAGGTTGTCGGCGGCGTAGTGGCGCGTGGCGCCGGACTGCTCCCAGCCGGGCGCAAAATGGCAGTCGAGGTAGTCCTGGGCGCGGGCCGCTCCCGCCGCCAGCAGGACAACCAGCAGCAAACCGGCGGCTCTCATGCAAACAACGCCTGCGCGCGCGCCATGCGGCTCGAAACCTGGACGCCGTGGGAGCACTTTACCGTGCATTCGGCGCAATCGCCGCAGCGCACCGCGGCCAGCTCCGGCGGCAACTGGAGAAACTGCTCCCGCCCCAGCGCAAACTGCCCATAGCCGTCGGCGTAGGTGAGCCAGCGCAACACATCGGCCACCGGCAGCCCTTTCCGGCAGGTTCCGTCGCACTGCCCGCACATGCGGCAATAGAGAGGCCCGATCCTCTCCAGGTGCGCGGCCAGAATCTTCTCGTCGCCGGCGGAGAATGGGTTCGCCATGGCCTTCAGGTTCTCGTCCAGCTGGTCCATATCCGTCATGCTGGGAATGGTGGTGGCGACGTTGGGCTTATCGATGACCCATTTCAGCGCCGCCAGCATGGCGCCGGGCTGGGTCAGCTTCTTATAGAGCGGGTCATCGGGCCTCACACGGCGATACCCTCCGGCCATCACCTTCATCGCCACCACGCCCATACCCGCCTTGGCAGCCGTCGCGATGGCCTGCTCCATGCTGGCGTCCATGGAGAAGTTGTAGGCCGTCAGAACCACATCGAAGACGCCCTTCTGCGCCAGCCAGGGCAGCAGTTGCTGCTGGCCCCCGTGGGTGCTGACGCCGGCAAAGCGAATCTTGCCCTGCTTCTTGGCGAGCTGTTGCGCTTCGATCATGTCGTCGTGAACTTCCTCCGCACTGCTCTTGCCATGCAGATACCAGATGTCGACGTAATCCGTGTTGAGTTCCCGCAAGCTGGTATCCAGATCCTTCAGCAACGCGTCTTTGTCCGGGGAGTGCGACTTGGTTGAAAGCACAAGCTGCTTTCGTTTGGCTCCCAGTGCCGCGCCCACCATGCGCTCGTTGTTGCCGTTCTGATAACCGCGCGCGGTATCGAAGTAGTTGATTCCGATGTCCGCGGCGCGCTCAATCACGCTGGGGTCGGAAGTGATCATGCAGCCGAATCCCAACGTGGTCACCTTCAGCCCGGTGCGGCCCAGAGTCTTGTAACTGAGTTTGACGGGGGAGCCGGCAGACGCCGACGGGGAATCCCCGGAAGGACCGAAAAGGCCCAGGCTGGAACTGGCCCCGGCGACTGGAAGCATCAACCCGGCCGACAGGAACTCACGGCGAGACGTTTTTGAATCCATGGATACACCTCCCTCAGGAAACCGATCATCATAAACCGTTCTCGGCGCTTCTGCTGTGACGGCCGGCAGCGCCGCGGGCCGGGTCTGGGGTATACTGGCGCCGGGAAAGCATCTGGAAATCCTGCTGCGAAGGAGCTTTTGGGTGAGATTAAATCGGAACCGCGTGGCGATCCTCTTTCTTGCCGCATTCATGGCTGTTCCCGCGCTGGCGCAAAGCGGCGGGGCGGATACGTACAAAGCGAAGTGCGCCTTGTGCCACGGCGCGGACGGCCTGGCCGGCACGCCCGCTGGAAAGATGCTGAAAGCGGCGTCCTTCAAGGACCCGGCGATCGTGAAGGCCCCGGACGCTGAGCTGATCGCCATTGTCAGGAGCGGCAAGAACAAAATGCCCGCTTTTGCGGGCAAGCTCGCGGACGATCAGATCAAGGCCGCCGTGGCCTACATCCGCACTCTACAGAAATAGCGACGGGCTACCGCTCCTAGGCTTTCGTCCCGCTGAAAAACCCATACCGCTTCAGCATCACAATCCACAGGACGACTCCGGCCACAAAAAGCCCCAGGAACAAGAGAAACGGGGACCACTGCGTCTTGACGGCGAACTCCCGGGGATGGAAGTAGGGCTGGAGATAGGCGTCGCGCAATATGTCCCGCATCACGGACATGGCGAGGATGACCAGGCCGGTGATGCCGGAGACGGCGAAGGCGGCCACGCGGATATTGTCCTTCTTCAAGGCATCGGACATGAGGAAGATGGCGACCAGCGCGCCCGCCATGCCAAAGCCGAGGAGGGCCGTGGCCAGGGTGTTGTCACCCATGAACAACATGCGCAGATCGCGCGGCAGGCTGACGAGGAACCACATGCCCACCAGAAATTGGGCCATGGTGGCGTACATGAAGGCCTTGCCGCCGAACTGGAAGATGGATCGCGCATATTCGGAGTCCTGCTTCCACTTGCTCCATGCGATGAGAACCAGCATCAGCCCGCCCACGGCCACAGCCGCGGTCATGAAGTGCAGATAGCGCGGGAACAGCGTGGGCTCGGAGAGGTTGAGGTTCCAGCCGGCGGCGCTGGAGAAGTACTTTTGCGCCCAGCGCGGCGGGACATGGCTGAGGGTAATGTTGTTGGTGTAGATGAAGCCGATGATGAGCGCGAGCGCGGTGCTGAAGAGCATGACGCGCCCGGCCGCGCGGGGCCGCCGCTCGCCGCGATAGGCAACGTAATAGAAGCCGTAATAGGCGGCGATGAGAAAGACGATCACCAGGAACCACGGCCAGGCGATCAGGATGGAGGAGGTGTAGAAGTACTGCCCGTAGAGCACCTGCACGAACAGCAGCGGAGCAATGCCCAGAGTGATGGTCGCGGCCAGCAGCGAAGGCACTTTCCGGGCGACATCGAAGAAGATGCGGTTCCCGTACGGGCTGCCCTTCCGCCATCGCGCCAGCAACGCCAGAACGGCTCCTCCCAGCATGAAGTTCATGGCCAGAATGTGCAAAAAGAAAGTCACGACCAGCAACAGCTTCAAGACCCAGTAGGGCGCGGGCAGCGGATTGGGGTCAATCGTCGGAACCATGCCGGGGTCGATCATCTCAGTTACCTCCTTTGGCGGCCGCGCCGGCCTCGAGCGCGGGACGCTCGGTATTGACCCATTGGACAAGCGCCCGCCGTTCCTCTTCGGACAGCTTCAGATCGGGCATCACCGGGAACATCCCAGGCAGATCCTTGAGGGCGTCGACTGCCGCTTGCGGATCTTTGGGCAGGTTGGTGAAGAGATGGTCGCCGGGGCGCACCTGGTGGCACATGCCGCAGTCGTGCTCAAAGACCGTCTTGCCGTCGGCGGGACCGGGAGCGGCTGCAACTCGATCTTGGAGCGTGGCGAGATAGGCCGCCAGGGCATCGCGCTCGGCGTCCGTTCCGGCGAACGGGGGCATCACGCCGTTATGCATCAGGTAGAGGCTGCCCAGCATGGCCCGAATCTTATCGGAATCCCATTGACGCAGGACGATGTATTGACGGAGGCCGCGGTAACCCGCCTCGGTGTGGCAGCTCTCGCACTCCACGCGGAATATCTCGCGGCCCGCCGCAACCTGGTTGGCGCCGGCCAGTTCCCGGTTCGCGACCCACCGGGCGGACTTGAGCACTCCCGCATCGCCGATCTTGTCCACCGTGTATCCGCCGTCGCCCGGTATCGTCGCGGAGTAAAGCGAGTTGGCGTACAGGTAGTTCACGATCACATAAGGCTTGCGCACGGCTTCGCGCACGAACTCGAACGAATCCAGGGCTCCGAAGGCCACCACGGCAACCAGCAGGGCGAAGGCCAGGTGCAGGCGGCCGGGCCTTACCAGAGCCACCAGCGCCAGCAGCAGCGTCACCCCCAGCAGAATGCAGGCCAGCAAGGCAAAGTGCGTGCCCGTCGGCATCGCTCCGCGAGCGCTGGCCCACAGGTCGGCGGGAATCTTGCGGATATACCACCATGCGAAGACCGGCAACAGCAGCAGGGACGGCACGGTCCACAGCGCGCCCCATCTCACGATGCGCGCCTTCAAGGCGGCATCCTTCTGCACGCTGGCGGTGATCAGCGAATAGATTCCGGCCAATGCGAGGGAGATGCAGAAGCGAAAGAGCAGCGAGGGAAAGTACGTGGGATTGAAGAACCCGGTCCAGAACTCGTGGTTCTCGATCCAGTGGCCGGGGGTCAACATGAAGGTGATGATCCCGTTGATCACCACCAGGCTGGCAAAGGCGGCGATGAAATAGACCCATCCGTACCATTGGTGCAGCTTCGGCTCCAGCTTGTCCCAACCGTAGAGGTAAAGCAGCGCGGCGGTAATCTCCAGGAAGAAGAAGACCCACTCGATAGCCCAGCCCCACACAAAGATATGGATCAGGTTGCTGGTCGCGGTGGGACTGATCAGGCCGATCGTGAACCAGATTCCCACGCCGCTTACAGTTCCGAAGACGACCGTGAGCAGCACAAAGAAGCGGGTGTGGGACTTAAGCCAGCCGAGCAGTTCCGCATCGCGATTGCGGCGGGCCTTGATCTCCGTCAAAACCAGGAACAGTCCTCCGCCGACCGCAAAGTGAGAGACGAAAACGTGCAGGCCCGCCACCAGCGCCATCAGCAAACCCCCGCCAAAGGCCACGTCCCAGACCGGATAATTCATGATCGCCTCCTGTGTCCATGAAAGATCAAACGCGATCTTCCATGCAACGCTGGCACACGCTTGCTCATAGATCATTCCCGCTCTTCATGTCAATACGGCCCCATGCGGACGGATGCCGATAGCGCTCAACATGCGTCCGGCGCGGCCGCGCGAGGCGCGATGGGAGAAGAACAACTCAGGCTGGCAGGCGGTGCAGCCGCCCACCAGCTTGATCGACCGGGGCTTGATGCCCGCGGCGAGCAACTGGCGGCGGTTGGCCTCCGCCAGGTCCAGATGCAGGTTGGGTCCGATGGGCGAGTGGCCGGGAGCGCACTGGGTGAGGAAAAGCATCGGATACTTGGTTCGCACCGGATCGGCTTCGTAGACCTCGCGGAAGAGATCGTGGGCATAGACGAACTGGGAGTCGAAGCTGGAGAGCACCTCTTCGCCGACGGCGTAGCAACAGGGACCGATGCCCGGGCCGATGGCGGCCACCATATCCTCTGGGCGGGAGCCGAATTCAAGACGCATGCGGCCCAAGCCGGACTCGACGATTCGCTTCACGGTGCCCCGCCAGCCGGCGTGGAAGGCGGCGACCGCGCGGCGTTTGCGGTCGGCCACCAGCACCGGGATGCAGTCAGCTGTCTGGACGGCGAGCAGCAGGCCGGGCTGATCGGTCATCAATCCGTCCGCTCTGCGGGGGCGCCCGCGAACGGCGTCCTGGGCTCCGGCGATGACCAGGATGTTCGAATGAATCTGGCGGAGCGTGACCAGAGGCGTGGCCCGGTTGCCGGTGAGCGCTTCAGCCAGCAGCCGGCGGTTTCGGGCCACCGTTTCCGGGCTGTCGTCGGGGGTGAAGCCAAGATTCAATTCGCCGGGCGCATCGTCCGGACAGTAGGCGCGGCTTTCGCCGCCTCTGCGCGTGCTGAATCCATGCCAAAGCCAGTCGAACTTCTCCCAGCCCGGACCCGGCAGCCAGTGAACGCCGTTCGCTGCCACACGGGGAACGGGCGCGGCCTTCGACAGGGTCTCCGGCGCGGAGCGCTTAGAGCGGCGGCGCGCGACAGCAGCCGCGTGTCCCCGAGGGTTGCGCGCCAGGCCCACATCTTCGAGGAGGCCGTCGATGGCCGGAATCTCCCCAGTCGGGACTTCCAATTTGGAGTGCGCGTCGGGAGGCAAGCAATCCGGCATACGCCTGCAATTCTAGCGTGGCTCCTCCAGGCCAGTCCTCCCTTGCGGCAACATGCGGAATCGCCGCGGCCCTCAGGATTGAGACGAGCCGTCAGGCGGGTTCTTATCTCCCCCTCGTTGGATTCTCCACTGCCGATAAAGGGAAAACTTCTGCCCAGTTCTCATGCAATAAATTGCACATTCAAGAAACGCGCTCGCGTAAGTGATTGACTCACAATGATGTTAGTTTGGCTATCGAGTTGCAAGAAAAACAGTTCAGCGCAGCGGATTCGCTAGAAGTTCGTGAGCTGTTGCCATAGGCTTTGGGCGGGAATCTGAAGCCGGAAGTTCCTGCTCGGTGAAGTGCCCGCGAGGGTGAGTTCGGAAGGGATACATGAAGACGATCTTGAAGGTTTCGATGCTTCCCGCTTTGCTGCTGCCGCTCGCGCCGGCGGCCCACGCCGACAGCGTCACTCTGAACAGCGCCGGCGGGTCCAGCAACTTCACCAACGGCACGCTGGAATTCCTGGGCGCCAGCCCGCTTAACACGACAGATTACTATTACCCGCTTGTGGCCCCGGCAAGCCCGACAATCACTAGCGGATGCATTGGCGGAACGTGCGGAGCGGGCGGACTCCTGATCACGCCAGGGGAGAGCTATAGCGTCGATCCCTCCAACGTTTGGGCGAGCCCGATTGGCGTCTCGAGCTGGGTCTCGAATTTGCCGACGACCGGCCCCAATGGGGGCTATGCCGATCCAGACGCGTTTTATTACTACCAAACGACCTTCACCGCCGTTGGCGGGGCTACTTCTTACGACGGCAGTATGAGCGTTTTGGCCGACGACACGGCGGAAGTCTTGCTTAACGGCATCGTTATCGTCCCCTTCGGCCTGGTGGACGGCGACGGCCATTGCTCAGATAATCCGCCCACGTGCGGATATCCGGGATCGGCGGCTGGGGTGGATACGATCATCTTAAGGGGTGTTACGCTGAATGCCGGCACAGATGCAAACACGCTGACCATCATTGACGCGCAGACCGGTGGTATGAGCGCTGGCGTTGACTTCTCCGCCACGCTCACGGCAGCCCCGGAGCCGGGGTCTCTGCTGCTGCTCGGCACCGGGCTCCTCGGCCTGGCGGGCGTGGTCTTTCGCAAGCACAAGGCGCATTCGGCTGCGGCCAAATAGCTGATCCCTCTCATTACGGGCGAGGGCGCGGAAACGCGCCCTTTTTCCTTTGGCGCGCCCGGCAACACGCAGAAAGCGTGTGGGCCTACCTTCCGGTAGGCCCGCTTGAGAGGCATTTGAGGTGGGGAATCTGAGGATTTGAGAGAAGAGGTCCAAAAATCGGACCTTCGTAAAGGGCTGGATACCTTTCGTGGAGGGAACAACTCTTGGGGAAGCCTCTGCTTGTTAATTTCTTAGATGTTCGATGCAGAAAAAGGTTGCACGATTAGCGAAGTTTTACTTCCGAAGCTGGATTTGGCCCGTTCAGAGACGTTTTCTCTCCCTTTTTCGTGGCGCGCCGACAATCCGTGGATGCGGGAGTGCGTTCCCGGCTCCCGGTTGAGGTGTCCTCATGTCCGTTGCCGCGCTGTCGACCGCCGGGTTTTCGCAATATATTGCCGCATCGAGCAATCTTTCGGCCTCCCAGCAGGCCTGGCAATCGCTCCAGCAGAGCCTGGCATCGGGGAATCTGACCGCTGCCCAGAGCGCGTTCAACACCTACAACCAGCTGAACCAGAGCTCGTCCGCCGGCAGTGGGAGCGGTTCACCGGCCAGTTCGCAGCTCTCGACCGATATGAAGGCCCTGGGCAGCGCCATCGGCTCCGGCGATCTGTCCACGGCGCAGTCGGCCTTCGCGACCGTCCAGAACGACCTGAAGACCACCCCGTCGCAGGCGATGGCCAACGCGGAAAGCGCCGTGGCCCAGAACGTGCAATGGGTGGACGACCTGCTCAGTCTCTCCGGTTCGAGCAGTTCCTCCCCGCCCCCCGCCGACCCCACGACGGCCATCCTGGATAGCGCCTATGGACTGAACTCCTCCGCGAATACGACGGACCCGGAGACTTCGATCCTGGACAGCGCTTACGGCGACGGAAGCAGCGGGAGCGCCTCAAGCTCCGGCGCATCCGGGTCGGCCTCAAGCGGCGATTCGGGAAGCGCCGCCTGCGTGGTGAGCGCCGGTAACGCCGGCAGCGCCGCCAGCATCAACGTCTACGCATGAGAAGAACTGCAAGCATGATTGCCGCTACATCCGCGGCGAAGCGCCGGAGCTGATGATGGCGGCGAGGGCTTCTTCCGGCTCGGGGCGGACACGGAAGTCGGCGTGGGCCGCGGCGAGGACTACGCGTCCCGCAGGATCGATTACATAGGTTGCGGGGAGCGGCAAGCGCCAGCTCGGCTCGCCGTTGACGAACGGGATGTTGACCAGTATGGAGAGATAGTAGTCGCGGTGGTACCCGGGCACGGTGTAGGCGAGGCCGAACTGCTCGGCGAGGGCGCAGCCGGGATCGCTGAGGATGGGGAAGGGCAGGCGGTGCTGGCAGGCCATGAAGTCGTTTTGGCGCTGGGTTTGCGGGCCGATGGCCACCATCAGGCCGCCGCGCTCGCGCAATACGCCGTAGAGGTCGCGCCAGGCCTCCAGGTCGGTAACGCAGTAGGGGCACCAGCGCCCTCGAAAGAACTTGACGACCAGCGGCCCGAGGGCGAGCAGGTCAGCCGAGCGCACCAGGCGGCCGGTAGCGTCGTTGAGGGCGAACTCCGGAGCCAGCGCGCCGGCGGGCAGGATGCGGTCTTCAATGCCGCTGGCGAAGAGTTCGGCGACGGCGCGCTCGCCAACAGCAAGCCGGTCCGCCTGCACCAACTGCCGCGTGTTGGCGGTAATCTCGTCGAGTTGGTCCTGGAGGGTCGTCATTTGCTTTTCCCGAGCAGCTTGCTGAATCTGAACTTCTCCGCGCCGCTTTCGCGCACCCAAAGAAATGTTCCGTGCGCGAGTAGGAATTCACGCTCAATGACACCAAGTCGTGAGCTCATCCGGGGAAACGTGTGCCCGTAAACGATCAGGCAAACGATTTGTGGGAATCGAATTGGATCCTGCTCCCAAGCCTCAAGAGTGTCTTCGACCTGCGTAACGGCTCGCTTCAGATCCGAACCCTTAAGCTCAACGATCACATCTACTGATCTGTGAAATCCGATGATATAGTCCGCCTGTCCGCGACCTGTCGCACGATTGTAGCAACCGTCGTATCGGACTTTCCGGAGTTGTCTACGCCGCGGATTGAGAAAAGTCGCCCCAACCCCCTGCTCGTCGATATGCAGTGAGGCTCCGGTCCTGTACTCGACGCATTCTTTTGCGCGGTTGGTTTCGGGTATTCTACGAGGCTTTCGTCTTGTCATACTCAAGCCTCAAAAGCGAGTCGAATTCTCTGCCAATCGATTCGGAAACGCTGTCCAGATACTCGCCGTCAATCAGGCCTGACTTTGAAAGGATCGGCTCGCGTAATCCGTCGTGAATGGAGTATGCAGCGAATGCGCCAGGTTCGATCCAGTATTTCTCCTCTATGGGGATCTTCCGGCTGATTGTCTCGTCCCTCCCCAATTGTCCCGCATAAATCAGGTTGTTGAAAGCCGACAAGACGTACGGACTGTGAGTTGTGATGATCCAGTCAAAGGAGAGGACTGGATCTCTTGCCAGCCATGCGAAGAGCTTTACCAATTCGTGTTGAGTACCTGGAAATACATGCGCCTCCGGCTCCTCCAGATAAATAAGTGGGCTGTATTCGCTGATTTCGGCCAGTGGAGGTATCCTTGTTGAATTTGAACGCGCATAGAAGTGCTCACTGTGAAATGCCAAATAATTCATCATGCTAAACATCGGAAGCAGTTCCTGCGTCCCAGATGATAGCAGAGGCAGCGGCAGGTGGCGCCCGTCCCATGACAGAAAAAGTGGTTTATCTTCTACAATGGCCACCAGTCCCCCGGCGATTCTGTACAATTCCTTTTCGATTTCCTGCACAACACCCCGGCCTGTGGTCAGCAGTCCGGCTTTCCACCTTGTGTCCCAGGTAATTTGGCCAGCGAAGCGTCGGGTGATCCAATCTAAGTCGGGATTTTGCAGGACTGCAACCGACTTGCCTGTAACTGTGAAGAATGCCCTCCCTGAAGGAATGAACGTGTTGGCCTGCGTACGTTCTCTGTTTTGCAGAAGACTGAGTTCTATCCAAAGGTCCTGTCGCAGTTCGCTGCGCGACATATTTGCGTAGGATGGCTGCTTAGCAGGATTGTTGCTAATACTGGCATACAGCTCTTGAAACTCTTCGCTGAATGAGAATTGAATACCGGGGCTTAACGGGTCGCCGACGCCGCGAAGTCCTACCGTGTATTGTTGCGATGAGAACGATGCTCTGAAACTGGTTTTGAGCCATCCGTTTGTCGAAAACCGAGAGTGAAAATCTCTGACGATGGTTTGCAGAAATTCTTGCCAAGAATTCTTGTTTATTAGTGACTCAACTGCCGTCGCGACGATCTCGCCTCCCAGGAAATATGCGAGCTTGCAAAGTAAGCTCTTGCCGTGGGCTTGCGGCCCGATGAGGACGGTGATTTTGCCAAATTCAAGCTCGGCATGTTTAATGACCGAGAAGTTCCTGACTGTCAGCTTGCGCGCTGGACGCTTTTCGTTCTGGCTTTCTTCCATCGCGTTCTCCTTCTGCCGAGAATTTTACCGCCCGAAGCGTTGCTTGGGGCCCATGCCCATGGCGCTGAGGCCGCCGCGCATCATATTGCGTGCCAGGCCGCCCTTGCCCATCTGCTTGAACATCTTCTCCATCTGCGCGAACTGGCGGAGGAGATTGTTTACGTCCTGCACTTCGGTGCCGCTGCCTTTGGCGATGCGCTTTCGGCGCGTGCCGTTGATGATCTCGTGGTTGCGGCGCTCCTTGGGCGTCATGGAGTTGATGATGGCCTCCAGGCGCACGAAGTGCTTTTCATCGATGCTCTTCGAGGCCTGCTGCAGGCCGGCAAGCGGCCCCACCGAGGGCATCATCTTCAAGATGCTTTCCATCGACCCGAGCTTCCTGACCTGGCGGATCTGGTCGCGGAAGTCTTCAAGGGAGAAGCCGTCGCCGAGGAGGGCTTTCTTGGCGAACTCCTCGCTCTTTTTGCGGTCGAGGGTGGATTCGGCCTTCTCGATGAGCGACATCATGTCGCCCATGCCCAGGATGCGGCTGACGATGCGGTCGGGGTGGAAAGGCTCGAAGGCGTCGGGTTTCTCGCCCACGCCGATGAACTTGATGGGCTGGCCGGTGACGTGACGAATCGAGAGCGCCGCGCCGCCGCGGGCGTCGCCGTCCATCTTGGTGAGGATGACGCCGGTTAGGCCGAGGCGCTGGTGGAAGTCCTGCGCGGAGTTGACGGCGTCCTGGCCGGTCATGGCGTCGGCGATGAAGAGAATCTCGGAGGGGTTGAGGAGCTTCTTCAGCCGCTCCATCTCGGCCATGAGCTGTTCGTCGATGTGCAGGCGGCCAGCGGTATCGACGATGAGCGTGTCGCAGCCCATGATTACGGCTTCGCGGCGGGCTTCCCTGGCCAGGCGCTCCACCAGAGCCGAGCCGGCGGGCTCGCCCTTCTGGTCGCCTTCGTAGAGCCTGGCCTCGGCGGACTTGGCGACGATCTTGAGCTGCTCGCGGGCGGCGGGGCGGTAAACGTCCACCGAGACCAGCATGGGCCGGTGGCCGCCCTTCTTCAGCCACGCGGCGAGCTTGCCGCTGGTAGTGGTCTTGCCGGAGCCTTGCAGGCCGGCCATGAGAATGACCGAGGGCGGCTGGGAGGCGAACTTGAAGCGGGCCGTGTCCTTGCCGAGCAGCGCGATCAGCTCGTCGCGTACGATCTTGACCACCTGCTCGGAAGGCGAAAGCGCGGTGAGAACTTCAGTGCCGACGGCCTTGACGCGGATATGCTCGATCAGGTCGCGGGCGACGTTGAGGTTGACGTCGGCTTCGAGCAGGGCGACGCGAATCTCGCGCAGGGCTTCGGCGATGTTCTCTTCGGTGAGCGTGCCCTGGCCGCGGAGGGACTTGAAGGCGCGCTGGAGTTTCTCGGTGAGGGTATCAAACATAGGTTAGCCTCCAGTGTACCGCGAGTCCCGTGAGCGGAAGAGCTTTGAAAGGAGTTCTGAGGTTGGGCTCCATGCCCGCATGGCCGTTCCGGTTGGGAAGCTCCGCCACGCCGGGCAGGTGATGATACAATCCGCGAAGCCGGTGTAGGCGCGACTGAGTCGACCATGGGCTTCAAGACAGGATCGTGCGGGGTGAACGGATGACTCTTCATGCACTGCGCAGAGACTTGCTGCATCATCTTGCCAAAACGCCATTTCTTTACAGCTGGGTATTGAAGACGACTGGCCGCGGATCTGTCGAGAAGCGGCACTACCTGCGGCTGATCCGGCGGGGCGATGTCGTATTCGATGTAGGCGCCAATCTCGGGACATTTACATTGCTATTTTCCGATCTGGTAGGTCTTCACGGGTCAGTACACTCCTTCGAGCCGGTTCCGCCAACATTGGCGCTACTCAACGAAGCAATTCGATTGGACGGCCGGTACCGCAACATATTCGTCAATGCGGTGGCGTGTTCTGAAGCGCCGGGAACCACGGAGATTATCGTCCCCGGAGGGGATTATGGCCAGGCTTCGTTGCGCGCACACTCATCCGGATCGTGGGCCACGAGTGCAAATGTGGTGAGGTTTTCTGTTTCCACCATACGATTGGATGACTATGCGGCGGAACGGCATTTGAACCAACTGGATTTTATAAAGTGCGATGCCGAGGGCGCGGAACTCTTTGTACTGAAAGGCGCTACCGGGCTGTTGAAAGAGTTTGAGCCGCTGCTTCACTTGGAAGTAGGTGAGGGCTGGACCCGCGATTTTGGATACGGCCCCTCGGATCTGGTGGATTTTTTGGAGAAAGTCGGTTATTCGTATTTCCTCATCGAAGAGGAGCCGGCTCGGTTGGAGGACTTGCGCGGGCTGCTGAAGAAAGGAGCCTGTGCCGGATCCGTAAACCTGCTGTGCGCATGCCCCAGCCATGCCGATCGATTGAGGGGCTTATAGGATCAGTCCGCCGGGGCGATCAGGTACTGTTCGAGCTTGCCGCCTGGATAGGTGTAGGTGGTGAGTTCGAGCTTCTTGCCGGGGTAGACGATCTCAAAGACGCGGAAGGTCATCCCGCCGCGCAACTCCTCTCGGGTCTGGTGGAAGGTGAGCGGCTCGCCCAGCGGCGCGAGGCTCGATTGGAAGTCGGCCAGGGCTTCGGCAGTGAAGTAATCGTTGAGGTTGGGAGCGAGGAGCGCGCGGTCGATGCGGCCGGCTTGCAGGTCGTGGAAGATGGCGAGGGCCTGCTTTTCCGTCTCAGTTGCCGATGCGGCGAGGACGGCGGGCGCGGCCAGGCGGGCGATGGTGGAGGCCGCGCCGACAGCATCCTGGTTGGTGAGCACGGCCACGGCCACACCGTCATCCACCAGAACCTCGTTGTCGGAGACGAAGCCGGAGACCTCGCCGCTGTGCTCGATGGAGCGGTGGCCGTTGCGGTCCATGACCTCGACGCCGAGGCCGTAGTGGGTTCCCTTGCCGTCCTTGAGTTTGACCTCGGTGAACATCTGCTTGTAGCTCTCCGGCTTGAGGATGGACTGGGCAATCAGGCTCTCGTCCCAGAGGGCGAGGTCGTGGGCGGTCATGGCCAGCTCGCCGGCGGCAAACATCCAGCCGCGTCCCTCCTTGGGGGCGACGCGCAGGGGGCCGAGCGCGTGGCGATAGTAGGCTGTGGCGTCGGCCTGTGTAAGCTTGGACTCGTCGGAGTTCCACACGGAGGTCATGCCGAGGGGGCGGAAGATGCGGCGGGTCAGCAGGTCCATGAGGGGCTGGCCGGTGACGGTCTCGACGATGCGGCCGGCAATAACGTAGTTGGTATTGGAATACTGCCACTGGGTTCCAGGCTCGAAGTCGAGAGGCTTCTTGGCCCAGGTGTCGAGAATCTGTTGCGCGGACTCGGGCGCCAGCATGGGGGTCATCACGTAGTCCTCGGGCCAGTAGTCCTGGTAGCCGGAGGTGTGGGAGAGGATCTGGCGGATGGTGACCTCGTTGCCGCGGGTGAGACTGGGAATGTATTTGCCGACGGCGTCGTCAAGGGAGAGCTTGCCGTCCTCCTGGAGGAGCAGGATGGCGGCGGCGGTGAACTGCTTGGAGATGGAGCCGATGGAGTAGCGCATCTCCGGCGTGGCGGGGATGGCGGGAGTGGTGGCCGTGGCGAGGCGGGCGCTGCCGTAAGCGTGGGTGTAGGCGAGCTTGCCGCCCTTGACGACCGCGACCGAGGCGGAGGGAACGCCGGTCTGTTCGAGAACCTGGGCAGCGATGCGGTCGATGCCGGTGCGCAGGGCGGGATCGATGGATTCGACCGTTTGCGCGGAAGTTTGGGCCTGCGCGTGCGCGGCGGCAAGCGACAGGAATAATATGGTGAGCGGAATTGCGGAACCGGAAAACCTCTCCAGGTATTTCATTGAGCGCACTCTCCCAGCGATAGTTTCGCGCAAGTGAGACCGATACCGAATAAGGTATCAGCCGGGCCCAGGGTACATCAGGCTGGCGGAGGCGCGAAGGGAAGCCGGGTCGTACGGCAAGCGGAAAGAGGGTTGCATGGATCGGTTGATCGAGGGGCACAAGCGGTTTTTGGCGGAGGTGTTTCCGGGCAGACGGAAGGAGTACATGCTGCTGGCGGAAGGGCAGCGTCCGGAGTGGCTGTTCATCACTTGCGCGGACTCGCGGGTGGTGCCGGACCTGATACTCGACGCCGGGCCGGGAGACCTGTTTATCGCGCGCAATGTGGGCAACGTGGTGCCGGTGGTGAGCCACGATGTGGACGGTGTGACGGCGACCATCGAATATGCCGTCGAGGTGCTGAAGGTGAAGAGCGCGATCGTGTGCGGGCACTCGGACTGCGGAGCGCTGAAGGCGGCGCTGGACCGCAAGGAGTTGGAGCACCTGCCCAAGGCGCGGCGCTGGCTGAGCCACGTGGAGGCAGCCTTCTCGCATCGCCAGCCGCAGAACCCGGCCGATGGGGAGCACGCGGAGCTGGCGGCGCTGATCCGGGGCAACGTGGTGGCGCAACTGTGGAATCTGCGGGCGCAGCCGTCGGTGGCGCGGGCGGTTGTGGAGGGGCGGCTTACCGTCCATGGGTGGTACTACGACATTCTTACCGGGCGCATCGAGCAGTACGACGAGCAGATGAGGCGGTTCTTGCCGCTGGCGGGGTGAGGCGGGCAGATTGCCGACCGATGCTGGTGGAATGGGGTGAACTGGAGTAAACTAGTTGGTAAGCTAGTTGGTTGAAGCAACCGCATGCTGGAGGGGACAATGTCTACGATTGGGATTTTCGAGGCAAAGACCAGGCTCTCCGAGATTGTGCGTTTGGTGGAGGCGGGCGAGCGATTCACGATCACGATCCGCGGACGCCCGGCTGCGCAGGTGATTCCGGCCCAGGCGCCCTGCCCTGTCCGGTCTCCCGAGGAGATTGAGGCGGCTTATCAACGCCTGAGGAATCCGCGCATCACGGACATCTCTCACGAAACCCTTCGCAGGTGGATTGAGGAAGGGCGGCCTTGACCTTGATTCTCGATGCTTCCATGGCGCTGGCTTGGCTTCTGGAGCGAGAAGACCCGAGTGAGGCGGCGCTGGCGGGTCGAGCGCTGGATGTCGTGCGCGCCGCAGGGGCGATGGTTCCAGCACTTTGGTATGCGGAAGTGGCAAACGCACTTCTGCTGGCAGAGCGCCAACGAGTGGTCACCGCACAGGCCTCAGCAAGTTATCTCTTCAGCCTGTCGTTCTGGGAGATTGTTCAGGATCCGGTTCCACCGGCTTTGAGCCAGGCGCAAGCCATTCAGCTCGGCCGGCTGTACAATCTCTCCGCCTACGATGCCACCTACCTGGAGCTGGCCATGCGCCACGCCGCGGTTCTAGCCACCTTCGACCGCAAGCTGACTGCGGCAGCCCGAAGCGCCGGAGTGCGGGTCTTTGTCGATGCGGCGTAGAAAAGGGTAGTGGCAATTCGATCCGCCGGTTCACGGCAACTTGAAGGCTTTGACGGCAATGGCGTTAGGGGCGCGGCCTGTGGGCAGGACCGTGAAAAGGGAGTGGGAGGCAGTGCGGACGACGGCGATGTCGGCGGAGCGGTTGTCAACGACAAAGAGCAGATGGCCGGCCGATGAAAACGCGAGCGCCGAGGGGCCGTCGCCGACATGGACGGAGCGCATGCGCGTGCCGTCGTCGATGGCGTACGGTGTGACGTACTGGGAGTGGAAGTTGGCCACGTAGAGCATGGAGTTGTCGTCGGAGACGAGGCCGCGGACGGGGTCGTCGCCGATCAGGTATGCTCCGCCGACGTCGTTGGTAGTGGTGACGACCTCGGAGATGGAATCGCTTAGGGAGTTGGAGACAAAGAGTTCGCCGCCGTCGGGTTTGAGGGCCAGGTGGACGGGAGCGCGGCCCACGTCGAGGAAGGCATCCAGGCGGTCGGGCTGGTCAGGATTGGATTTCGAGTGGGCGAGGGCGATGGCCATGACCTGGTGGCCGGCGGCGCAGGCAACGAAGGCCTTGGAAGAGTCGGGAAGAATGACGGCGTCGCTGGCGCCGGGGCATCCCTCGAAGACGGCGCGAAGAGACTTGGCGGCGGGATCGATGAGGCTGACGCTGTTTCCACCGCGGTTGGCGACAACGAGGGTTTTGCCGTCGGGGGAGATGCGGGCCGCGACGGGAACCTCGCCTGCGCCCAGGATGGCGACTTCGCGCCGGGCTTTGAGGTCGAGAACGGAGATGGTGTTGGAGCCGGAGTTAGCTACGTAGGCCCGTTCGCCGGCGGGGTCCACGTCGATGGAGACCGGCTGGCGGTGCACGGGAATGGTGGCGGCGACGGAGTTGCTTTCGGCGTCGATGACCGAGATCGACCCTGGCGCGCCCTCGGCGCCGGAGTTGACGACATAGACCTCATTGCGCGTGGGGCTGGCGGCCACGGCGACGGGATTGCGGCCCACCGGCAGTTCGCGGTCCACACGCACGTTGACCGCGTCGATCACGGTGACGGTGCCGCTGCCGCCGTTGGTGACGTAGGCGTATTCGCGATAGTTGGGCGGGTACTGAGGGAAGTCGCGCGGGCGGCAGGCGGTGAGGGCGAGCGCGAACAGGGCGAAGGCGACGGGGATGGCGCGCCGCGGAGTCATGGGGTCAGCCGGCAGGCGCGGCGACGTGAATGCCGCGAGGCAGGTTTCGGCCGACCACCGGCGCGATCCGCTCGATCTCGTCCATCATGGTCGCAAACTGGCTGGGATAGATGGACTGGGGGCCGTCGGAGAGCGCTTTGTCGGGCTGGTGATGGACCTCGACCAGGAGGCCGTCTGCACCCGAGGCGACGGCGGCGCGAGCCATGGGCAGCACGCTGTCGCGCTTGCCGGTGGCGTGGCTGGGGTCCACCAGGATGGGCAGGTGGCTGAGACGCCGCACGGCGGGAACGATGCTCAGGTCGAGAGTGTTGCGGGTGTGATCGGTAAAGGTGCGCACGCCGCGCTCGCAGAGGATGACCTCGTAGTTGCCCTCGCTCATCAAGTACTCGGCGGCCATGAGGAACTCTTCCAGAGTGGCGGAGAGGCCGCGCTTGAGCAGGACCGGCTTGCGCACGCGCCCGGCGCGCTTGAGCAGGGAGAAGTTCTGCATGTTGCGCGCCCCGATCTGGATGACGTCGGCCCATTCAGCGGCCAGGTCGAGGGACTCGTTGTCGAGGGCTTCGGTGACAATGCGCAGGCCGAAGCGGTCGCGGATATCGGTCATGATGCGCAAAGCCTCAAGCCCCAAACCCTGGAACACGTAGGGCGAGGTGCGGGGCTTGAAGGCGCCGCCGCGGAAGAACTGCGCGCCCGCCGCCGCCACCTGCGCGGCGATGGCGAAGGCCTGGTCGCGGCTCTCGATGGAGCAGGGGCCGGCGACTATGGCCAGGTTACGGCCGCCGACGGCGGCGTCCGTTCCGGCAAACCGGATGATGGTGTCTTCTTCCTTGACCTCGCGGCTGGCCAGCTTGTAGGCCTTGGAGACCCGGATCACCTCGGCTACTCCGGAGAGCGATTCGAGGTTGCCGCGGTCCATCTCACCCTTGTTGCCGGTGATGCCGATGGCGGTGCGCTGGGCTCCGGGGAGCGGATGGGCGCGCAGACCCAACTGCTCAATGTATTCGCAGACCGCCTGGATTTGCTCCGGCGTGGCCTGCGCTTTCATGACAACCAACATAACGGACCCCTCAGTGCATCAGTCTAATGGTTGGAAGGGCGAAGGGCAATTGCGTCCAGGCGGCGATCGTTCAGCCTCGTCGATGCCGGCGGGCCGGGCGGCGGCGATCATGGCAAGACCGCCGCGCCGGGAATGCGCAATCCGTGTTAATATCGCCTTCATTCCGTGGTGTCGCGGCATGACAATGCTCATTCCCCAGCAAGTCTCTCCCCATCGGCGCAAAGCCCGGCGGTTGCTCCGCCGGCTGGGCGTCTGCGGGTTGGCGGCGCTCTTCTGGCTGGCGCGCTCCCAGGCCCAGGACGACCAGCTCGACAAGGTGCATGTGCCTCCGCCTTCCACTTCCACGCCGGCCGCGGGAGAGCCCGCGGGAGCTGAAGCGCCGCCAACGACCGGCGCCGCTTCGCTGAAGATCCATCCCGGCGCCCGCATCAGGCTCGACGTGGATATGGTTCTGATCCCGGTCTCGGTCACCGATCCCATGAACCGCCTGGTCACCGGCCTGGAGAAGGAGGACTTCCAGATCTTTGAGAACAACGGCCAGCAGAGGATCGTGACCTTCGCGAGCGAGGACGCGCCGGTCTCGATCGGAATCATCTTCGACCTCTCCGGTTCCATGACCTCGAAGCTGATTCGCGCCCGGGAGTCGATCCTCCAGTTCATCAAGACCGCCAATCCGCAGGACGAATTCTTTGTGATCGGCTTCAACGACCGGCCGGAGCTGATCGAGGATTTCACCAGTTCCGTGGAGGACATCGAGGCCCGGCTGGCGACGGTGCACAGCGGCCATCGCACCGCGCTGCTGGACGCGATCTACTATGGCGTGACCAAAATGAAGGACGCGCGGCACGAGCGCAAGGCGCTGCTGGTGGTCTCCGACGGAGGCGATAACCGCTCCCGCTATACGGAAGGCGAACTGCGGGCGCAGGTTCGTGAGGCCGATGTCGAGATTTACTCGATCGGCATCTTCGATCCCTATGCGGCCACGCCAGAGGAACGCACCGGCCCGCAACTCCTGTTCGACGTGAGCGAGGAGACCGGCGGACGGCTCTTCCGCGTGGACGATGTTGCCGACATGGGCGACATCGCCGAGAAGATCTCCACCGAGTTGCGCAACCAATATGTGATCGGCTACCGGCCCAAGAATCTGACCCG
>Ga0326728_10004316_pt1 | contig 42293 bp, 36 predicted proteins | sample MB3enrmetagenome_FD_207602 | JGI IMG/M metagenome (GOLD analysis project Ga0326728, IMG submission 207602) | Lab enriched peat soil microbial communities from McLean, Ithaca, NY, United States - MB31MN | ecosystem: Environmental > Terrestrial > Soil > Wetlands > Peat | place: USA: New York... | reverse complement strand
GGCCTCCACGTCCTCCTCGCCCGCCATCAGTCGTTCCAGGATGTCCCGACCCGAGACCCCCAGAATATCCGTGGCCACCGAGCCCAGCTTGATGTTGGCATCTTCCAGCACTTTGTGGATGCGGTTGGCCACCCGGGTCTGCTCATCCGTCAGTTGGGTGCGCTCGCGCGTCAGATCGCGCAAGTCCCGCTGCCAGCGAGGGGCAATGAAGCTGCCCTTCAACAACCCATACTGCAGCAATTGCGCCAGCCATTGGCAGTCGCGCACGTCGGTCTTCCGCCCAGGCACCTGCTTCACGTGCCGAGCGTTCACCAGCAGCACGCTGCAATGCCCTTCCAGAATGTTGTAGATCGGCTTCCAGAACACGCCCGTCGATTCCATCGCCACGTGGGTCACACCTTGGGCTTTAAGCCAGTTGACCATCTCCAACAGATCGTCGGTCATAGTTCCAAACTGCCGAATCTCTACCTGCACGGTTCCGCTTTCCGTCAAGCGGCGAACCGTGCACTCCACCATCTGCTTGTGCACGTCCAAGCCGGCGCAACACCTGTAAACCACATCCATCGTCGAGATCACTTGCATACTCGTTCCTCCCGGTGGAACGCGCTCGGGGGACGCCGGAAGGAAAGCAACAATCTGCTCTGCGAGCTCGCTTGCGCGGCATCAGTTTCGGGTTCGTGGCGGCGTCCTAGCCAGACTGCTTTACGGGCTCCAAGCGCCAGTGAGAGGCCGGCCTTGACCCAGCGCGGTTCCTTACCCAGTCTATGCCGCCGCGGACCGTTGCACCGTTCTTGCTGCAGTGTATTTTCATGGTTTCTGGGTGCTCGTCAGCGGACGGGCATGAGCGACTGCTTTGAAATACCGTGTCATGGTTTCTGGGTGCCGCAGGCGGCATGAGCCACTACCTTGCTTCATTCAGATGTTACGATCTGATGTGGATGATTTGGATTCGGTTGACGTGGATCCGGTTGATGTGGATCCGGTTGATTGACGGCGCTGCCCCGACGCAGTAGAATGCTCCCCCGATGGAGGTTCGTTCGAGAATTAGCATGGACTTCCTTATTATCACGGCTTTACCAGAAGAACAGGACGCCGTACTCTCCAAGTTGCCTAGCCATCGGAAGACCGCTGCCAGCGAAGGTCATGTGAATGTCTGTTTTGAATCGGAACTCCCCATTTTGCTACCAGATAGTTTGAAGAAATCATATTCCATTGTCGTTACCTGTCTCGCAAGAATGGGCAGAGTTCAAGCAGCGGTACAGACGAGTTATCTCGTTCAGCATTACCGCCCACGGTACGTCATGCTCGTCGGAATAGCTGGAGGCGCATCTGCGAATGGTGTAACGCTCGGCGACGTGTTGATTTCAGACGAGATAATTGACTATGAAATCCAGAAACTCACTAAAAAGGGGCCGAAAGCTCGGTTTAGTGTCTATCGTTCTGACCCGCGCCTTCTTTCTGCTGCCCAGAATCTACGGGACGACGGTTGGAAGCAGTTGATCAGCCCCACGCGCCCCAGGAAAGGAGAGCCGCGGTGCATCCCCGGACCTGTTGCCACCGGAGATAAGGTGGTGGCGCTAAAGAAATTTCTGAACGAACTGTTACAAAAGTGGCCGAAGCTCATCGGTGTGGAAATGGAGGCGGGCGGCGTGGCCAGCGCCTGTTATCAGGCTGCGCATCCGCCAGGTTTTTTCATGATTCGGGGAGTGTCGGATTTGGCAGATGCCGGCAAAGATAAGCGAGCAACTCACAAATGGCGTGCTTACGCCTGTGATGCTGCTGCTTCGTACGCGGTGGGATTCTTAGGAAGCGTCCCTGTTCTCTGTGAAGCTCCTCCTCCAGACGAAACCTTCAAACCGGTGGAAGGTTCAAATAATGGGCGTCCGCAGGAACCTGTAGAGAAAGCTCATTTGCCGGGTGATGGGAGACAGGGTAGCGGATCGGCAGGTCAAGAGTCAAGTCAGCTCTCAAAGAAAGGTGCGGTGGTAGATTGGGGAGAAGCTCCCATTGCCCAACCTTTTTGGGGCAGACAATCCGAGCTGAGGAAATTGGGAAGGTGGATGTCACGAGATCAGCCACGATGCCGGCTGTTGGCATTACTCGGAATGACGGGTGTCGGAAAGACGTCTCTCACGGCTCATCTAGTCGGAAAGAAGGAAAATCAGTACGACTTTGTCATCTGGCGATCTCTGCATAACGCAATCCCATTGAGAACCTTACTGCAGGATTTGATCGACTTCATCTCAAATCACAGTGTGAGTGATTTCCCTAGCGATGCCGGTCGGCTGATTTCCGTGTTTCTAGACTTTCTTAAGCGTAGTCGGTGCCTGGTAGTGCTCGACAATCTGGAAGCGCTGTTAAGGAAGGGGAAAGGTGCTGGGCGCTTCCAAGAACAGCACAAAGACTATGGTGAGTTACTTCGAAGAATTGGCACGGCCGAGCATCACAGTTGCGTGGTGATAACAAGCCGGGAGAAGCCAGTTGAAATTGCTGCCCTTGAAGGAGCGAACAGACCGATCCGCACCTACACTCTGGAGGGCCTGAATCCGCTTGTAATCAGGCGGCTGCTTAAGGATAAGGAGCTCCATGGCACACAAAGAGCATGGCGCGACCTCACGGGATGCTACAGTGGGAATCCAGCTGCTTTGATGCTGGTTTCCGAACATATTCGCGAGATCTTTGGCGGGAACATCGATAGATTCCTGAGAGAGGGCAGAGTCATATGTGGGAATGACCTGCGCGAGTTGTTGAACGAGGAGTTCGACCGGTTGTCAGATCAAGAAGCTCAGGTCCTTTATTGGCTCGCCATAGAACGGGAACCCACGGACGCGCTCGTACTACAAAGTGACTTAATTCAATGGGAACCTGGGAGCGATATCTGGGATGCGCTGAACTCGCTGCGAAGACGGAATCTCATTGAGCGAGTCGGCGATTCTTTTTCACTACAGAATTTCGTGATGGAACACGTCACGGAGAAATTTGTTAACCTCGCCGTCCAGGATATCCTCTCCGGCCGAACGGCCGTGCTGAATGCGCATGCGCTCAGGAAGGCCCTCAGCAGGGACTATGTCCGCGACAGCCAAGAAAGAATGATTTTGCGACCTGTCATCCAAGGACTACTTAAGGCAGTGAGTCAAGACTATATTGTCAGCCAATTGCAGAGACTGTTGATGGCCGAACGCCAGCGGCCTCCGAGAACACCGGGCTATGCCGCGGCAAACATTCTAAGTGTGCTCACCGAACTCAAATGGAACATTCGAGGATGGGACTTTTCGTCGTTGACAGTGAAGCAGGCGTACTTGCAAGAGGCTGAGTTGCCCGAGGTAAGCTTTGCCAACACCGATCTTACGGACACGATTTTCGCTGATACCTTCGGGAGTGTTACAGCTGTTGGCTTCGACAAGACCGGGGATCGCCTAGCTGCTGGCACTTTTAACGGTCAAGTGAGAATCTTTCGGGTTGCAGATGGCAAGCAGTTGTTTAACTTCGTCGGGCATGAAGACTGGGTCAGCGGTGTCTCATTTGATTCAGAAAACAAGATGCTCGCCAGCGGAAGTAGTGATCAGACGATTCGATTGTGGAGACTCGACGATGGAAGGTGTACAGCCGTTCTGAAAGGTCACACAGATCGTATCAGGTCGTTGTCGTTCGTACCGAACGCTAATCGTCTTGTGAGCGGGAGCGAAGACAAAACCATTCGCCTCTGGGATACCGCCACAGGAGAATCCTACGCGTTAGAAGGACACAGTGCTCGAATAAAGACGATTTCCGTAAGCCCTGACGGAAAGTATTTGGCTAGCGGCGGCGACGACCGGACGATACGGCTGTGGGATCTATCGTCTCTGAAGTGTCTTAGAGTAATAGAAGAACATACAGCCTGGGTCAGAACCCTGGCTTTCAGTCCAAACTCTCGCTGGCTGGTAAGTGGTGCGGACGACGGGAGCATATGTGTCTTCGACCCGGCGGACGGCCGCTGCATCAGGAAGGTCCAAGGGGAGGATACGAAGGTGTGGGCGGTCGCGGTGAATAACAGTGGGCGAGTTGTCGCATCGGGCGGTAATGACAGGACCTTGAGACTCTGGGATGTCTCCTCCTTTCGCTGCATAAAGGTGTTGCAGGCACACTCTAGTTGGATACGCGCAATATGTTTCAGCCCACGCGCTCCTCTATTGGCTAGCGGTAGTGAAGACCAAACGATAAAAATCTGGGATGCGAATGCCTGGCGATGTTTGAAGACAATCAGAGGCTATACCAGCCGCGTTTTCTCAATTGCATTTCGCGACGAGCACAGCCTAGTAGGAGGATTGGGGAATCACAAAGTACAAATATGGAACCTGGACGACGGCAGTTTCGCTTGTTCGCTAAGGGGCCACACGGACCAGGTCTGGTCCGTAGCAGTTAGCCACGACAGGAGGCTTGTCGCAAGCGGCAGTGACGACAGAACGGTACGTCTCTGGGATGCCAAGACAGGGCGTGCACTTTTGACGTTGGAAGGACATACGAGCTGGATTGGGTCGGTTGCATTTAGTCCAGATTCGAAACTCATTGCCAGCGGAAGTGACGACCGATCCATAAGACTTTGGGAGACAGAGGGCGGCAGGTGTGTCGCGATACTAGAGGGACATGAAGGGAGGGTGTCTTCGGTTGCGTTCAGTACAGACAGTTCGCTGATCGCGAGCGGGAGTGAAGACGGCACAGTTAGTATATGGGATGTGACTGGGAGGAAACGAGTCCGCTCACTGTTGGGCCACAACAGTTTGGTTTTTTCGGTGGCGTTTAGCCCGAAAGACATGTTGTTGGCAAGCGGGAGTGGTGACCAAACTATCCGACTTTGGAGCGTCCAAACTGGTGAGTGTGCGAGCGTACTTCGGGGACACACGCGACAAGTCTGGGCGGTGGCGTTTACCCCGGACGCGGACCTTCTCGCAAGCGCAAGCGATGATCGGACGATAAGGGTATGGGACGTGGGCACATCAGAGTGCATCAAGGTTCTCGAGGGGCACATCAGGCAGGTATGGTGTGTGTGCTTTAGCCCTGACGGAACTAAGTTGGCCAGTGCGAGCGAAGACGAAACGGTACGAATTTGGCGTCGAAGCGAAAATTGGCGATGCGCCCAGATCCTCAGAAGCGAAAGACCATACGAGCGAATGAACATAAGCGGTGCCCACGGCCTGACTGAAGCCCAGCGGACGACGCTGAGGGGGTTGGGAGCTCTTGAGGAATGACGAATCGAGAAGTTGGTTTCGCAACTTGCCGGGAGTTGATTGAAAGTGACGCGCACCTAGGTAACCGAATCAGGTGTTTATTCAGAGGCGTGGATTCTCAGCACGCGTTCGAGCTTGCCTCTAAAATCGCACAGTATTCGGTCTATTCACGCTCGTGGCCATATAAAGTTCAACGTTCAGATTTGGCAGAGTGGGGTCGTGCGTTTCACAACAAAGCAGGAACATTGACGAGGGAAGTTAGCGAAAACATTAACCGAATTGCAGCGGGGGGTCGTCTGCTGCTGGTGGCTCATCAGCCAAACCTTTTCCCCTCACTGGGGGTAATTGTTCCCTTTATTCTTCTGGCTAGTCTGGCAAAGAGTCTCGAAAAACATCACGGTGTCATGGCTGCGCCTGTCTATCTGATCGTGGATTATGATTCTTCCGATGATCGGAGGTTTAGAACGGCACGGTTCCCGGACCCCTCAACACGTGGAGGGAGCGTAGTATTGAGGAGTTGTCCGAGAGGAATGGCTCGAGGCTTGATGTTTCAGCCTTCTCGGCCAAGCATGGACGCACTTAAGGGATGGCGCGAAGCTATTAGGCAGTCCGTCGCCAGGATGAGCGCATATGTCAAAGCCTCAGGCGTAGTGAACAAGCCAGATCGAGAGCGTTACACAGAGGAATTGATAGCAAACGAAGAGAATGCTGCGCAAATGGCTACTGAGTCATACGAGCGTGCGACGACTTTAGCACAGTTCAACTCATACTTTCTAAGTAGGCTAGTTAACATCTACTGGAACACACCGATTACCTTTTTGCCCGGGCATATTGTTCATGCGAACAATATGGACGCCTTCACGTGGATAGTGGAGAATTCAGAACGGATTATCTCTCTAACAAAGGATGCCCAGCTAACGCTGCTAAGAACTGGCCTCCGGAGTTCAAAGTTCTTTGCTGACTCAGCAGATACGCTCCTTTGGTTTCTGTGTTCAGCCTGTCGCAAGCGGGTGACAATCAGAAAATCAGGGAAGAACCTGGAAATCCGTCATCTTTGTTCAGGTTCCGGAAAAGAGGAAGTGGCGGTTCTGCCTGCGGAGCGCCTTGACACGTTGGCTGGGAGCATTTATCCAAAGGTTTTAGCCGACAACATCTTAGATGCCGTTGCAATACGGAAGGCTGGCGGGACCGGGTACATCGGGCAAGCTGAGCATGTAGTCGTCGCTAACTACGTCATGGAGAGAATGGGGATACCCGTGCCTCCCCAAATAGTCTGTGGGGCCATCGGTCTGCAATGCGGGATAGCCGAACTATATGGCTTTGTGAACAGTCTGATCGGGGGAATCCCGAATGAGAGTATTCGTTCGGCAGTTTCCCTCAGCTGTTTGGGACACGCGAGTGCCCTTTATTATCTCGTGAGCTTAGGAGCACAGCGGATCAAGCTAAGTTGGGAGACGTTCTACGAGGAATGGAAATCCGCCCATCGCGTCAATTCGTTGACCGGATACCCTGCCAGCCTGCCCGGAGCCATATGCAACGATGTGAAAACGTTTGCAGGGCAACTGTGCCGCGCCGACGGAAACGATTTCAGTTAGGTGGGCAGATGTAAACACCTCTTGGAGGTTTGCCGAATTTCCCCAGACCATAGGAGTGCCTATGAAGCAACTAATCCTGATCACAAATGACGATGGTATCTATTCTCCAGGTTTAAAGGCAGCAGCTGAGGCAGTCCGCGAACTTGGTGATCTTATGATAGCGGCCCCTCGGCATCAGCAAACTAGCATGAGCCGTGCGTTCCCCAAGGCGGACGACCTCGGCGTCATAGAAATAGTTGAGTTGGAAATCTCACACGCCAAGCGGACGGCGTACGCAATCCACGGGTCTCCTGCTTTCGCTGTGTCGCATGCAGTGTTGGAGTTGTGCGATCGCAGGCCGGCATTGTGCATTAGTGGGATTAATTATGGAGAGAATCTCGGTCTCTCTGTATTTCCGAGCGGCACGATTGGTGCAGCCCTCGAAGCCGACACTTACGACATCCCCGCTCTCGCTGTCTCGCTGGAGGCTAGTATTGACATGCAACATTCCAGTGAATATAACCCGCTTGATTGGGAAGTGGCCAAGTATTTCACTGCGCATTTCGCGGCAAACATCCTCCGAGACGGCTTACCGCGCCGTACTGCCTTGCTCAATGTTAACATCCCGCGCACGGCGAAGCCAGATACAGAAATACGGATCACGCATCAAAGCCGTCAGAATTACTTCGTTTTTCGAAAGCCCGAGCCGAGAGATTTTTCTAAGAGCTTCCGCCTCCGGGTAGAAACTGAGGTCGACTACGAAACATTGGAAAGCGACAGTGATATCAAAGCATTTGTTGTGGATCGGGTCGTTTCTGTTACTCCCTTGACGTGGGATTTGACAACCAAGACCTAGGCGTCAAGACCCTACAAATTTACGTAATTCCCTTCCGGAGTGCAACCATGCCCAAGCTCTATATTGGTGTTGACATTGGAACCTCTGTTACCAAGGGGGCCGTCATCGACGAGCGCGGCCACCTCATTACACAGTGTTCCGCAGATAGATGCCGTCGAGTAATCAGCTCAAATGTACATGAGCACGATCCCGACTCCATTTGGTGGGACGAATTCTGTTGTGTGGTTCGGAGTATCTTGAGAGCCTTAGGGGGTAAGAGCCGTCACCTCGAAACAGTCGCTGTGACCGGCATGGTCCCCAACATTTGCGTTTTGAATGTGCGGGGAAAGCCGCTCCACAAGGCGCTTCTCTACTACGACGGCCGCGCTCTCTCAATCGAAAGGCAACTGGATCATGACCTGCGGACCGGTCCGTGGCAGAACGAAGCGCTATCGAAAATTATTTGGCTTAGAAAAAAGCTAAGTGACGAATGGGCTAAAGCATCGAGAATACTGAGTACCCATAACTACATTGGGTGGCGATTGACGGATCGCTTTTACGCAGATCGTATTACTGCCATGGAGTACGGCAATCTTTTTGATGCTGACAACTCAGAATGGAACCGGAAGATCCTTGGCCGGTATCAGCTTAGTCCCTCACTCTTTCCAGAACTAGTCGACCCCTCCACGATCATTGGCGTCGTGCACAAAAGAGCCTCCGGACTGTCGGGCCTGCCGGCGGGGTTGCCAGTAGCAGCAGGTACCAGCGACACAATTAGCACTTTCCTTGGAGCCGGGGTTCACTCCAAAGGCGATCTTCTAATCTACTATGGGACTTATACTTGCGCCGCGACACTTTTGGAAGACATTGAGGCAGTACTTCGAACGAAACTTACATCATACCCGATCAGGTGGGTAGCATCGATCCCGCGAGGTGGGCAACAATTGTGCTCGATTGCCTCCTCACTCTTCCATTCTACGCGGGTGGGCAATTCAATCGCTAGGTTGGAGCGCGAAGCATTAGGCTCCGGCCCAGGAGCAAATGGTGTCACTTTTATCCAGACAGCACGCCTTCCGAACGTCGACAACAGTACTGAGCCTGACGGCGCGATTGTCAATCTACGATTGTCGAACACGCGGGCGGATATATGTCGAGCAGTCTTGGAGGCTTTCGGCTATGGGCTAAAGTGGTGTTTTCAATCGTTAGGATATTGCCCAATTCCGTCGCGGTGCTTTGCGGCAGGCGGCGGCGCACGCAGTGCACTATGGAAACAAATTGTTAGTGATATCACTGGACTAGATCAGCGATATTTTCCTCATGCTGACCGGGCTTACGGGTCAGCCGTTCTTTCTGCCCTTTCCGACCGTATTGATATACTCCCTGAGATACAAAGGTTGCAATCTGCAACATCACATCACGTCAAACCAAGTGAGTCTGGGACAGACTTATACGCCCGTACCTTCTCGAAATATGGCGAGTTTATAGCTCGTTACAACCCCCCAAGTCGCGCGGGTTAAATGGCAGGCCGCGCGCGAGTTTTGAATCTCCACGCCATAGCAATTGTTCTGCAATATGCCGGCCCCGCAGGGTTGTTTGTACTATCGTACCGACGCGCAAGTAGGGTAGTCAACCACTAAACCGTCAAATGGCAGAAGCTTACGGGCCACCTCAAGAAGCAGAGAAAGTGCCGCAAAAAGGGAGCAGAAGCGGTAGTGGGGCTATGGAAGGGCCGTTTCGAGGGCTACGAAGTGCATATGGGGGTCAACTACTCTTGCTTTCAGGAGGTCGCGCTCAAGTTCAGAGACGAGGCCGAAGTACATCCTTTGCGTCACACCGCGAAACCACCCGTGCACATACCACAGGAGCTTGTACTCTGGGAAGAGGTATAGAAATCGGTTCGCTCGACGCTCGCGTTCGATGACCCCCCGAATCTCGTCATACTTTTTCCTGGCCTTGGGCTGGCGCTCATACTCGAGGGCTACCTTTACCTCGCGGCCGCACACGGCGAGCGTCATAACGCTGTCATAATCCTTTTCATAACCGTAGCCGGTCAGGTTATTGCGCGAACGAATTTCAACTTCCGAAAGCCACTCCCTTAACAGGCCGGCGCGCAGCAGAGTAAGCCGGATGGATGTGACATCAACCGAGTGCGCAACGCGTGACGCATCCCTGCGTGGAACAAAACCAGTGGCCATGCCCGTGCAAGTTTCACCCAGGCTTGTCAGGTGCATGGCACCGCATGGTCCGAGCGAGTAGACGAAGTTTTTGCCATAGCCCGGCACGTCGTGGCGCAATAGGAGTTCGTGAGTGACAAGCCGTTTCACTCGCCAGTTGAATGCCTCGCGGCATGGCTCCAGGCCAGCGAATTGCATTAACTCCAATAATTGAATGTGCGTGACGAACCCCGCATGGAGCACCTCTTTCAGTAACGGGAGGTCGCGCTCTTTGCTGATCTCGATGTAGCCGGCTGGATATGCCATTAGAAACCAATCACGGACAGTAAGAGAAAGCCGAGCAATCAACCAAATCTTGAGTCTCAGGAAAAGCAGATCCTTCGCTGCACTCAGGATGACACGGTTGATGCCTTTTCAAGAGAGCATCAAGGATGCTCGCAACGGGGCAGACGTGTCGCTCACGAGAACCAGGCACCCCAAGTCTGTTCGTACCCAATCCGTGTACGACATCAGCAGCATGGTCTCCTGCTGGTCGCGCCATTCGCTGAATGAGATCAGGAAAGTTCCTTCTGACATCCAACCCTCGGCGCCGACATGGAGGCGACCAAACTCTTCGGATTTGACGACAACCAGGAAGGAGCACTGTTGCACAGGCGACGCCACAAGCCGGCGGAAGAACACCTTATTCTGCCCGTCCCAAACGGACGGGTCGTCGCACTCGAATACTTTGCCGACCATGCGGTTCGGGTAATTGGGGTCGAATCCCCCAGCACCATTGAACCGCACATGGCCGGCGATTTTGCGGTGGCGGACGATCCTTCCGTTCACCATGACTCCAGTAGTGTTAAAGTACGCCGCACGCGCAAACCGCCGGGGATCGGTTGCGTCACCGCGCACGCGTCGGCGCCACACGCTTCCGAATCCCGTCACACCAACGAACATGTTATCCCCCTTTGAGCCGTTTGTTTTTCTCTCGTTCGGCGTGCAACTGCTGTTGGAGGTTATTAATGTGTCTAACCAAGTCGGCGTTATTAGTTGTGTTCACTCCCGCCGCGCCCTCTGCATCGGTGGAGTGGCCGATCCCTTTCCTCGCAAGCGACTCCACCCTCAACGAAAGGTCGGCCACGGACAACCTGGTCTGGTCGAGCTCAGCCCGTAGTTGGTCCCTTTCTCGTGTTACAGTAGATAAATTATCCCCAGTCTGCTGAAGCTCAGCGCGCAGAGCCTCAACGTCGGAACTGGCCGCCGCCGTAGACAACGACAATCCAGCTTCCTGCGCTTCGATGACCCGGTTGCATTTTTCGATGTGATCGTTGTGCCGGCGGATAGCTTCGCGGGCTGCTTCGCGCGACTGACGGTCGTGACTCGAAACATCGGCCATTTGCGCGGAGTGAATCCACCGGATTTTCTTTAAGTCGTACCAAAACTTGGTGGTGAAAACCATCGCAACCAGCAGCAGAACCGTGACCACGAGGCTGTATTTGAAGGACGGGTTCCGCGCCGTGGCATCGAGAAGAATCTGGCGGCGCTGCTCGATCCATGCGCCGCGGTCTAAATTGTCGGGATTAAACATGCGGAGAAAGAAATCGTACCAAGTGTCGCCGTATAAGTGAACCCGGGTTGCGGCCTGTGACGTGCTGGTTAGATGACTTGTGCTGCTACGGGCGCCGACTGGCGCGCGCGTCTGTCCGCTCAGCGAAGTGCACGCAATGAGCACGATAAAACTGACCGATGCCCTCATGCGCACCTCGATTGTGGATTCCAGATTCCGGATTCCGAAGACACGATAACAGCTTTCTGGCCTGCCTTCCTCCGCTTACGGATTCCAGATTCCACATTGCAGATTCCAGATTCCAGGGACAACCAGGGTGTTGGATGCTTTGGCTTCATGCGCGCCCCCATCTTCCAACGGCGCGACGTGGGTAGCGGGTGGTCAATTCCGCGGTCTTGAAGCGAAGATTAGCGCCCTCGGATTCAGCGCGGGAATGCCGCAGGCGAGGGAAAAGCTCAGGCTCGAAACCGGGCACCATGACATCTGCCGGGGGGCGCACGTGCAAAAGCGTGTGCAAGGTCCCGCGCGCCTCGTCCGTCATGAGGATTTCCATCTGGCCTTTGGGCAGGTTCTTAATGTGGTAATCGAGCGCGCGAGTCTCGCGTTCCTCACTTTCCGTCCCCCGTCCGGTTTCCTCGTACTTCTCATAACCAAAAAACTTCAGCCGTTGTACCGAGCGGCTGCGGCGCGTGACGCGAGTTTCTGCCGATGCCTGCAGGAAGTAGCGCGCCGTCTCCTCGTTAAGGGTTTTGAGCAGCATGATTGTGTTGGGGGCGGAGGTAACGTCTTCCCTAAATCCCTTACCAACACGTAACAGTTGAGCGATCGACTGCATGGAGAACAGGAAGGCAGTGTTGGTGCCGCGAGCGGTTTGCAAGATCTGGGCAAAGTTCGCATACCCGAAAGGCGCAAACTCGTCCAACACGACGCTAAAGATCGGCCGGTTGATCCGCCGCCGTTGGTCTTCACTCTCGTAGCGCTTTCCTACGACAAGCTGCAAGTTTTGCAGCAGCATTTTCCCCAGGGCGCGTACCGGCTCCGTATTCTTGTTCACGTTGAGGCTAACAAACAGAATGAGCTCTTGTTCAATGACCTCGTCGATTGATAACAATTCTTCATACGGGCCGGTGATGACCGAGAGCTCGTCGTCAAGAAATGTCATGCACTCATTGAGCAGGCCTTGGATCTTGGGAACCCGCTCGCGATCTTGAAATGACTGGTACAAATTCTTGACCGACATCTCAAAGTTGAGGCGGCGTTGCATGGTGATCTCAGGCTCTCGCTCCAGGCGCTTTCTGGCCTTCTCGACCTGCTCGCGTAACACTTGCTCGTCCAGGGCCATGACAATGACGTCATAGAAGTTGAACTTGGCACCCGTGTAGACGAGCACGCGCACAATGTCCGCCAGGTAATTCAACTGGTGTTTTGCAAAGAATTCGTCGTGCAGGTTAAAGGAACCGAACACCATGTTCACGACCGACATATAGTCTTCGTCGGTGCAGTGGAAGGGGTTGTAACGGACGGAGATGTCAGGACGGGCAGGGTTGAGCACCCGCAGATCCTTGAGCCTGCCAGCGTGATGAATTTGAGGCAGCAGGTCGTGAAAGAAGTCAAGATCTCCCTTGCCATCGAAGATGACCATGGGAATCCGGTGTGGCTCTTCCGGTGTGCCGACAACCCGTGACAAGTCCTGGGTGATGATGTTCTTAAGCAAAGTCGTTTTCCCCATGCCGGTCATGCCAAGCACAATGCCTTGCATGACACGCGTACGGTCAGGCCAGAGCCAGGGCCGGCCATGGACGTCGTAGCCCAGGACAACCGCATTTTGGCCCCAAGCTGCGCGGCAGTGTCGGGCGTCCCTGCGCGGGGGGATAGCAAGGTAACGATGGGGCCACTCCTTCTCCCGTCGCGAGTGGGCCGTCACTATGAGCCAGATGCTGCAGCCGATGCCAACAGCGAGCATCGCGAAGTAACACAGGAATTCTGCGCACTGTTGGCTTGTAAGCAGGTATCGGGAGCGGGCGAGATACCACGCCACGCTGACCAGGCCAATTACAACGAAGGCCACGATGAAGCCAGCGTCGTGGAGCAACGGCGGGTGTTCGCGGTTGCGGTCGCTTGTCATAATTCCATCATTGACCGCCGGCCAAAAAGTTGAAGTAGACAAACGTCGATGCCAAGCCCAATACGATCAGTAGGAAAAGCACAAAACCTTTCTTGAAGTTCCTCCGCGCTTGTGGGTCAAAGGGGCTGGCAGGCTCAAGGGCCAGATTCAAAAGCATCTTCTCGAGCCCCAAATCGGGGCGTCGCGACAGGTACAGGACAAGAGCCCGGTGGACTTCGCGTGTGGCCCCGTGGCGCGCTGGAGTCTGAGGATTGTTATCAACGGAGTGGCGCATTGAAATAAACGCTCCAGGCTACAGGAGCAGTGTCGCCACTATGGGTCGCTGGCTGCTATCAGGTAGGACTAGCCGGAGAACAGTTGCACGCTGACCCGCCGAGGGTACATTTATTTCGATGAATCCCGCGGTTTCCTCGCCCGGTTGTACTTGCGCAGATTGTGATTCCTGAAGGAGAAGCTCAAGAGGGACCTGCCTGGCGCCTGCTATCTTCCCGGCCTCTGAATTTGTCAGTTGCAAGTTGTGTTGCTCGAGGAGAGTCTTCGGCCCTCGCGGTGACTCGACCATGAAAACCTGAGGGGGCCTGACCTCATAAACGTGCTTCGTTGAATTTTCCACTACGTAACGGATATAGAGCCGGCCGTCTTGATTTAATATGTCCTTGAACATCACTTGGACGCGATTCTTACCCACTTTGTAAGTTCTCGTTCGCACAGGAGTCCCTTTCAGGAAGACTGACTCGCTCACGGCCGGAGGGCTTGGCGGATCTGCTTTGACGACCGGAGTCTTGGCGACCGCCTTAGGTGTCGGGGGCTGATCAATGGCGAAATCCATCTGCGTAACTTCGCCGGCCGGCTCCAGTTCGTAGTTGAGCCGCCCGGATTTTGTCCAGATGAACAGGTTTGTCGAGACGTTGGGCTCATTCGGTTCGATGAACACTTTGTTTTCTCGCCATTCGACTTTGAAACTCTGACTGCCCGTCGCAACCGACAACACGGGTTCCGAGAGCTCGATTACCGTGAGATGGTTGAGAGCCGTCTCGACACGAGTAATGGTTGCGGGGCCCGGTGCCTGGGTGTCAATTTTCTGTCCCAAGACAGGCACTCCCGCTAAGGCCAGAATTATTACTGTGGATAGTGTGTACTTCTTCATGCTGCTTCCTTTCCCGTTGACGGGTTAGATCCAGGAAGCCCTGGCGACAGGGCCTCCTGGACGAATGGTTAATTGATAGCCCTCCTCCCAAGGACCTTGGGGCGCTGCACCGTTCCGGAAAAAACCACTGTCCCGTCGCGGACCACGCTTCGCCCGGGCTGAATGGGGAAAGGCCTGACTTTTTCGACGACCACCGGCTGGCCTTTGTGACCGTAGTCCCGAAACACATCGCCATTCAGGCCGACTTGCACCTGAAAGACTTCGCGCTCCTGGATTTGGCCGTCGGGCCCGAGGCAGGAATTGAGGAGGAAGACGCGACCTTCCGAATCAATTCTCACCTCGCCGTCGCACACCTCCGGGACACGTACGCGGACCTCGCGTCCCCCGGTTCGCGCCACGATTTGGTCGACGATTTCCTGCGGGAAAGCATAGAAGACGATCGAGCCGTTGCCCTTGCCGCTGGTGGTGCGGTTATACAGTGCCTGTAGCCAGCCTTCGCGATTCGTCGCCTTCTGGCTTGCCCATTTCTGGACGAAAGTGATCAACGCCTTTACTTCCTGACGCGACCGCTCTCGCTGATAAAAGTTGAGCGCGGAAGCTGCCTGGTTGCGTTTGAAGATCGCCTGCTTGCGAGCTTTCGGATCGTCTTTCACCAACTCCAGCTCCGCCTGCGCCTGTTCAAGCGCCTTCCGATAGGTTTCCACGCGTGCCAAGATCATGCTGATGTTCGCAGCATAGATCCGGTTGACCTGCGCTGCCTCCGTATCCATTTCGCGAGTGTAGTGCCCTGCGGCTATCAAACCGCGAAAGTCCTCGATTGGCCGCACGGCGTCGTCCGAGAAGATTTCCTGGATTTCCTTTCGAACGAAGTTGTAGAGTTCGCCCACAGCATCCGTAGGAGTGACTTCCAGGTGGACTGGGAGCTCGCGGATTCGCTCCTTTTCCTTTAAGCTCAGCCACGGTGCTTTGGCGATCTGAGCCCGAATTCCCTGAATAACCTCGCGGTTCGGCTCCGTTCCGTGCTTCAGTTGGTCCAGGGCAGCTTGGAGCTCGAGTGCGAGTTGCTCAGCCAGGTCGGGGCGTCCTGCTGCGATGCAGGAGGTTTTCAGATCGGTGATCACTCCAATCTGGTTCCCTTTAGCCTTGAGCGCCACCTGAGGCAGGTTCCACCAGGGACTCTGCTTCTTTTTGAGCTTGTTCTTCTGATTTGCGCCTTGTTCCGCGTGGGCAAAGCGGTCGTGAACGAAGCGTGGGAACTTATCGCCCTCGACCACACAAACCCAGTCGAAGTCATAGTCCCCTCCGTTGCGCCTGGCCGTTTCAGAATGAAGGGTGAGGGTTGCTTCGAGGCGCAACTGCCGCTCGACTACGTTGTCCAGCACTTCTGCCTCGTTCATTCCGCAACCTAAACGTTGTAACTCCGCCATGACGAGAGGAAGTGTCTCGTGTACCCCCAGGCTGAACAGAGGCAGCAGGTCATCTTTTCTACGAATCGGATACCGGACGACCAGAAGCTCTCGACAGGAAAGATTCGCAATGGCCGCTTCCTTTGGCATCCAGTCCGAACCGCAGTAGACTGCGCCCTGGTGGCAGAATAGAAACCCATCGTCCGCGAGAGCGAACGCCGGGAGTTCTAGCCCACCCGCTGTGCAAAGCTTAAACGCCCAGTGGGCCAAGCGGCGTGCGAGTTGTGAATTGACCCAGGGATGGCTAACGACAAAGCCGGTCGGATCAGCCTTCAGCACAGCTTCAAGAATCGTGTTTTCGATGCTAGTGTATTCAGCCTCCACCGGTTCCGGCTCTTCGCCTGGGCGGTAGACGCGCTGTGATTCGGCGGTACCAAGCAGACGGAATAGTTCTTCGAAGTCTTGCTGCTCCACCGCGGCCCTGAGCCTAGCCACCTGTTCCAAAGCGTACGGCTTGATTTCCATCTCAATCGAGTCTTTGCCGGCATGTTCGATGAGTGTATAGCTGGACTCGAAGGTGAGGGGGCGCGAAACCTCGCGGATTCCGAGTACAACCGGTCCCCGAAACGTCTTCGCGCTGCCGACTAACCAGCGCAGAAGCTTCGATGGGCCTTTGTACTGGGGTTTCAGCGACGATTGTGGAAGAATGATGTCAGCTTCGAGTTTCTCGGCCACATCGTTTTCCATCACTTTGAAACTGCCCTTGGCCTGAGTCTTTTCAAACGCCAGCCGGAACTGGTAGAACCTGGCGTCTGGCAGCTTGAGGCGATTGAAGACTGAGCGCGAGATCCAGCCGCGGCAGTCGTTGGTTCCGAGCTGATGGTCTTCGACAACCATCACTCGGCATTCAGGAATCTCGATCCGCACTTGGCAGGGTGAAACGAGAATCCCGAAGTAGGTCATGGCAGCTTCGGGCCAGTTTTGGAAGCGTTCTCCGATGCGACGCTCGTATTCGGCCTCAACAGCATAGTACTTGCCGTTTTTGGCGGAGCCGCTGGCGCCGATAAGAGCGTAGCCCACCCCGTCGCATTCGAGCTTCGCCAAGGACTGAGCAACCTGGGCTTGCTCGAAGGCGTCAAGTGGCTCTTGGGGAATGTCAATCGTAGCCACTCGCAATCCGGGATAAAGAGCCTGGACGAGGGTGTTTTCAAGTTGTCCTTCACGGTCGAAGCGCACCATTTTCTTTGTCACTTTACCCGTGCGGTCCATTTCCAAGGCGAGCACGGGCATTGCACCGTTTCCATTTTGTCGTGTCATTGTCTCCTCCTGTATTTGGCGGTAATGGAACACGAGGAGACGGCCACGGCCGGTTCCATCGCTTTTCCACTACCGAAAAAGTGTTACTTCTCGGTCGGTTCAGCGATGAACCGGACCAGCTTTTGTCTCTCCACCTTCCTGCGGGGAAGGAGGAGTTGCAGGAAAACGCTAGGAGAAGCCGTCAACCTGCACTCATCCACAATCAGAGCTTGTGGAACGCTTCTTGAGACTCAACATCTCATATGAAGCCGAAAGATTAATTAAACTGCCAGCTTTCTAATCTGCGGCGATTTGCCCGAGCAATCAGCCGCAGCACGGTATTCGTACACGACATAGAAACTTCGCCCCGTCTTCAAGGACTCAACCAGGACCTCTGCCTCGCTCGCGAACTCACGATCAAACGCAGGCTCGCGGCCGCTCTTGCCTTCCCGAGCCAGAAAGAACCGAGGCTTTGAGTTGTCAGCCTCGGTTTGCTGCTGGCGGCGACGCCGCTTCTGAACTTCAGGTCCTTTTGCTTCTGCTGTCGCCACTTCCACACTTGCCGTCATAGACCACCTCACTTCCAGCGCCTTTGATTGTCCAAAGCCGCGTGCTGTCACTTCTACCGGAAAGCCTCCGGCGAGCCCGCTATATCAAGACAGCGGAAGAATCTATCTGCCATCAGGGGCAGCGTCGAGCGCACTATGCTGGACCAGACCGTTGTTACGGTCTCCGACCATCGCTTGCTCCGAATACTCGGCAACGAGCAGTCCGCTCGGGTTCAGGTCCGACCGGCGGCCCTCCAGCAGGCGCACGGTGTACTGACCGACAATCCGGTCGGTGACCTCAGAGCCATTCTTGAGCCGGTGCACTTCCTTGATCCCGAACACCACGTACGTCCAGGGTGTATTCTTCACGTGCTCGAGGGAACGCACCTGGAAATCCGAAATGATGCGGTCTTCTTTAACCTTGCCCACCGTATCGTCGTCCCGCAGTTTGCTGAGGGTATAGCTCCGCAGGTTGCTGGTCATCATGTTGAGCGCATCGGCAAAGTTGTGGTCCACGGAGTCGGGGGTATAGATCAAATAGTTTTCAAGGAAGCGCCGTACGGCAGCACGGCCCTCAAGATCGGTTGGAGCAGTTTCTGACAGAGCCTCCGCTGACAGGGAAAACAATCGGCGCCCGCGTGTGTGCGCCGGGCCGACAACGGTCGCGTTTCCGTCCTTGTCCACGCGAATGACGGTCGGTGGTTGCAGACGAACGTAGATCGCAAGAGCCAAAGAACCGACAGCGATGAAAGCGAAAACAAATGCGAGGACCATCGCCCGGTTGGCGTAGGCGCGCAACATGCCATCATGCTCGTAGTACTTGCTGTAAGGTCGAACGTCCTCAGATTCGGTCACGACAATTCCCCTTAGCCTGCTCGTTGCTTTTTCGCGGCTGCGCATGAGAGAGTGCCTTTCACCTATTGGTCGCTGCTTTTGTGGGGCAAGTGAGCCCTCATCATCATGACCACCGCGCTTCCGACTTCTCCCCTCACGATCCGGCTGGCCAGGTACGGAATGAAGGCGATAGCCACGGCGAACAGAACGCTGGCCAGAGCGAGCAGCAAATCCGCGCTTGCGTTTTGAAAGAACCCAGCCACCCCGCTCGAATTAAGCACTGCCTGGACGCTGTTCATGTTGATCGCCACGGTCAGGGCCCCGATAATCGCATACACCAGTCCCCAAGCTTGGAAGATGAGGAGATTCACGAGATAGGTCCGTGCCAACTGTCCCATGCCATAGGCCGGCAATAACGCCAGGACGAATGGCCCGGTGACGTAAAGAATCGAGCCGTAGAGCGAATAGAACAGGGCAAACAGAGCGTACGTGATTGGAAATAAGATATAGGCGACGATGATCAACAGCACGTCTAGAAGGCCTGAGAGACTTGCAGCGAGTCCCCCTACCAGCGACCACAACGACTGGTTACCGTTGTTGCTCCAGTATTGCCCAAGCTGGGTCATCCAGTTGCTGAACAGGTCGCCCACGCCAACGGAATTTGAGATTGACAGCGCTACCGAGTTGAACGCGTTATTGACATCACGAAATACAGTGCCGTAAGCCGCGAACACCAATCCCAGCGCGAGGTATTTGGCGCCCGAGGCCGCCAGGGCCCGGACATCACCACCCATAGCAAAAGCCTGGTACGCGCTGTAAAGGAAACTCAGCAGCAAGATTGTCTCGGCGATTCCCACTACGCCGGAGGTAATGCTGAAGCTATCGATCGAGTCGAGCGCTTGTCGGAACATGGTCTGGAAATAGAACATCCCTCACCTCCTACTGCTTCGGCTGAAGCATGTTTTGGAGCTTCTGCTGGAAGCTGGTCGTATTGGTCGCACCTACCTTCAAATCCGCGCCTCCGTCCGCCAGAGCCGCTGCTCGCACTCGCATCAGGTCGGCGGTAGCCGCCTGCGTGTAAGCATTGGCGCGCACCAGCCACGCATCCGCCTGCGCCTCGACGATTGGCGCGCTGCCTGGCGCCGCCGTCTGCACGCTCTGGTTGATCTGGTTGGCTGCTTGCACTTCGAGGTCTGCCAGGTTGTCGATTTCGATGGCTCGCTTCATCGCGTCTTGGGCGGCGGCATCCGCCATGTCCATCAGGTTGCGTGCTTGCGGCGAGGCCTGTGTGGGGGTCGGAAGCTTCCCGTAGACAGCCGTAAAGCTGGCGCCCGTGTTGGGGATCTGAGTGGCGTCACGTGACAGGAGGTTCCGCTCAAGCGCCTGGCTCAAGGGAAGCGTGGCACTATTCACGGGGATGTTCATCACTCGCAGGATTACCGCGAAGACTCCTTGGAGCGCCCCGACGAGGCCTCGGGACAGGGAGATCTGTTGTGGCGGCCAGACAACATTCTGTTGGTAGTTCAGGGTCGCCTGGTCGGTCGACAATATCGAGTTCAAGCCACCTCCGATGACGGAACTGAGCGTATTTGCGATAGTGGTCAGGCCGGCGGCCATAATGGCGCAGCAGGGATCCATGAATTGGCTCTTGACCCGTCGCGGCGCGATTAGCGTAAAGACCAATACCAAGGTTGCGACTCGAAGACGACGTTCCCACACCCATCGAGCACCTTCCCTGAATCTTTGCCTGGCTCCCCTCTGTAAATCCCCCATCGAAATTCCTCCTTATTGTGGCTGCAGAGTGTTCTGAATCGATGTAGCGAACCCACTGGTGAAGGTGGCACCCCGCTTCCGAAGCGTGTTCATGTGTGCCAGGCGCGCGGCCTCTTGACGGAGATCCGCTGCCAGCATTTTCTGCGTGATCGCCTGGCTTCTGATCGAGGCAGCGACCGCTGTTGCTGTCAGGAACGGCGCCGAACCTGGCGCCGCTTGGCTCGCCCCATTCTCGATCTGGTTCGCGACACCCAGCGTCAAGTTGATGGCGTTATCCGATTCCTTCAAGGTCTTCAGGGTCCCCTGTGCCAGCGCATCGTCCATATCGATAAGCGTACGGTCTGGAGCGCTCGCCGCCGTCGGATTTGGCAACGGGCCGTAGACCAGAGCATAGTTCGAGGAGAGAGCCGAGAAATCTCCGCTCTGTGAGTTCCGGATCACCGCCTCAAAAGCTCGCGTCGGGGACAATGTGGCGCTGTTCAAGTTAGTATTGAAAATGCCCGCCATGCGTCCCCGATATTGGCTGATCATCTGGGTGACAAGCCCTCTTGCTTGGTTGATGAGCTGTAGGGGCCAGACGGTGGATTTGTAAAACAACAGCATCGCGGTCCGTACGTTGTTGATTGCAGTTAGGGCGGTTTGAATAATGCCCTTAATGACGTTGAGAACTGCCTGGATCGCTGCCCAGAGCCCTTGGGCGAAAACAGGACGCGGCGACACCACCATAACGGCGACCACTCCTACCAGGGTCGCGGCAACCAACTGCTGGCGCTTCTTTGCTGTCATCACGTACCAGGAGAACAAAACAAAGAACACAGTGGTCATTTCTTTTCACCTCTCACCTGAAGTAATAAGTTGGTCTAAGTTGATTTTGAGTTCTCCGAGTCGCATCGAGATGCGAGATCTCACTGTCAGCTTCCCCGATGCCCCAACTGCTGCCGCCTTCGAGCCCGTTGTCACCTTTGTAACTAACCGTAGCGTCCTCATCGTAGGACCTCCGCAACGACCGCCCCTGACAGTTCCTCAGGAAGCTCCTGTACTTCCGCCAATCCCTGGGGAAACTTCCGTGCCAGCTCCTGGTAAGACTCGATTAGCGGGCGGCCCCGATGCTTATTAAGAAACCAGCTTCGATACCGTCTCTCTCGTGGAAACGTGGTGCATACCCAATAGTCGATCGGAGTGGGCACGAGGCGGATAACCTGCGTCGTTTCCGCCTTCTCCCCCAGGACCAGCAGCGCTTCCGCTCCTCGCCCCTTGCGCGGTGCACTGAACTCCTTAACCTCCTTGATGGCGATGGGATTAAGCGAGAGGTGCTTCTCCAGAGGCGCAGTGTTGCCTGGCTGCTGGCCTACAATCTTCGTTGTGGCGTTCTTGAGAATTCCCGGCCCATGGATTCGTGGCTGCGACTCCGTCCCCACAAAGTCCTCGACCGTCTGCGAGATTCCCCAAACGCTGCCGTAGCGCTTCCGTGCCGTGCGGAAAAGCTGGACCACCTCGGGCGCGAGCGTCGGCGAATCCAGCAGTGCCCAGCATTCATCGAGAACCGTAATCGAGGGTTGGCCCGTCCTCCCCGATGCACGCTCTGCCATCGCGTTGGCGATGAGCATACTCATCGCCGTTTCGAGGGTTGGATCGGAACCGAGACCTTCGATGTTGAAGAACAGCCAGTTTGAGTCCAACCGCATAGACGTGGGTGAATCGAAGAGCTTGCTGTAAATGCCTTTCTCCCCTGTCCACAGGCGCAGCTTGATTGAGGCCAGCTTTGCTTCGTCGATGGTGCGCTCGAGTTGTTCCTCATCACGCCAATTCGCAAGTTCCTCCCGCAGATCATTAAATGTCGGGATCGGATTCGAAAACCGGATCGCGCAGCGCTTGTACGTGCGCGCAATAGCGTCAGACAACAGATTGTCGAGCAGTGTCCGGTCCGAGGCCGGGTTGTCGCCAATCATGTGCAGTGTGAGATTTTTCAGGAAGGCGATTTTTTCTTTGCAGGGCGCCGTGCGGCCAGGTGGCAGATCCCAGGGGTTGATTGTTTCCGCTCCCTCGAGGCTTACGTCGACTGTCCGCCCTCCCATCAGCTCAACCAACGGCCGGTAAGAATCACCACGCTCGAGAATGGAGATGAGAGGATTGGCCCGCGCCATCATCAGCAGGAACAACTGGGCCATGAAGGTTTTCCCACCACCTGATTTGGCCATTACGAGCATGTTGGCGTCGCCGAACGAGGAGTCGAAGGGAGAAAAAGGAATCAACTGGCGATTCGGCGTCTCAAGGAGCGCCAGGGGTGAATGCGGCGTGCCCGGCCACGGCAACTCGACCGGCAGGAGGTCGGCAGCGTTGAGTGTTAGCATGTCGATCTCCCGCTTGTTCTCTTCTGCCATGGCCGGCAAGCCGCAAAAAAACATTCGCTTCTGTGCCAGCATCTCGGCAATGCCACGTGCCCCGTTCATCCGCCCGAGGGCGTGGAGGACTCGTTGCCGCCGGTCGGCCAGAATGCGCTCGGCCTCTACTCGTTCCTGCCGGCTGTACGCCGGTTTTGACGTCCGGACGGCCAGCATAAGGCTCAACTGGCAGGTCTTTGACGAGCTCGAGATCACGTCTTCAAGCACCTTGACCAACTGTCGCTCCGCTACCTGCGCGTCCACGTTCAGCCGAAAGCTCCCGTGGATGTCGCGCTGTGCAGCCAACATCTTTCGCAGTCGTCCCTTGTACTTTTTCACGATCTTCGCGTGGTCAGGCAGGCTCACCTCCACGTTGATGACCACGGGAAAATCCATTTGCAGAAGCTCCCGTAAAATCCCGGGGAACGTTGCGTCAGGCAGGTCCTTCAGCGTGATCCAGGAGCAGAGAAATCCGCCAATTTTCAGGTAGTCATCGAGTTCATCTTCGAGGTTGACGTTGGCCATCTGGCTACGCGCGCTCTCGTAAACGAGGGACGAATCAGGTGGCCGGTAGGGCAGGTTATCGTTCGCCAGCGGGTTAAGAGCCCTTTTGATTTCGAGAAACATCTCCTGGTGCGTCATGCGCCGGGCGCGCATACCGGTGGCTTCAAGTGTCGTCTCGACTCCGCTCAAGAGGCTGTTGAACTCGGCAAGGACGTCCTCGTGCTCCCGTCTTGTGCGCTCAATGCACTTCGTGGCCGACAGGCTCTTGCCCCCGCCATAGTTGCCCTTCATCCTTCGCCTCCACTCAAAGTCGGGCGACTGGTGGTGGATTTTCGGATTCCAAATGAAATAGGCGCCCAGAGAGTTGCGGAGGTAGTAGCCGGCGGCGTCCCGCGCCCGCCAGGTCTCGACGCGCACCCGGTCGACCGCCTGCAATGCCGGGCCTGGGTTTCGGTGTTGGGTGTTGTAGCGCGCGACCAGATCGCCGGTCCCCTCGGCTATCTCGAACCGCATTTGCATCCGCATGGAACGTTCCGGAAGCGAGCGCAGCAGTGCGTCGAGAAGTCCCTTGGCGTGGTTGCGGTCCTCGTCAGAGCCGTAGTAGGAGTGCAAGCCGCTTAACTCAAAGCCCGCGACCAGCGACCCGTTCACCTGGACTGCAACGTCGTCCAGGAAATCGCGGATCTTCAGTTGCTCGGCGAGGGCCGGTTCCTTGAGCGAGCGTCTGTATCCTTCCGTCGTGACTGGCATTAGTCCCCACCCCGGATATAGCTCGAAGTAATCTCTTGATCGCGTTCGAGCGCTGAATACACATGCGGCTTTGAATGGAACGTCACCCAGTCCAGGAGGTATCCGCGCTGTTTGCCATATTTGAACAGCATCAGGGCCGGGACGCTCGCGAGAGGCACGAGATACTGCATTACAAGGTTCATGGGGAGCCCGAACATCTCGCGGTGCAGGAACCGGCCCAGGATATTTGTCACGACCGCCAGGGCCAGGATGGCAAACAGGTCTTCCGCCTCCAGGCCAAGAAACGTCACCCGCGTTCCCAAATTGCGATAGACCGGCGTTACATTGAGCGCCATCTTCATTCCTTTCCGATTTCCTTCCTACGTAACTCCGCCCGTGCCGCGCTGGACGAAGAACTCAGCCAGCCGTACGAACCCCGATACCAACAGACAAAGGCCTGCCGCAAGGAAATGCCGCATCCAACTGCCCGCGAAGTGAATGCGCTCACCCGTTGCAAGCGCAAGCCCGCCCATCGCGACCTCCATAGCAGCATAGATAGGCATCAAGACGTTCCCCACCCAGTCCACAAAGCTGACGATCGAAACCCAGTAGACGTCGGGATCGTTCCAAGCCCGCTGCGATGCGAATTTTTCCAGCGCTCTCAGTAGCCCGGACGCCATCAGGCACATCAAACCGCTGTAAAGCGCGTGCGAATACGACTGGCCCTTCGAAAAGCGGAGTATGGCCAGGGCAAAGAACAGCCCCGTCAGCGTCGGCAGGATGACGTTGCTCGACCAGTTCGTGAAATTTAGGAAGCCGTTATAGAACGACACGAGTCTTTCTCCTACGAGGCCATGTCTACTACCAGGTACCAGATACCGGAAACTGACAGGAGCGCAAGCGCCACCGCAACAAGGCGCATCATGGGACGCTGCGCGATTAAATTGAACACGGCTCCGACGATGGCGAGACCAGCCGCAATGGGCATGATCGTCCCCGCGAGATAGTTCCAAGCACTGTTAAGCACGTCCACCGTCGCGTACTGGGTCCCGGAGTTCCAGTTCGATAGCAAAGTGAGCGTGGTTTGCGCTCCCAGTAGGAATAGCGCCGCAATTACTGACGGCAGAAACGGTTCTCCCGATGCTGCGTCCAGGATTGCCCGCAGTACCATGTAGGCCCCCAGCGTTGTAATCAGCCTTCTGAGAATGAAGCTGTTAACGAAATTCGTGATGTCGGATTCGAGCAAGGCCAGCCACGATGTGCTGATGCCCCCGCCCGGTAGAGGCACGGCGAGGCCAAATGATCTGAACCACATCAAAAGCGGTTGCAGGGTCAGGAAAACCACGCACCAGAACATCCATTTCGAGAAGCCGCCGCCCAGCATGAAGGTGATACCACCGCCTTCCTTCCGCAGGCTGACCCCCGCAAGCACCAGGCAAACCGCCGCCGCCGCTGGCGCGAGCATGAGGAGTACATTGATGATGTCGTTCAAGAGTTGTGGCGTTGCCATGGATTCCTCGAATTTGCTGCCGTATTTCGGCAGGCCGCCGGGGCCTTGCTTCGCGGCGCACCGACGGCCTGCTGGGTTTTTCGTACTCGCCTTGCTGTTTTGTTAGGTAACACCTCCTGTTCCGTTGCTGATCCAGAATTCGATCAGGCGGGTCACGCCAGAGACGGCCAGCAGTGCTCCTGCGGCGAATAGCCATCGTCCAAAGCCCCGGCCCGTGAGCCAGGCTACGATGGCTCCCACCACAGCGCCACCTGCCCCTACCGGCGCGATGACGTTCCCCACCCAGTTGATGAAGTTTAGGAACGCGCCTTCCGGCTGTGCCCCTGTTTCACCCTGCACGGCGACATTACTCTGTGGAGCCGCCCCCAGGTTCTGCGCCCAAGCATACGTACCGCATAGCAAGAGCGCGATCCCGAGGAGCGCCAAAGCCTGCCGCGTGCCGGGTCCTAACCTCATTCGCACGGACACCTCCTTTCTGCCTTGCTGCGAGCCCTCGAACCTGCCGGACGCACAACCAGGCTCCTGGTTTAATAAAACGAATCTAAACGGGCGTCAAAATTCGTGTGATTGAGGAAGGGGGAAAATGGGAGGAAATGTGCTAGAGCCGCGCTGCTCGCAATTGACTGGCGGTGACGACCAGCGATTTCAATTGCTTGCCCTCCTCGTGGCAGGGCTTGATGGAAAAAAACAACTGGGTGTGAAGGATGTCTTGCTACGATTTTTCGCCTGACGCCGGTGCGAGCCTGCGGCCCTTCTCCAATAAAAATGTGAGTCAAGGTGTGAATCTTATCTTGCGACGATTTCGGTGGACGGTCTGGGCTACTGAGATTTCGTCGTAATATTTGATCCAGGAAAATGAAAACAAGGTGTGAAGGAAATCTTGCAACAGTTTGGAGTTAAAGACTCCGGAATTGATCTCGCGGAAAAAGGGACACAAAAGGAGAGTGGCCGAGTAAATCGTGGAGACAGGAGCCTGGAGAGCCAGAAGCTGGGGTCAACCATGAGGGACAGATCGTGGCCATCACTTCGGTACGCGGACTCGAGGTGAGGCATTGTGGCGCTCGTCTCACACTCAGAAGGCGCCCTTAGTCCACCCCAGGTACGAGAACGCTTTACCTATCGTCAAGTGAATTGTAATAGGTAAGCCCTATGCAGTCAGCCCGGACCTATCGCCTTGGACGCTCCTGAGAGTCCTCGCTGCAAGGTGGTTGAGGGAGAAACTTCCGAGTAGTCATCCAGGAGTTGAGTGACGGTCAGATCTGCGACATGCCGACTACGTCCGACTGACGGAGTATCGTCGTCAGCCCTAGGTGGCTGTTGACCCATGCGATGAATCTGCGTAGTATGTGTATGACGCTGAGTATGAATACCGGAGGCACGCAGTTTATGGCAACTCCCAAAGTAGCCGCGCTTACCCGTCAAGACATCATTAAAACGGCCCGCCAGTTCAAGTGGAGTCGTCGATTGCCAAAATGGACAGTGGTGGTGGAGGGCCGAGAGCTTCCTGCTAGGCCGCTTGTCCTTGACGCGGCAGGCGTCGCGCCCAACGACGGCACGAATTCCCACCAAGCGGTGGCCATTCTGAAGGACCGCGGTTTTGAGACACACTATGAAGGCAAGCCGGTTTGAAAAATCCTCCGTCTGTTGGTATAGTGTGTTAGGCGAATAGAAAGCGAAATTCGATTCAAGGCGAGGGGGAATTCGGGCAATCGGAGAGGTAGGTCTGTCAGGCATTCCGGAAATCCTGAACGTTGGCGCTCGAGCGCCACGGCGGTTTTTTGCGCTCTCCCTTCGCGTGCGCCGGACGAACTTCTTACTGCCCTATTATTGGGAAGACACTCAATGAGCTCGGCTGCAGTCTGGCTTGAAAACTTCGGCATAGCTGATCGCGAAGGGACTCCGGACCTTGCCTTTAGTCCAGGGCCGAGACTCGCGCACGGATCTGCCTTGCGCGCTGCATTCGACCGCGCGGTGAATGCTTTTCTACTTGTCGACGGCGTGCCCACTGTTGCATTTGCCATCCGAGATCAACTGGACCGGGAGGAAATCGACAGACTGCACCACGCGCTTTGGAATCAGGGCCTCGCGAGCGTGCTGGTTCTACAGCTACCCACCGAAGTTCGGGTTTACAGTCTGTGGCAGCGACCAGTGCTACCCGGCGCACAAACTGGGCCAGGTGAGGACCGCCGCCTCGTCGAGACTCTTGATCTTGTCCGTCAGGCCTTAGAAGTTCGCAATTTGGTGCCCGCAGTTGAGTCAGGGCAATACGTTGAGCGGCACCGCGAACACTTTGACCCAGACGCTCGCATCGACTCGACCCTGCTATCTAATTTGCGGGAAACGCTCCTCCAGTTGCGCGGGGTGCCAGATGGGGCAGCCCGTGCGTTGATCCTCCAGATCGTTTTCATTGCCTACCTCGAAGACAGGGGGCATATCGAGAGGGCCGACTACCAAACAGGTGTTGGTGAGCAATACGGGTGTCTCCTTGATGTCCTCAGCACGCGTGATCCCCGGCTACTTGACCGTCTTTTCAGACATTTGCGCAAGACCTTTAACGGCGACGTGTTCCGCGCACCCGGCGTCTTTGAGACGCCCGGAAAGCGCGTCGTTCTTGAGCCGCGCCATATCGATCCGATCGCCAGGTTCCGCGAAGGCAAACTCAAAATGGCGAGCGGCCAAGGCCGGTTTTGGCCTTATGACTTCAAATTCATCCCCGTAGAACTTATCAGCGCCATTTACGATCGTTTCCTCAACCAAGATAACGAAAAGCGCCAGGAAACCGGCGCCTATTTTACTCCTCGCTTCTTGGCCGACCTTGTTGTTGATCAACTCTGGAGTTCCATTGATTCCGACACTCGCTTGGCTCCGACGGTCCTCGACCCCGCATGCGGCTCGGCAGTTTTCCTTGTGCGCATATTCCAGAAAATTGTAGAGGAATGGAAAGACGCGCATGCCAGTGATCCTCCTGATTGGGATTCGCTTCGAGGCATTGTTGAAAGGCTTCACGGGTGGGATATTGAAGAGAGTGCAGTGCTAATCGGCGTGTTCTCCCTCTATGTTGCCATGCTTGAGCAAGTGCAGCCACCCGCGCTAAGCGCGTTGAAAGCCCAGGGAAAGGTGCTACCAGCGCTGCTTGGTCGCACGCTCCGGTGTCGAGATTTCTTTGAAGAGGAGGAGCCCGACAGGCGCTTCGACATTATTCTTGGAAACCCGCCTTGGGTGAGCAAGAAGTCCAAGCAGACTCGTAGTGCGCTCAGGTGGTGCGAGAACAACGACCGCCCGGCTCCACAGGGCGAGATCGCCTGGGCATTTTTATGGAAGTCTGCAAACCACCTGGCCGCGCATGGGCGGGCCGCCCTTTTGCTGCCCGCCATGGGCGTGCTCCTGAACCATAGCCAGAGCGTCAACGAAGCCCGGCGCGCATGGCTTGAAGGCGTCGAGGTGTTGCGGATTATCAATTTCTCGGACGCTTGCTTCCAGTTGTTTGACGACGCGAAACGGCCCACGATTCTCGCCCTTTACCGGTTACGGAGGCAACCCGGTCGTGATTACGACATTGAATACTGGGTTCCTAAGGCACACCGCCTCCTCAGTTCCACGCGCCTGCTCATTATTCCAAGCGTTGACCGGTCAATGGTACGAATGTCCATGGCACTCGGCGAACCAGCAATATGGAAAAGAAGACTTTGGGCGAGCGATAGGGACCTCAAGCTTCTAGCCTGGCTGGGGGACCTTCCCAAGCTCGGTCGGGTCCTGCTCACCCACCGCCAGGCTCAGGGCCAGACGTCTAATACCGGTTGGATTATCGGGCAGGGCTTTCAGCCTTTTCATGGCAGTTCGCAGGGGGAGCGAGGTGGTTTTAAGATCGAGGATGCAGTAACGCGTTATCCGTTTCTTGACGCCGCAGACTTCGGTCCATGGGTATTGCCAACTGTCCACGCCACCCCCTGGAAGACCAGTCGGGTCCGGCGACGCGGGTTTGTGGAGGGATACTTTGCACCGCACATTTTGGTTCCCCAGGGCGTAATCCGGGGGGAGGGATTCCTGCGAGCGGCTTATGTAACGGAATCATTATGTTTCCACCACTCCATTCAAGCCATTCGTTTCCCAAAGGGCGCGGAAGCGACCGCAAAAGTCCTCACGGCCGTTCTCAATAGTTCACTCGCAGCTTGGTATTACTTCCACACCTCAGCCAATCTTGGTGCTGATCGTGCGAAGGTGCACGAGGAACAACTTCTCGATCTTCCATTCCCGACACCAGAAGAGGCACCGGACCCTCCTAAATCTCGGCGTGCCGAACAGAAAATAGTAGGTTTGATCGACGATCTCCTGTCACATAAAGACGACGCCCTCGGTTTTCCAAACCGTGTACAAGACGTCAGCCGAGCAGCTGACGAGACTGTATTCGACTATTACGGCCTGACCGACGCGGAGCGTGCCCTTGTTCGCGATTGTGTTCAGAGCGTCATCCCCAGTATGCAACCTCTCCGTAATGAGATCACGCCGCTAATGCATGAGACGGACGGCAAGACTCGGGAGACATACGCGGACACGCTGGTTACGGCGCTGAACGAATGGATGCGACCCGGTATAAAGGCCTCAGCGAGGTTGTTGGACGGAGGTAGTTCGGGGGTTGCTGTCATAGAACTCAAGCTGGGTTCCGAGCAAGGCGGTGTATACATCGACCGCCAGCCCCGTGACCTAGAGAATGTGTTACGGAGAATCATGGAGCAGCTTCCAACCACGGTCTCCCGAAACGTCGAACTACGCCCCGACCTCAAAGTTTTCATCGATGACAATCTCTACCTGGCGAAGCCATTAAGCGCGCGCTACTGGCTAGCGAGTTCGGCCTTGAATGACGCGGACGAGGTTGCTGCCGACCTGCTTTCCGCCGAGGCTCAGGCGCGGAGGGAAGCGGGTGATGAGCACTACCGGTGAATCGCAGGTCTGGCGGGGAGCGCTGATAGATATCTATGATCTCGTCCGAGCCGCAATCCTGCGGACGTGGCCTGAATGCCAAAATAAGATTCGCTCGTATATGCCGCCGCGAAAGCGAAAGCAAAGGAGGGGACGGGGCCGAAAAAGTGCACAACGGGAGGACCCGATAACGCGGGATCTGATCATACGCTTAAGGCGCGATGAGGCCCTTCGATCTCGCCTAATCATCAATTCTCAGCGTGAACTGCTTCCGGAAAACCCCGAGGATGAGCCAGACCCTCTCGGGTACCTTGACATTGCCATTGAGTTCTTTGTCCTCAAAGAGCAACTCTGTCTGGCCATAGAATGTAAGCGGCTAAACGTTCCGCGCATCGCTGGAACTCCGGAAACACTTGCAGGGAGATACGTTGAGGAAGGAATGATGCGCTTCGTATCGCGCCAGTATTCCCCTGACTTGCCGCTTGGCGGCATGATTGGGTATGTCATGGACGGCAATGTTACTACGGCCCATGCTGCAATTCGTCACGAAATCGAAAGAGCAGCTGCTACTTTGGGCTGTCATCCCCCTTACGTTGTCGTGTTGCAGCACCCTGAGTACTTTTCCACCGATCACGCAAGGCCACCGGTACCAATTCAACTTCGCCACCTCTTATTGCCCGCTAATTGAATGTAATTTCGGCCGGTAAAGGAGCCCAGCCAATGCTCAGGCCCAATCAGCGGGAAATATCTTACCCGTGTTCCTCATCGTTCGGTCGTGTGCCAGATCAGGGACACTAATCGTTTTCATGCTGGCCGAGGACTCTGACGCGCTTCGTCTAAACGGCCTATGTTCGGATGTGGCGACCGGTGGTTCCTGGCGGATCGCCATTCGGAAGTTACCCGGACCGCCTACTCGCAACAGATCCCACGCTGAGCGCCTTCCGAAACTCACCGAACTCACGCGTGCACGGCGAGCAAGAAGCGAAATGAATAATCCAAGGCACCGCCTCCTCGATCGTAATTCTGGCGGAGGCTATGGCTTTCAGGATGTCAGAGCCTGGACATTCCCACCGCTCAGGGTTTGGATGGTCCTCAAGAAACGTCTGCCTGAGCAGCTCTCGAAGTTCTTTTTCTTCACGCCCGGATGACACTGCGACTGTCCATCCTTTGCCGAAGGCCTTCGGTCACCTTGCCTCGGACTCGTTGCACGGCCTTTTCAAAATCTGCCCAAACGAGAGGAGGGAGTTCGGGCCCATCCGGCGCCCGGTTGAAAGCAAAGCGGAGAGCTGCGTTCGAGATAGCCTCAAGATCGGCCGGGGCGAGGTCGCGGAGCCGGTCGGCCAGCGCGGGGATTCCGGCATCGGCACTGAGGGCTACGCCTTCCAGGTATTTAGAGAGCAAACGCTCGCGACTCTTAGGGCCAGGCAAGCCGATCTCAATCTTCTCCGAAAACCGTCCGCCCCGAAGCACTCGTGGGTCGATGTGGTCCGGATGGTTGGTCGTGCCGATCAAGAAGACGTTTTGCTCGGGCTGCAAATTGCTGATCTCGATCATGAATTGTTCGGTGACTTGTATGTCGTGTTGGCCAACCTGCAGCGTGGCGCGCGGCAATAAGCCGTCCATCTCGTCGATAAAGATCAGCGATGGGCTATTCTCTTTGGCCCGAGCGAAGATTTGCGCCACCCGCTTCACCGAGTCGCCCATTTTCCCACCGAGCACGTCTGCCGCAGTCAGCGGGTAGAAGCTGCGCCGAGTCTGGGTCGCGATGAGCCGCGCGATCATGGTCTTGCCGGTGCCTGCCGGGCCGAGCAACAACAAGCCGGTAGGCAGCGGCAAGCGCATTCTTCGCGCCGCTTCAGGGTCATCGAGAAGCCGGACTAACGTGTGAAGATCGCGTTCTACGTCTTCTTCGAGAACAAGGTCCTCCCAGTTGACGGGGTTGATCAAGGGCCGGTCTTTCCCACCCCACCCCCAGAGCGCTTGGCGCAGGTCAGCTTCTACGATCTTGCGTCCCCCCGCTGCCGCCAGAAACGCGGCGCGATCAACCAACGCCTTCAACCTTGCCGCACTCGCTCCCGGCGTGCGCCGAGCGAACTCTCGCAGATCAAAACGCGTGCAGGGCCTGTCGGAAAGCTGAGACTCGAGGATCTTGAGCCGGCCGCTTTCGTCCGGGAGGTCAACTCGGATCTTCAGGTCAAAGCGGCCTTCGCGTATCAGGGCGGGATCGAGCCCGTCCAGCAGATTGGTAGCCGCCATCAAAACGAACCCTTCCACCGTCCTGTATTGGTCGACGCACTGCATGAGCTGAACGACGGCGTTATTGCGTGCGCGGCCGCCACCACCAGGATCACCTCCACTGCCAGATACCTGCCGAGCCGATCCCAATGAATCGAACTCATCAATGAACAGAAGCACGGGCTTGTGGGAGGCTGCTCCAGCAAATTCTTCGCGGATATTAGCTTCCGTATTTCCCACCCACTTACTTAGAAGTTCCGTGCACGACACGTAGTAGTATGTCAGCCCGAATTCGCCCGCTGTTGCCTCCGCCAGGAACGTCTTTCCGCTGCCCTGAGGCCCATGAAGGAGAATCCCGTTGCGAACCATCCCGTATTTCCGGTACTTTCCAGGCTTCAGCCGACTCTCGACCAGTTCCCGGATCTCCCGCTTCGCCTCCTCCAATCCTCCAACGTCCGCAAATCGCAGACGCCGCGAGCCGCTGTGGCGTGGAATGAAAGAGTGAGAGCGATGGCCGGCGAGCGAAACGATGGCCTCCGGGAAAGTGATCCACGCAACCGCAACCCCGAAAACGATGTTCCCAATCAACCAGGGCCAATAGGTGTCCCGCCTGGTGAGCCCAAATGTGTTAAGCAGCGGGTGCCAGCCCAGCAGCATGCTCCAGCCAAATACAAGGCAACACGCGATCCCGAGTTTTACTACCTTCTTTAGAAACAAGGGGGCAGCCGAAAGCGGCGACTTGAGTGCCCCGTAGAGCGCCAGGGCGGAAAATAACATTACCGGCCAGTTCAAAAACCATTCCCGATGCCCGATGGTCGCGAGGACGCCGATCGGGACTAGAATCGCAGCGAGGCCAATGAGCCGCGATGGTCTTTCACGGACGCTGTGGCTCAGCCAAAGGAAGGAGTCGCGTATGCCGAGCAGGATCTGCGCTACGCTCCACGCCACCCACTTCAAGACGGCCACATAGACCCTGAAAACGAGCTCGAAGAGATAAATCACTCGCGCGGCCTCCAGAGCCCCAGTCTAAGCCCGAAGGTGCGATTACGCCAGTCGAAACTGACACAAAGTCCACTCACTGCTGCGCCGCGCTGTCCCCCTGTGTTGCCGCTTGCTCATACATCTGGCTCATTTCGCGTTTAAGTTCAAGGAGTTGGCGCAACTCCTCGAGGCTCGGAGCGCTATTATCCGGCGCCGCCGACCGCGCTGACCTAAGCCTGTCCGCGGCTGTACTCGCCTCCGGCGTCGTCCCCTTCTGAAATACTAAGTAGAACCGAGTGCTTCCTGGCAGTGTGACGATGATGTTCTGATTTATGGCTGCCTCGTTAAGCTCGTTCTGCCCTGCAATGCCAACGTTGCTCGCCAGGTGTTCGCGTAGTAGAGCGCTGGTCGAAAATGGGGCGTTGAAACTGCCGCTGTTATATCCTACCAAGTAGGTCGCCATGGTTCCGAGACCAGTCAATGACTCCACCAAGAAACGACCTCCGCGGTTTCTTCCTGTCACATCGCCCTTGAGAGGTTTGTAGTCCAGCCCCATGGCACCGGCGTCGATCTTTTCGGTATCGCCATCCGGCATTTCGAGCGTGGCGAAATGCAGCGACATGTAGCCTGATCTGTTTGCCTGCTGGAGCCTGCCGAGCGCCCGCGCCCCGGCAGGCACCACAATCTCGCCATCCCTCTCGTAATTGTACTCGATGACTGCGACCACCGGGGCTGTAACTCCCGAACTGACAGGCGCCTCGAGGCGCGCCACAAGGCGTGTCCCGGTGGGCAGCGCATCCGCAATTGAACTTTCCCGCTCAATAGCCGGCCGCCCGCCGAATGCGCGGGATTGGCTTCCTTCCTCCGCCCGCACGAAAACCAATGAGCGCTTGACAACGTTGTTCGCCGATGTGGCTACCACCGCAGTGGTTGTAGCAGGCGGCGTTGGAGGCGGAACATAGCTTTGTGCCGCGTACTGCCGCTGAAGTGCGGGATCGGAAAAATCAATTTCGCTCAGAGCATGGGGAGCTTTCGCCGCAGCCGGCGCAACGCTTCGCGGCTGGGCAGACCTCCCAGTACGCCCGATATCGGCCGCCGTTAGTTGGTCCTCGTCAAGCTCCGCTTGGTTCCTCGCCGCGTCTGCATCCATCAAGGGCGTCACCGAACCGTTTTGATTGCCGGCCTGCCCAGGTGTCGTTCGCCTCCCGAGGTCTGACATCGCTCGTCGCGAGTCCACACTTCGAGGTCTCTGCGGTGAAGAGAACACGCCGAGGAACATCAAAATCATACCGACCACTGCGCCTACCAGCAGGATCAGAGATTTCGTCCGGTCCTTGCCCATTTCGCGCCGGGCTGGGGGATTTGCAGCCTGAGACGGCCCACGGGCCTCCCGAAGTACGGCTTTAATTCGTTCCCAGGGCGTTTGGGGCTCTTTGGGAGCGGGCAAGGGTTCCTCGATGTTCTCTCTTCGCCCAATTTCGAGGTTATCAAGTGGCTCATTTTTATCTGCCATCTTTCGCCTCCTCTCGTAATTTATTGACGCCGAACCCAATCGGAGCGAGTGCCGGCCGGTCGACGGCGCCCGCCTCCGCCAATTGCAAGAACAGCGTCTCATTGCTTTGCTTGTAGGGTGGGCGCTCGAATAAAATCACGCCATCGGCCCGCTCGCCGGGAGCCAGGCGCCTTGTGCTCAGCCGGAAATCCTCGACGGGCAACTGCTCCGCAGTCGTCCAGCGTGCGCGATGGAACTTCGTGCGCTTGGTCTTTCCACCCAACTGGACCTGCGGAGGCATCAACAGGATAGCGTGCGTCGTCGGGTTTACCGCGCTGAACAGCACAATGACTTGGTCGCCTCCGTCGATGACTTCGCTCACTCCGGCGTTTACGGGGTCCCCGTTTGTGGTCTCAACGCCCGGGTGCTCGCCGTAAAGGGCAGGCAATGGCGACTGCTTCTGGCGCAGCAGTAGCTCGTCCAAGCTGTTGCGCTGGCTCGGTTTCCCTGAGGCGGTAAGTACTGGCTGAGATCCCGTTGGAAGTGCCGTTGGTCCGGTCCCTGGCGGATCTGCTCTAGCAGTGGCAGCGCCAGGTCGGGTCGTCGTCGCCGCGATGGTCTCACCCACCAGCGGCGACGGGTACTGCGGCTCGATCAGGAAACTTGTCGGGCGCTTGTAATCCACAACAAAATCAACATCCTTTCCGTCTTCCCCACGGCTCACAAGCAACAGGCTTGTTTCATGGCCGTTTCCCGTGGAGACGAGTAAGTTGGTTTCCGCCGGCTGGTTGGTCAGCGCCTTGACAAACACCAGGTGAGGTTCACGTTCGGAGTGTTCAACCTGGAACAGCGTAGGGTCGCCCACCGCCACGGAGTTCACCGGCTCCGGCATCCGTATTGCCGTCACGAAATGCGCTTGCACTTCAACGACGGTCACTTGCCCGTCACCTTCTGGCTTCGACCGAATGCGCGGCTCAATGGTCTGAGCCGCCGCACTGATTGCGCAGCAAAGATAGATTCCCAAAACGAGCTTCATTTGATTTCCCTCCTTGGTAAAGATGGGGACCAAGGGGCAGTTGGCCGGCGCTCTTGCCCCACTGCCGGCTGACCTCCAGACCCCTTGTTACTAGTTTCCGCAAGTCGCCTGGCTTGATAAATCGCCGCCACACGTCGCACGTATTCGTAGGTGTCACTCGATGAATAGGCAAGCCCTCGGGGCAGGATTCGCCGCTCCCCGGCGTAGTATCCTGCAACCACGAGGCGCAGGTCACCGTGAAAGAGCCGCATCAACCAGTCAAGATAGGCCACGCCTCCGCGGATGTTCTCTCGAATCACGAAACGATTGTGCAAGCCGAATCTGTTGGCAGTCTCGGGCATCAACTGCATTAGTCCCACCGCGCCTTTATCGGACACCGCGTAAGGATTCCATCCTGATTCGACGTCGATAATCGCTTCGACCAGTTCCACCGGCACGTTGTAGACCCCAGCCCAATATGCCGCCCAACGGGCCGAAACCTCAGCTACGGTTCGACCTTCCGCTCCCATAGCTGGCGATAGGCACAACATCACCGACACGGCGATGCACACTACATTTCTAGGTCTCAAGTGGCTGCCACCTCTGCCCATTCAAAGCTCGCCTGCCTCACCTGGCCGACCTGCCTCAACTCGTCCCGATACCGCTTCGAGTCGAATACCAAACCCTCAAAACCCTCCCGCATCAGCAGCCGTTTCCGGTCGGTCTGGGTTTTAGCAAGTAGCGGCAACAACACATCGCGTTGCCGGGATGAAATTTCATCAACCCCTAGAATCTCAAGCGCCTTTGCCAAGTCGAGCATCTCGGCAATCGAAGGCGGCTTCTCCATATTCCAGCCGCGAAGGGCTCGCGCCAGGCCTGCTAATTGGGACCGCAACGCTTCGCCTTGCCCTTGCGTTTGCAGGGCCAGGATCTCAGTTTCACGTTCTACCGTGGGATATTCGAAACGCAGGTAAAAACAGCGCCTACGCAAAGGGTCGCCCAGGCGGCGCTCTTCGTTCGAACTGAGCACCACAAAGGGAATGGTCCTTGGGTTTGCCTGGATTGTGCCGAGTTTTGGCACCGTCACCTGCCAGACGCTCAGGATTTCGAGTAACATTGCTTCGAAAGCTTGGTCAACCTTATCCAACTCATCGATCAGCAGCACGCAGGGTTGTTTGCTGTAACGTAGAGCCCTCACGAGCGGCCCCTCGGAGAAGAAGTCGAGCGAATGCAGGCGCTCGCGAATGTTCCCCCAGTCCTCTCCCAGGCGCTCCCCTTGGATCGTAAGGAAAAGGCTCTGCAAAGCTTCGTCGAATTTGCCGATCGCCTTGTCTTCGGTGATTCCTTCATAACACTGAAGCCGCTCGACGACCGTCCCGGCGGCTCTAGCTACCGCATAGGCAAGTTCCGTCTTCCCGCACCCCGGTGGGCCTTCAACCAAAAGCGGTTTCTGCATCCGCGCCGCGAGATACACCACTTCAAGGGCGACACGATCGACCACGTACCGGCCCGCCCGAAGCTTCGACGACAGCTCACCAAGCGACGAAAACATCTAAAGGCCGAACCTACAATCGAACTGGTCGCTTTGCCAAACTCTCACCGTTCGTAAGCCTGGAAAAGTCGCGGCCGCACCGTTTCAATTTGCGTGGGCGAGAATCAGAACAAGGTTTGAAAAACATCTTGCAACGGTTTGGTCTCGCGGCCTCTTTTGTATGCCGGCAGAGCTACTCTCGGGAACATCAGTTCGGGTCCGTCATTCCCGCGAATCCACTTCTTTGGCTGCTGTGGACGGCCGTTTACCAGGGTTGACAACAAGGTCTCTCATCCTGCACGGTGTGCCGGCACGTGAACGCTCGAGAAAAACAAATAAGGTGTGAAAAACTTCTTGCTACCTTTCCCTGAGCCGCAGCGCATCATCGCAGACAATTGCCGGCTCCCTGTCCCACTCTCCCTGGAGAAAACAACTGGCTGTGAAAAACTTCTCGCTACGTTTTGTCTAAAGTTTCCTTCCAAAAGACGGCCGGAATTCGCCGGAAAAAACCAACAAGGCGCGAAAACCATCCTGCAACGGTTCGGAACGCCGCCGCTGGGTCGTGACGAGGATGACTAGAGAAAGAAAATTGAACAAGGTGTGAAAAAGTTCTTGCAACGCTCCGCCCCTGCCGACAGCCGTGATATTATTGCCCCATGGTTCCTCCAAACGAGAACAACGTACGTGACGCAATCAGGAAGTTCGACGAAGAGAGCGTCATTATCGAGCGCGCATTGCGAGAACTGTTCCGTCAATACCCGACGAACGATAGCGAGGCGCACGTTCTTCTGAAAGTCGTTGCTCTCAATGGGTTGTACCGGACCAACATCTTAGCCGTAGAGGATGTAGCGCGGCACATCTACCAGCAGGCTGAAGAGGTTGATTCCGCTTTGAAAACCGGCTCGCCTGGAATCGTCGATAAGATCGCGAAGGTAACCATTGCGGCGACACAGAAGGAACGACATAACTGGTCATTCGCAACCAAGTACTGTAGCTGGCATAATCCAGGGGCCTACCCAATTTGGGATTCACGCGTGTGCCGCTATCTAACGTCTCTGAAAGACACTCCGTTTGCCCAGCCAGACCGCTGGGAGCGATACGCTGAGTTTGTAGCTCTCATGGCCTCGTTCCGCGAGCATTACCGTCTCGATTCATTTGGATTCAAGGATATTGACAAATTCCTTTGGATCTATGGAGCACAGGACCCACCCCACACCGATGCGACCGCAGGCGCACAGATTTAGCGCACTACCTAGCCTCGACTGAATCACTTCCATGGAATGCGGCAACCCGCAACCCCAAGGCCGCCCCACCTGTAATGCGCGGGATTAGATCGGCGCCGATTAGATTGGCTTCCTATCGCTGATGGGAAGAGTTCAGAAAACTGGAGTTTTGACAGTTCGCCGGTGCGGCGTAAGACTGGGTGCATGAACACACTCCTTAATTGCCTTCACACATCTCTTCAGGCCCGGCGACTTCCTTGCGGGGGCTGGTCATACCTTCGGGGTTCCCCCCAGGTGGCGCTTGAGCCCACCTGTTTGGCTTTGATGGCCTTGCGACTGGATCAGTACGCGAATGCGGAGGTCTTGCTGAACGATCAACGTCCTGACGGAAGCTGGGGTGCCTTCGGAGACGATGATGAAGCATCGGGCCTGACGGGCTTGGCTTTGTTGGCTCTGAACACAATGGGAGCGTTTCCGGGTCCGTCTACTCGAGCGGCCCGCTGGCTTCTTGACACCAAAGGAAGGGAAGCGAATTGGTTATGGAAATGGAAGTTTCGCACCACGGACACTCATGTCCGCTTCGATCCTGATAAATTCGGCTGGCCTTGGGAGCCAGGCACGTGCAGTTGGGTAGTTCCAACGTCCTTCGCTTTGCTCGCCCTCAAACAGAGCTTTCCCTGCTGCCGCGAAGGAAAAGTCGCCTATCGAATCCGGCGCAGCGTCGAGATGCTTCAGGATCGGGCTTGCCCCAAAGGAGGCTGGAACGCCGGCAACGGAGTTGTGTATGGCTCGCCCATGGCGCCACACTTCGATGCCACGGCGATTGCTTTGCTTGCCCTTTGTAGTGAGCCAAGGAACAAATTGATTGATCGCAGCCTTGTATGGCTTGAGCGCCAAGCTGGCTCGTGCCCCTCTCCTTGGAGCCTCTCTTGGTCAATCCTTGCACTCAATGCCTACGACAAGCCGATAGCCCCATTGCAGAATCGCCTGGAGAGCTTCGTAGAGCCGGATCAGACATACGACACTGCGACCTTGGCTGTTACCGCGCTGGCGCTGGACTGCACAAACTCCGGCAACCCGTTCGAGGTGGTTGTATGACTCGCCGCGCTGTGCTTGCAGGCTCGCTCGGCATCGCGGTTGGTAGCTCGACCTCCTTGCCATTCCTTGTGCCGCGCTACGACCACGACCGCAGGCCCGCGGGCTCTCGTGTCGCAATCCTGCCCGTGACCCAATACTCCGAAAAACTCTCAGGCATCCTGTGGGACGGTTTCAAATTGTTTAACCTGGATGTCACCGAAAAATCCGTCCTTCTCAAGCCCAACCTTGTTGATTACATCCCAGGAGCGGAGATCAACACGCACCCACTGGTCATCGCTGCCGCTGCCGAGTGCTTCCGGCGTTTGGGCGCCAAGCGAGTTACTGTGGCCGAGGGCCCAGGCCACCAGCGGGACACACAACTGGTAGTTCAAGGAACCGGCCTGGAGCAATACCTGACAGAACAACGGATTCCCTTCGTGGACCTTAATCGAGATGAGGTCTCGAAGGTCCGTCTTCGGGCCGACTATTCACGCCTCAAACATCTTTGGCTGCCGCGCACCGTCCTTGAAGCCGACTTCATCGTATCCATGCCCAGAGTGAAAACCCATCACTGGAGTGGAGTTACCTTGAGTATGAAGAACATGTTCGGCGTGGTGCCGGGTGTGAAATACGGATGGCCCAAGAATTTATTGCACTGGCACGGCATCCAGCAAAGCATTGTGGATCTCGTGGCGACGGTGCCTATCCATTTCGTCATCGCCGACGCCATCGTCTGCATGGAGGGCAACGGACCACTGGCGGGAACCACTCGGCACCTAGACCGAATTGTCCTCGCCGACGACCCTGTAGCTGCCGATGCGACCTGTGCCCGCCTGATGGGTCTGATGCCTGAGCGCGTTCCCCACATTTGCGGGACGGCGATGTTCCTCGGCAACATGTCTTCGGACCGAATCGAACAGCTAGCCGCCCCTCTAACCTATCCCCCCGCCCCGTTCCAGACTGTGGAAGAACTCGGACACTTGCGTGCGAGAGCCGGTCTCGCGGCGGCCGTAGTTCGCTAGTTTCCGAGTGCCCTTCATGCAAGCATGAGTGTAAGATACCATCGTGTATGCCGCATCCGCGTGTAGCCGACATAACCGTCAGGTAGCGGCAGGTTGCAGAGGACCCTTATCGAGTGGGGCGCTTCCCGCGGAGAATGATGTGCCTGATCTTTGGCTGTCTTTGGCTTGCGCAGCAACAGCTTTGTGAGTACAATGCGACCGCAAGGAATGATAGCTCCAAGCCCTCGCTTTTAGCATGTCTGAGACACGCCATTCCGCCGCCGGGGCCGCTGCTGGATTTGATTACCAGTTCGACCGTGGGCTCTATTGGCTTGCGCAGAGCCCAGCGGGCGCAGCCGTTGGCATCGAGACCGACGATGATGTCGCGGTTCGCAGCCCAGGAGAATCGCTGTTTGAGCAGGACAAGCATTCGAACCAAGACGACGCAAAGCCGTTTGGTGATCGGTCCAAGGACCTGTGGAATACGCTAGCGATTTGGATTGATGCCATCGAGTCAAAGCAGGTCACGATCGAGACAACCAGGTTCCTGATGGTCACCAATAAGGCTTTACCAGATTGCATTTTCAAACAGATCGGCAAGGCCGAAACCGAAAGCGAGATTACGGCGTGCATCGCGGCTTTGGAAAAGGTGCGCGAGGACCCGCCCGAACACATAACATCCTTAGTCAACCGAGTCATGTGTTCGAAATCGCGGGCAGCACTGTGCGCCCTACTCGCCAAAGTGGATTCGGTGGATGCGTCAGACGCGACCGTTGGTGCTGAATTTCGCCGGAAAACCATCGACTATTTACAGTTGCCTGACTGGTGCTCTTCGACTGCCGATTCGATCCTGGACGAGCTCCGAGGCTGGCTTCACAAAGTTGTGCTGGCTTTGTGGGAGGAGAATCGACCGGGATGGGTCCAGCGAAACCATTTTGTAAACCAGCTTCATGCAATCATCGACCGCCGAAAACGCCAGATATGCCGCGAGCGTGCCGAGAACCTGATTCCCTTAACAGACGATATCGTGGGGCAGGAGAAGGGGCGGCCATTTGTCAAACAGCTCTATCTCGTGACCGATGATGATGCGATTGTAGAGACCTCTATTCGAGACTACATTCGGTGCAGTATCGAAAAGATGCGTCTGTCGAGCGAGGGTAATGTCACTGATGCGGACTGGGAGGCATTTCAGCAGGCTCTGCAATCCAGGTGGGAGAGGATTCGCTCGC
>Ga0326728_10004315_pt1 | contig 42293 bp, 29 predicted proteins | sample MB3enrmetagenome_FD_207602 | JGI IMG/M metagenome (GOLD analysis project Ga0326728, IMG submission 207602) | Lab enriched peat soil microbial communities from McLean, Ithaca, NY, United States - MB31MN | ecosystem: Environmental > Terrestrial > Soil > Wetlands > Peat | place: USA: New York... | reverse complement strand
ACAAGGACACTGACAACGTCTTCTTCAAAAATGTGGTGTCCGGCAACGGACGCGCCGGAATCTTCTTCCGCGACGAGTTGGAAAGCAACGCGGCCAGCAGAAACACCTTCAGCGAGAACACTGTGGAAGCGAACGGGCGCCCCGGTGGCACCGGCTACGGGATTCGCATTGAAGGTGCTACTCGCGACCTCAAGTTCTTCTCGAATACCATCCGGGGAATGCGCAAGGGAGATCAGTCCATCCAAACGGTCGGCCTCTCCCTCGGTCCGAGGACGGACGGCATCGTTTTCGCCCGCAATGTCTTCGAGCACAATTTGAATAAGGCCGTGGTGGATGAGTCGCAAGGAACCCACAACGCGTTGCAGGACACGGGGGACTAGCGAAGGCAGATGGGCAGGTCGGCAGGTGGGCAGGTGGGCAGATGGGCAGATGGGCAGGTAGAAGGACGATCGATGGTTAGGCGGCCTGGAGGGACCGGATTAGCCGATGCAACATCCTGCCGAGGTGGTCGCACTCCTCCAGTATGCTCCTCGTTTCGGCCGGCACCAACAATCCAATGCGGGTGGAAAGTAATAGGTGGGTATCGAGTTCCTTGAGAGAGCCTTGTGCGATCCGCAGAAACTGCCCGTATTCGCCTCTGCTGTTTCTCCCGTAGCCTTCCGCGATATTAGCCGGCACTGACGTAGCCGCCCTGCGAATCTGCGCGGTCTTGCCGAATAGTTCGTCTTTGGGAAAACGCTTCGTCAGCACGTAGCAAGCCTCTGCTAAGTCCATCCCCGCTTGCCAGACTCGCAAGTCTCGATACGACCTAACCTTGCTTTGTTGAATCGCCACAGTTTCATCCACCATCTGCCCACCTGCCTATCTGCCGACCTGCCGACCTGCCCATCTGCCCATCTGCCGACCTGCCGACCTGCCGACCTGCCCATCTGCCTATCTGCTGACCTGCCGACCTGCCGATCTGCCCATCCGCCGACCTGCCGCCCTGCCCCTATACCCCAGGCGATATGAAATCTGGTCGCTGGCAGAGCAGACCAAGCGTGTGATTTCCGGCATGCGCTGGACGGAGAGTCGCGTCGCAGGTCCGGCCACGCTGAACGCAGCAATAACACCCCCAGTATGGTCGAAGACCGGACCGCCGACGCCAATTATTCCCTCCATTGTTTCCTCCAGGTCCAATGCGTAGCCCTGCTCACGGGTCCGATCGAGATCCTGCCGCAGGCTCGCCAGATTTGTAAATGTCTTGGGAGTGAAGCGGTGAAAGCCTGAGGTGCGTGCGATTTGGGTCATCAGGCTGCGGGGTCGATACGCCAGGAGTGTTTTGCCGACGCTGCTGCAGTGCAAGGGAGCGGTGTCTCCCAGACGCACGTCGACCCCATCCGGTTGGGGATCGCCGTAAGATCCCACCACAATGGCCTGAGTCTCCAAAAGAATTGCGAGGTGGACAGTTTCTTCGGTTTGGACGGCGAGGTCCTCCAGAAAAGGTTCGGCGACCTGTCGATAGTCAAGGCGACCCAGAACCCCAAGGCCCATCCGCAATACCTTGAAGCTGAGTTGGTAGCTGAATGTGCCCGGAACTTCTTCGATATACCCTTCCCTGAGTAAGGTCGCGACCAACCGGTGGACGGTGGGAACGCGAAGGTGCAGGTGGCGAGCTAATTCCGTCAGCGTATGAGCCGGCGGCTCCCCCTCCGCCAGAGCATCCAGAATGTTCAGTGCCTTAACCAAGGACTTGACCTTGTAGACGCGTCCCGCCTCAATGGGTGTGGGTTGAGCTTTTTTCATAGGGTGAGAATTACGGCAGGAGGCCCCCTGATGTCAAGCGGCATGAATGGCCCGCCCACCCCACTGTCCCATCTGCCGACCTGCCGATCTGCCGACCTGCCGATCTGCCGATCTGCCGACCTGCCGACCAGCCCATCTGCCGATCTGCCGACCTGCCCACCTCCCGCCGACAACCTGCTATAATTCACGAGCATGGCTCAAACCAACCCGTCGCCCTCCAACTCGGCACAGCCGAAGAGCTATCTGATTACCGGGGCGAAAGGCTTCATCGGCGCGTGGATTGCCAAGACGCTCGTGGAAAGTGGTAGCGCGCCCAGTGTTTTTGACGTTGACCCCGGCTTCCAGCGTCTTAGCGCCATCCTGGGGGAGAGTCATCTCAAAGAGATTAACTTCATTCAGGGAGACGTTACGAAATACGCCGACCTGGATCGCGCCGTTGTGGAGAACGGAATTTCCCATATCTTGCACTTGGCAGGCTTGCAGGTGCCCGGATGCGCCGCTGATCCCCTGCGCGGAGCGATGGTCAATGTCATCGGCACGCTCAATGTCCTCGAAGTGGCGCGGCGGAGGCGGGACCTGGTGCGGCGCATAGTTTATGCCAGTTCCGCGGCCGTTTTCGGTCCCGAGGAGTTCTATGGCGGCGAGACGGTTCCAGAGGGCGCGCCGTTGCTGCCCGGAACACACTACGGCGTTTTCAAACAGTGTAACGAAGGCAACGCGCGCGTCTACTTCCTGAACGACGGCATCCCGAGTGTGGGCATTCGTCCTTGGGCGGTTTACGGGGTGGGCAGAGACATGGGAATCAGTTCCGGGCCGACGAAAGCCATCAAGGCCGCGGTTTTGCGCCGTCCGTACGTTATCGGCTTCAGCGGCACTATCGATTTGCAATACGTCCGGGACACGGCGCGGATCTTTATCCGCGCGGCGGAGCGCGATCTCCCAGGCGCCAAAGTCTATACCCCGCGGGGGAGCGTGCTGCGCGTAGAACAGTTTATCCAGACGCTGGAGGAGCTTGTTCCCGAGGCCCGCGGACTCATCAAGGCACGCGGCAATAAACTGCCCATTGCGCCCGACCTCGACGATAGCGCCTTGCGCCACGACTTGGGAGAGTGCTTGTGCACGCCCCTGGAAGAAGGGATAAAGGAGACGGCGGGCATATTTGAGCGGCTGGAGCGCGAAGGACGTCTGAAGACCGACGACGTTGAATCCTAGGGCGTCCTCAACAAGAATGTAGGGGCGGCCCTTGTGGCCGCCCCGGACAAAAACGCGCTGGTAGCGCAAACCTGCTTTCAGCCCCGAAGGGGCGACCTAGCACAGCCCAGGCCAGCGGCCTGGGTCGGGAGTCCGCAATATTGGGATTTGTAAGCCCTGAAGGGGCGTAATAAATCCGAGGGTCAAGCCGAGATGGCCGCGCGTGGTTACGTGCAACGTTATTTCGCCCCTTCAGGGCTTGCCGCGGGAAAGAGACTGTTCCAGGACCCAGGCCGCTGGCCCATATGCGCTAAGGTAAGAGCCGCCTTCAGTCAATCCGGCGCTGTGAACTGCGTCCCGCGAAGCGGGACACTGTGAGTAGCCGTAGGTGAAACCTACGGAAAACTGAAGCGTCCATTAACCTTCCGGCCCTGGAGGGGCCGACCCGTCCGAGGTCAACCCCGTTGGGGTTGGCCTGACTTGGGGACGCTCCCGTCATCCGCAGGTTAAAACCTGCGGCTACTTACGGTTGGCCCTATTCGGGGCCACTCCGTCAAGCCGTATCTTAGCGCTTATGGGCCGCTGGCCTGGGCTACGGCAGGTCGCCCCTTCGGGGCTCATTTTGGGAGTTCTACCTATGCTGACGACAACCGACAGCTCGAATCCCCACGAAGCACCCCGGCTGTTCTTGGCCGGATGGACGGTGCCGTTTGTTTTGGTGACGGCGCTGTTCCTGCTCTGGGGCATTCCGAGCAACATGAACGACATTCTGATCAAGCAGTTCATGAAGTCGTTTGAAATGACACGCCTCAAGGCGGGCCTGATCCAATCGGCTTTCTACATGGGTTACTTCCTGCTTTCGATGCCTGCCGCCTTGGTGATGCGAAAATATGGGTACAAAGCGGGGCTCGTGACCGGCCTGTTTCTTTACAGCGCCGGAACATTTCTGTTCTGGCCGGCCGCGCACGTGCGGCTTTATGGTTTTTTCCTCGTTGCCTTGTTCGTGATCGCGAGCGGCGCGGCATTTCTGGAAACCGGCGCGAATTCCTTTATTGCGCTCTTAGGCGATCCAAAAACCTCGGAGCGGCGTCTGAATTTCTCGCAAGCCTTCAATCCTCTCGGGGCAGTGACCGGCGTGCTCGTTGGAACGGTCTTTATTTTTTCCGGGGTCGAGTTGAAGCCCGAGCAGGTCAGCGCTTTCAGGGCGGCAGGCACGTACGACGCCTATCTGGCGACCGAAACCATGCGCGTTGTGACGCCATACCTCGTGCTGGGCACGGTGGTGTTTATCTGGGCGTTGCTCATCATCCGAACCAGGTTTCCCAAAATCGCCGACGAAGCGGAACCCGAAGGCAGCCGCCAGCACGGTAGGTTCAAAGACCTGTTCCACCACCGCCACTTCGTTCAAGGAGTGATCGCGCAGTTTTTCTATGTCGGCGCACAGGTGGGAACCTGGAGTTACTTCATTCAGTACATGCAGGATTACACCCGCCAGCCCGAGAAAGTGGCCGGCTACTTCCTGACTGGGAGCCTTGTGGCGTTTGGCGTCGGCAGGTTCACCTCCACTTACCTGATGAAGTTCTTTCAGCCCAGCCGGCTGATGGGCATTTATGGGTGCGTCAACATAACGCTGGTGGGCCTGGGGATACTATTTCCCGGATGGGTGGGAGTTTGGGCGTTGTTCCTGACCAGCTTCTTTATGTCACTGATGTTCCCCACGATTTTCGCCCTGGGCATCAAAGAACTTGGGCCCAATACCAAGCTGGGCGGGTCCATGATCATCATGGCCATTATCGGCGGCGCGGTGGCCACGCCCATCATGGGGTTGCTCTTTCAAATGACCCACAGCATGGCGGTGTCCATGATCGTGGTTTTGGTCTGCTACCTCTTCATCACCTATTACGCTTTTGTGGGCTCAAAAGTGCGAGGACCAAAAGTCGCGGAATTGGTAGCAGGGTAGGTTTGTCGCTGGATTCGCGACACCCGGTACCCGCCGACTCACAGATCGCCGGAGGCTTCGCAGGGGGGCGGTTCAAGGGAGATACCGACCGGCCACCCCGCGCCCGCAACGCTTCCCTGCATTTGTCTTGACAATGCCCCCGCCCTAAAGCTTAGGCTACGTGTATGGACCTTGCGGGTGGGCTGGCGCGGACGTTGCTCTTGAACACCTGCCATGCGCCGAAGGGGCAGTTCGGTCAAGTTGTGCCATTGGCCTTGACCTGTCCCTTCGGGACATCGCAGACCCCACACATCGGGGTCTGCGCCAGCCCGAATGGTGTGGAGGTGCTTTTCGAGGGAACAAAGCGAGAATGTCTATGAAAACAAACAGTCGAGCAGTTGAGAAGTCGAGAAGTTGAGGAGTCGTGAAGCCAAACCAGGAAGTCAAGCGGTGGGATGCCGACGGCTTGTCACTCCTCGACTCTCAACTCTCGACTTCTCGACTTTAATTCGATCGAACAAAGCGAGAATGTCTATGAAAACAAACAGTCGAGCAGTTGAGAAGTCGAGAAGTTGAGGAGTCGTGAAGCCAAACCAGGACGTCAAGCGGTGGGATGCCGACGGCTTGTCACTCATCGACTCTCAACTCTCGACTTCTCGACTTGAATTCGACGGAACAAAGCCAGCATGTTTATGAAAACAAAGGATCGGAGCAGGAATCAACCACCTCTGACCCATCCTTATCCAAGGAGGGGAATTTGCGAACCCCCCGCCTCGGATGAGGAGGGGGTGGGGTGGTGGGACTTCAAAAACAGAGGGAACGAACTCGAAGATTTATTGGAAACAAAGGACCTTGTCCGGACTTGAGCCACAAAACGAACTCAAAACGAACTCGTTTTCGAAACAAAGATAAGCCAATTCGAGAGGAAAGTCGATGGAACCGGTAAAACTCGAGGAGCTAGCGATTGTCATAAAGCCCGGAAAAGACAACCTCGCCGTGGTGACGGCGGAGTTCATCGAGGCAGGGACCGAACTGAAGTACGGCGAGCAATTGCTCACAGTATCGGGGCGGGCCCTGCGCGGTCAAAGCTTCGCCATAAAGGATATTCCGGAGGGGTCAGCCTTTATCTCGCTGGGCGATCCCATCGGCTTGGCGTCCGTTTCACTTAAGCCCGGCGACCCGGTCAACGAGACGAACATCCAGCGGCGGCTGCCCCGCCTGCGGGTGCAATATCGCGATAACCCTCGCCGCACTCCCCTCGACCCTGACCTGTCGCGCCTGACGTTTGAGGGCTACCGGCGTCCCGACGGGGGCGTGGGCATCCGTAACCTGATCGGAGTGGTGACTTCCGGAATGTGCTCTTCGACGGAGGTGAAAGAGATCGCCCGGCGCGCGATGGGAGAAATCTACACGCGCCAGAAGTTTCCCAACGTGGACGGCGTGGTTCCCATCGTCCAAGAGTCAGGCTGCGGCATGCCGGATGGGCACGCTGTCGCGATGTTAAATCAGTGGCTCGCGAACACGCTGCGCCACCCCAATCTCGGTGCGGCTGTTTATGTTGACCTCGGCTGTGGGAAGACCTGCGTGGAATGCTCGGCCCCGGTGTTTCGGAATGCGGTGCCGGATTACAACCAGCGCGTGGTGAATATGACCATCCAGCACCTGGGAGGCAGCCGCAAGACGGTCGAGCGCGGGCTGGAAGTCGTCGAGAAACTGCTTCACTACGCCAATGGGTTTAAGCGCCAACCGGCGCCCATCTCAGAACTCATCGTGGGAACGGAATGCGGCGGCTCGGATCGTTGGTCAGGGGTGACCGCCAACCCCGCCGTGGGAGTCGCTTCTGATATGTTCGTGCGGGCCGGGGCCGCGGTGTTTCTTCCGGAGATTCCTGAACTCCAGGGCGCCGCCATGGTGGACCTGGTGCGCCGCGCGCGCACGCGCGCCGTGGGGAAGAAGTTGATGGGGGCCCTGAAGCGCTACGAGGCTTATGTGAAGAAGTTCGGCGAGGATTTTCGCGATAATCCCTCGCCCGGCAACATCAAGGGTGGACTCTACAATATCTACCTGAAATCAAGTGGAGTGAAGGCCAAGGGCGGAACTTCGATCGTTGAGGACCTCATCGATTATGGAGAGTGGCTCGGCGATCGGAAGGGCCTTTACGTTCTCTACACCCCGGGATACGACCATCTCTGCACGCCCGCGCTTTTCCTGAGCGGCGCTCAGGTATGCCTGTTCACCACCGGCCGCGGTACGGGTATCGGCTGCGCTCTCGGGCCCGTCATGAAGATCGGCTCGAATCCTCAACTGGCGCGAACCTATGAGGATCTGGACATCAATGCCGGCACGATCCTGGAACGTAAGGAGACTATCGAAGAAGTAGGCCGCAAGATCTTTCAGCAAACCCTTGATGTGGCCTCGGGACGTAAGCTTACACGGGCGGAGGAGACCGGCTTTCACCACGAGTTCAAGATTTGGGAACAGCTCTGGCCGGCGTTGTAGGAAAGTCGTCAGTGGTCAGTTCTCAGTGATCAGTTGTGGTGGTGTCATCCTGAGCGAAGCGAAGGATCTCGGCAGTTTGCCTTTCGGCCTTTCCCAACAAACTGCGGAGATCCTTCGCTTCGCTCAGGACGACAGATGGAAACCTTGTAGCTCGGGCACAACTCACGAGGCTTGCTTCTCCTCGGCGGGCCGAAAGACTTGAGTGAGCAGGACCCCGATGGACACCAGGACTACGCCCCCAAACACAAGCCCACTCAAATACTCGTGGAGGAAGAAGTGGGCGAAGAGCGTGGCCACCAGCGGCGTGAGCGCGGAGAAAGCAGAGACGCGCGCTACGGCCATCAGGCGAAAAGCCGTAAACAAGCAGTAGACGGCGAAAATGCCGGAAAGGACCCCGCTGGCAAGGAGGGCCAGGATCGAATGCCAGTTGGTGTCGAGCAACGCCGGCCCGCGAGCCAGGGCGGCCCATCCAACCAATCCAACCAGCACGCTGGTGGTGAACTGCAAGAAGATCGCGGTCGATTGATGCGCGCCTCGGAGTTGGCCGTCACGCCATAAGACCCCGGAGATCCCGTAACTGAGGGCGGTGCAGAAAGCCAGGGGGATTGCCCAATACCAGAGTGGGGATGCGGGATGCCCCTTGGACTGCCCCCAGGAAAGCGTTGCCAATCCGCCAAAAATCAGGAACACACCCACCAGCGCGTAGCGAGGAATGCGTTCTTGCAGGAAACGCCAGGCGATCAGCGTCCCCCAAATCACGTAGGTATCTTGCACCGGAATGGTCACGGTAACTCCGCCCAGGCGGATGGCAAAGTAAAAGAGGAACAATCCCAGCGTCGAGACAATACCAGCCCAAATGAAAGGTAGAATGGCGCGGCGGCCGATATAGCGCGGGGAACCTGGCTTGATTTGGTCCAGGGTGTGGTGCCTCCAGACCAGGAAGATGCCTAAGAACAAGCTCGGCACGCCACGGAGAAAGGGCCCAATCAGCGGGTCGGCATGAATGACGCCAAGACGGTCGAAAATGTTGGCCGAGGCATACCCCAGCACCGATCCTGCGGCCCACGGTTCGCCGCGACGACGAGTACTCGGATTTTGTGGATCAGCCATTCGTTTCCAGAGCCATCACTGAATGCTTAACAAGACAAACGGTAATTATAAGTCATGTAGGGGCGGTTCGCGAACCGCCCCTTCAACTGACGAGATTCCCTTGTAATACCTGCCGCGGAAATGCTAAGATTTCGATGAAAGAACCCGACCTTCGGGGCAGGGTGAGGGAAGGAATGAATTGCGCGCCTTCCCAATTCCCAATCGGCGGTAAAGCCCGCGAGGGGTGGTCCGAAGCGCTCACGTCAGCGCAGGGCGTCCGGGAGAAAACCCGGGCCGAGCGCGGAAGGCCTGCAAGCCCCAGGATCCGGTGAAACTCCGGGGCCGACGGTACAGTCCGGATGGGAGAAGGTCAGGACGGATGTGACCTGATACGTGCGTGTGTACCCACCTCCAGAGGTGGGCAGCACGAGCACGCCTTCAGGCGCCCACCCCTGTCCCCTCCCGTTTTGCCCCAACCGGAAACGAGGATGATAAGCGAAGCCAGGACAAGCCTCACCAAAGAGGAGACAGAGTTCGCAGAGAAGGCACCGCTTTGGAGTGCGGCAGCTTGCTGCCGCTTTTGGTTAGGCCAGCTTGCTGGCCGTGCACAGGAGCGCGGTACTCGAGGCGGTGAAGCGCGCGCAAGCTCGCGCGAGGAAAGCGGCAGCAAGCTGCCGCACTCCAGAGCGCCTGTGGCCGCGTTCGCCGGCCTCTTCGTGGCGGCTCTAGTACTCTTTGCTGTCACACCGGCTCCCAATCTCTACAGTCAAACCTGGAACAGTCACCTGGAAGGAATGGTTCTCGACCAGAGCGGAGCGGCGATTCCCGCGGCCTCGCTCGAGCTTCGCAATCCTGCCACAGGCCAAATTCGGCGGAATCAGACGGACGAGAACGGCTTTTACACCTTTGCTTTCTTGCCCGTGGGAAGCTACGACATGGAAATTGCCAAGGCAGGTTTTGCTTCCAAGGTGGTGCGCGGGTTGGTGCTGCGGGTGGGGGAGCCGGCCCGCCTCAACATTCGGCTGGAAATCGCCCTAGCCCGATCTGAAATCCTGGTGGACGCCCGGCCGCCACTGGTCGAAGCGGCTTCTCCTGCCATCGGCGATGAAATTGAGAATCGGCGGGTAGCCCTTCTTCCTCTAAACGGCCGGGAGTTCTCACAGCTCGCGTTACTGGCGGCAGGTGCAACTCCTCCCTATCCGAATGGCTCGACGCAGCAGTTCAACACTCCGGCGATGGGTCTGGGTTTTTCGGTCAATGGGCAGCGCTCCGAGCGCAACAATTTCTCGCTCGACGGCGTCACGTTGATGGAGCCCTTCGCTTACAGCCTTACGGTGAACCCCTCCATCGATGCGATCCGAGAGTTCCGCGTCGTCGAGGATTCTTACGGGACCGACCAGGGCGTTACTTCGGGCGCGCAAGTCAACATTGCATCTCGCTCGGGCAGCAATCGCCTTTCAGGCACGGCGTACGAGTTCGTGCGGAATAGCGCGCTAGACGCAAAGAACTTCTTCGACGATCCGGCGCTTCCCATTCCTCCTTATCACCAGAACCAGTTTGGCGCGAGCTTGGGCGGGCCGATCCGGCATGACCGTACATTCTTCTTTGCGAATTACGAAGGCTTGCGCATTCGCCAGAGCGTTACTAACACCACCTTGCTGCCGACCGCCGCCCTCCGCACGGGGGATTTCAGCGGTATTAATCCTGAAACGGGCAGTCCCTTTCCTGCAATTATCGACCCGAGCACGGGCCAGCCGTTCCAGGGAAACATGGTCCCGGCATCACGGATCGACCCGCTAACGCGCGCGATATTGAATCGGATCCCTTTGCCGAACCAGCCCAATGCGCCGCTAGGCGGCAATAATGACATCAACGTGGGGCTTCATAGCGTTACGGCGGACCAGGCCATGGCTCGGGTTGACGAAGAACTGACACCGCGGCACCAACTCTTCGCGCGATTTCTCCTGTTCGATCAAGGACAACTGTTTCCCTTCGTGCCGGACTCCTTTGCAAATAACCCCTCCGCCCCGCCCGGCTTCGGCACCAAACACGATGACACCGGAAGGAATCTCGCTCTCGGCTTCACCTCAGTCTTTCGGCCCACCCTCATCAACGATTTCCGGTTCGGCTACGCCTACTATTTCGGGACCAAGGAAGCCCAGAACATTCACAGTGGGTTTCTTGAATCGCTGGGAATCACCCGCGCGCCGGGGTCCACCAACGACGGCATTCCTGCCATCGATGTTCCCGGCTACGCGGACATGGGCGACAGCGACATCTTCCAACCCCAAATCCGAAAGGACAACACTTTCCAGTTCACCGATAATGTGGCGTGGGTCAGCGGACGGCACACCTTTAAGTTCGGCGCTGACGTGCGGCGCTATCGCCTCTTCTACCTGGTCGAGGATTTTGGGCAGGGTGTCTTTTCCTTCAGCGATGGCGCAAGCTCGGTTTCCGGCACAGCCTTCTCGGACTTTCTTCTGGGCCGTCCCTTCCTCTCTTACGCTCAGGCAGGAAATTCCGGTGGCAACGACCGCGTGGACTACTTCGGCGCTTACTTTTCCGACGAATTCCACGCGACCCGCCGCTTAACCCTCACGTACGGCCTGCGTGAGGAGTTTTATTCGCCCCCAACTAATGCCGACGGACGCGCCTCGATTCTCGACCCGAGTGACGCGACGCGCTTTATTGTGCGAAATGATCGCGAACAGGCATCGGCATTAATTGAAAACCCACTGATTCAGCGCCTTCAAAGCCTTTATGGGTTATCGTTCATCACTTCTCAGCAAGCCGGCCTGCCCCCCTCGTTGATCCGTCCGGATTGGGCGGGCTGGGCTCCGCGTTTTGGTTTCGCTTACGATCTCAGCCAGCGTCACACTACTTCCTTGCGCGGCGGATTTGGCGTTTTCAATTCTCTGGGTGAACTCGACTATGCTTCCGAAACGCGCCTTAGCGCCCCCATCACCGAATTCCTTTTCGGCCTCGACACCTGCCGGTTCTACGGTGCTGGTGCGTGTGGGCAGTCTTTTGCTCCCCCCATCCTCACTTATCCGCTTGCCTACACGCTTGGTAATTCTGAGCCCACAGCCATTTCCTCGCCACCTAACCTTCGCAACGGCTACGTCTACGAATGGAGTTTGTCAGCCGATCGCCAAATTGCGCCCAATACAGTTCTCTCGATCAGCGTTGCCGGCTCCGACGGGCACAAACTTCCCCGCCGCTCGTTGCAGAACCAGGGCATCCCGAATCTGCCTGACGAAAGGCTCGGCTATCATCCGCAGCCGGGCTCGAATCAGTTCATCCGGGCCACGGATGTCAACTCGAACTACAACGCCTTGATCGCGCGGCTGGAACGGCGATTCTCCCACGGTCTTTCATTTGTCGGTGGCTACACCTTCGGCAAGTCAATCGACACGGCTTCCGGACTCAACGGCACGAATCAGGCTCAGAACGTCTATGATCTGAAGGCCGAGCGGGGGCTTTCCGATTTCGACGTGCGGCAGCGCTTCGTTTTCTCGAGCAACTGGCAACTGCCTTTCGGCCCGGGCCGCCCGTGGCTGCGCGGCGGGACGGGAGCGCGCGTGCTCGGCAACTGGAACCTGTCGAACATTCTCACGCTTCAATCCGGGCAGCCCCTCACCGCCACGCTCGCCACCGCACTGAGCGGCACTGACTCGAACGGCACAGACCGGCCTGACCTGGTTGCCAATCCCAATTTGCCGGCGGGCCAGCGTACCCCTGCACGCTGGTTCAGTACCAACGCCTTTGCGCCTCCTCCCATTTACAACGATAGCCTCGGAGCGTTCAGCATCCCCGGAAATGAGGGCCGAAACGTCATCACCGGACCCGGACTGGCAGCTTGGGATACGAGCCTCGAACGGCAGATGCGATGGAATGAGCGGTTGGGAATAGTGTTTCGATCCGATTTCTTCAATCTGACCAACCATCCTAGCTTCGACCGACCCGGGCTCATCTGCGGGACTTCGAACTTCGGGAACATTAGTTCCGCGGAGAATTCCCGCCAAATCCAGTTCTCGCTGCGGTTGAATTGGTAGCGGGCCACAGAGGGCAGGGGAGCACAGGCTGTCCGTCGGAAAATGGATTACCGGTTGCGCGGGAATGAGGGAGGGGCTGTGGCACAATTCGTGGTTCGAAATATCGAGGCCGAAGTTAAGTCGCGATTGCACCGGCGTGCCAAGCGGCATCACCGGAGCACGGAGGAAGAAATAAGAGATATTCTGCGCAATGCTGTTCGGGAGAAAGATGCCACAGAGGGCGGCATGGGCAGTGCAATCGCCTCGCTGTTTACCAAGATTGGGCTGGACGCTGAAATCCCGGAATTCCGTGGCCGTGAGATTAAGCCCCCATCCTTCCGTTGATGACTATCCTCGCGACGGGTCCCCGGGAGTCGCACTGCGCTCATTCATACCGCAGAGCGATCATGGGATCGACCCTGGTTGCGCGGCGCGCGGGCAGATAGCTTGCTGCCACGGCGACCACAGCGAGCAATGCGGTGGCCGCGGCGAGCGTCAAGGGATCATAGGGTTTGAGGCCAAAGAGCACGGAACCTAGCGCTCGGGCCCCGGCAAGCGCCAGCACCAGGCCAACACCAAGCCCAACACTCAGCAGCACTCCAGCTTCGCGAAGGATCATGCGTGTGATCTCGCCCCGTCCGGCGCCTAACGTCATGCGAATTCCAATCTCATTCGTTCGCCGGGCCACCATGTAGGACATCACGCCATAGAGGCCGACCGTGGCCAGCAGGGCAGCCAGGACGCCGAAGAAGCCCGAAAGCGTCGCCATCAGGCGCTCTCCGACTAGCTCGTCATGAATCATGCCCTGCAACGATTTGAACTCAATCGAGATATCTGGGTTCGCCCGCGCAATGGTCTGCTTGACGCGTGGCGTGAGGCCGGCAAAGGGGCTACTGGAACGAATCAGGATCGTGTCCGAATCCACGCAGCCGCCACGGCAGTCATCGAGTTGGGACAGTGGGACGTAGATCAAGGGCGGGTAGTCCTCGCGAAGATCTTGATACTTTGTGTTCCTCACCAATCCGACGATTTCGTACGCAACTTGCGGCTGTCCAAGCTCTGCCTTTTGCCATATCCTTTTGCCGAGCGGGTTTGCCCCGCTGGAGAATTGCCGGACAAAGGCCTCATTCACAATCGCGACCTTGGGGGAAGTGGGAGTATCATGATCATTGAAGTCACGCCCCGCGAGCAGCGGAGTTCCCATCGTTTTGAAGAAATCCGGGCTCACCCAGTTGAACCAGGGGCTCTTGGCTTGTGATGGGTCCGAGCCCTCCAGCCAGACGGTGCGATTCGACGAGCTTCCGCTGGTGGGGACAATGGCTGCGTCCGCGGCAGAGTCCACTCCTGGCGTAGAACGAATCTGCTCGAGCAGTTCTTGCTTGAAAGTCAGGTGGCGAGCCGCGAGATGGAGTTGAGTGAAATCGAGATTGGTAACCAGAATGCCCGTGCGTTGAAATCCCAGATCCACGGTGAGCAGGTTGCGCAGGCTGCGGGTGAAGAGCAGCGCGACGACAATCAACGCCAGCGAGAAAGCGACTTGCGAGATCACCAGCGCGCGGCGAAGACCGAGGCCCTGCCGGTCTGCCGTAAGCCCGCGGCCTCCTGCCTTCATCGCCTCACCGGGTGCGAGGCGCGTGGCGCGCATGGCCGGAATCAACCCAAACAAAACGGTCGCCAGCATCGCCACCGAGGCCGTAAAGGCGAAGACTCGCCAGTCGGGGCTCAGAGCTAGAAACACTTGGTTCTCCCCCGTACTCAGGAATGAGGCGAGGAGCTTGGCCAGCGTCCCGGCCAGAAGCAATCCGCCTCCCCCGCCCGCCATGGCCAGAAGCAGGCTTTCAGCCAGCATTTGCCGAACTAGTCTGCGGCGTAACGCGCCCAGCGCCAGACGCACGGCGATCTCCCGTTCCCGCGCGCTGGTGCGTGCCAGCATGAGGTTGGCCAGGTTGGCGCAGGCGATCAGAAGCACCAGGCCGGTGATGACCAGCAACAACACCAGGGGGTCCGCCGCGTTTTCGCGCAGAGAAGAGATGCCGCTCCCCGCCGGGTATGCCGCCAACGTGAAGGAGAGATACTTTTTGGCGTGCTCGGCATCGTAGGCGGATGGCAGCGTGGCCTCAAAGATTCCTGGCGAAATCGAGCCCAGATACGCAGTTGCTTTCTCGAGCGTCCAACCCGGTTTCAGGCGGCCGATTACCGTGAGCCACCAATCATATTTCGTGTCGAGGTAGTTGTCCTCGCCCCCTAGAACCGGCTGCGAGCAGATGGGAAGCGCCACATCGAACGAATGGCCGACGTCGAGGCCGAAAAAATCTGCCGGCGTTACCCCCAGGACTTCGACAGGATGATAATCAATCGTCAACGTTTTGCCGATGGCGGACGCCTCGCCGCCCAGTTCCCGCTGCCAGAAGGAATAACTGACTACTGCGCCCGCGCCGGCGCCGCAGCCGCGCTGATCGTCCGCCTTCGTGAAGGTTCGGCCCAGAAGGGGATGGACGCCCAGCACGTTGAACAGATCGCCGCTCACCCAGATCCCGCGCACCAGGTGTACTTCTCCGCGTGGGGCCAGATTGATGCCGTCAGGCGCCCAGGCGACAACACCGGAAAAGGGCTCGTGATTCGCCCGGATCTGTTCCCAAATCGCATAGGTGAGCATAGCGTGCCAGTTGAAAAAACTTCCCATGCGGCCGTGGCGGTTCGTCAGACGCACTTCGGCAAGCTGCTGAGGATTTTCCACCGGGAGCAGGCGCAGGCGGACGGCATTAAGAAGTTGGAAGATCGCCGTGTTAGCGCCAATGCCCAGTGCGAGCGATAGAAGCGCAACCACCGCAAAGCCAGGACTGCGACGCAATTGGCGCAAGCCGAAGTGGAAATCCTGCAGGAAGTTTTCGAGGTAGCTCATTCGGCGCATGTCGCGGCACTCCTCTTTGATTTGCTCGACGCCGCCCAATTCTCGCAGCGCCGCATATCGGGCTTCTTCCGCTGTCATCCCGCTCGCCACCTTTTCCTCAATCAACTTTTCCAGGTGGAAGCGGAGTTCGTCATTCAGTTCCCGCTCGACACGCCTGCGAGCGAGCAACGAACGGAAACGCAACGTGAGTTTGTAAACCCAGCGCATGTTAGTTGTCAGCCGTCAGTTATCAGTTCTCAGTGACCGCCGGTCTCCCACTGACGCCGCGAACCACGTGCATCGATGGACGATGCCTGAGAACTGACTACTGAAAACTTCATTCGAATTTGAGCGCCACCATCCGGTCGACGCGCGCGGCACGACGGGCCGGCAAGTAGCCCGCCAAAAGCGCCGCGCATCCCAAAAGCAATGCCGCTCCCGCTACGGTGGCTGCGTCGCGGGGCCCAAGGCCGAACAACAAACTCCGTAACGCCGTCGCGGCCGCGAGGGAGATGCTGATCCCGGCCGCTTCACCCACCAGCAGGATAATCGCCACGTCGCGAATCACCAGGCGCAGAATGCCCGAGGCTTGCGCGCCCAGCGCCATGCGGATGCCGAACTCTGACCGCCGCAGCGTAACACGGTAATTCACCGTGCCGTACAGCCCGATCATAGCCAACAGCAACGCCACTGCTCCAAAGAACACGGACAGCATGGCGAGCAAACGTTCCTGCACCATGGCGTCGTCCACTAGCCGCTCGAGAGTATTGAATTCGAGAGGAATCTCACGATTCACGCTCGCCACGGCACGTTCTACGGTGTTTTCCAGGCCGGCAAGGCGGCCCGCGGTTCGCACTTCGAAGATAACCTTACCTTCCCGCTCCGGGTACTGCTGGATGGGGAAAAAGGCGGTTGGGGGCTTCTTCTCGCGCAGTGACCGATAATCCGAGTCTGCGACGATCCCCACTATCTCCATGGGCGGGCCCGGCCTCAGGTTTGGGCCTTTGTGAATCGCATGGCCAAGGGGATTGACCGACCCGAAGAATTTGCGCGCAAACGCCAGGTTCACGATTGCCACCTTGGGTGATGTTGGCATGTCGGATTCAGCAAAATCGCGGCCGGCGAGCATCGGCATCCCCATGCTCGCGAAGTAGCCGGGCGACATGTAAATCATCAGTGACACGGAATCATCGCCGCTAGGCGCATTCGGCATGTCCGCGTGAAAATGAGTGGCGGAGTATCCGCCGCTCAGCGGGATATCTTCGCTTCGGCCCACGGAGACGACGCCCGGGATCGCGCCTAGCCGCGCTTGGACCGCCATTAAGGTTGCTGGACGGTTCTCGGGCTTAATGGAAGTGGACCGCAGGTTTGCGGTAACCAGCAGCACGTTTCGTTTCGCAAGGCCGGTGTCGGTCGATGCTAACTTCACGAAACTGCGCAGGAATAGTCCTGCCGTCACCAGCAGCACCAACGAGAGGGCGACTTGCGAGGCCACAATCCACCGGTGCCAGTTGCTGCGGCGCTCGGTCTGCGACGAAGCGCTGGCGCGCATGGAATCCGCTAGCGGGACCCGCATGGTGCGAAGCGCCGGCAACATCCCGAAGAGAACGCCGGTCAGCAGGGCGACCGCTGTCGTAAAGCCCAAGACCTTCAGGTCCGGCGTAAGAATAAAGAATAAGTTCTCGTCGTGAGTGGAGATGGCGCGGACCAGCAGGCTCGTCCCCCAGTGCGCCAGCAACACTCCAGCGGCGGCGCCGGCGACCGAGAGCATCACCGAATGAGTGAGCAATTGGCGGATCAGGCGCATCCGCGTGGCGCCCAGCGCGAACCGCAAGGCGTTTTCTCTGTTTTGCGCGGCGGCGCGCGCCAGCATGAGCGCGGCGATATTGGCGCAGGCGATCAGCAAAACAAAGCCGACCACCACCATCAGAACTGCCAAGGGCTGGCGGAAATGCTCGCGCAGATTAAACCCGGTGCCGCTGCCCGCCGGCGCCGCAGCTAAGCTGGTTTTCAGGAAGCTCTGCGTGTCTTCCGCGTCCCAGTCTTCGGGAAGGGAAGCTGCTGACACTGCCGGCGCCACTGCAGCCAAGCGAGCGTTCAACTGCTGAGGCGAGAGCCCAGGCTTGACGCGGCCCACGACCCTCAGCCACCACGACGAGCGGCGATCCAAACGCGAGTTGGCAGGCCCGTCCAGGAGGGCCGTGGCGCAGTTCGGCGCGGCTACGTCGAATTTCATCCCGACGTCAAGACCGTAGAATCCGGGCTGCGCGACCCCCACGACTTCGAACGGATGCGAATCGAGCGTGATGGTGCCGCCGATAATACTCGGCGCGCCGGCGTAGCGGTCCTGCCAGAAGTTGTAGCTCAGCACTGCGATGGCCGGGCAGCCACGAAAATCGTCGGAGGGATCAACGAGGCGGCCGAGCGCCGGACGAACACCGAGCGTGCCGAAGTAACCGCCGCTTACCCATAGGCCTTCGGCGCGCTCGACCGCGCCGCCGCGCGCCAGGTTGAAATCCGTGTTGCCCCAGGCCGCCATACCGGAGAATACGTCCTGCCGAGAGCGGAGGTTCTCCCAGAGCGGGTTTGTGAAATCCCCCGACAACCTTTCGGGCACATCGGGGCTCACCCGCCGCACCTGATACAACTGCTCCGCCTTGTGCACAGGAAGGAGGCGGAGAAGAATTGCATCCAGGAGCGTAAAGACCGCGGTGTTGGCGCCGATGCCCAATGCCAGCGTGAGGATCGCGACCGCCGTGAAGCCTGGCGACTTGGCCAGAACTCGCAGGCCGTACCGCGCGTCCTGGATGAAGTCCTCGAGGAAATTGGTCCTTCGCATGTCTCGACATTCCTCTTTGATCTGTTCCAGTCCACCCAACTCGCGCAGCGCCCCATAGCGGGCTTCCGCGGCGGGCATTCCAGTTGCGACCTTCGCCTCGATCATTCGCTCCAAGTGGAAGCGGAGTTCAGCGTTGAGTTCCTGCTCGACAGATCCCCGCCTGAACACGGACCGGAACCGAAGCGGCAGTTTGTGAAACCAGCGCATGTTAAGTTCTCAGTTCTCAGTCATCAGTTATCAGTCACCCGCAATCATCCGTCTGTCCTCAGTGTTCAAGAGTTCCATACGAAGCGCTAGCAAAGGCAGTGCGCACGGTTGACAAGTCGTCGACTGAGAACTGACAACTGAAGACTGACGACTTCATTTTCTCCCCTCAACTATCGACAGGTAATTATGAAACGCTCTCCTGTCAATAGTCAAGGGGAGTTTTTCATTCCCCTTTTGGGTGCTGTTGGGGGCGGGCCTTGGGGCTGCCCTCAGATGCCTGCCGGGGTTGCCCCAGCGCGCCTGTTTCGCAAATAGTGTGATACCCTTTGGGGTCGGAAAAACGGCTGAAGGAGACCATGATGGGTAACCCACGACGCTTTTGCATGCAGGTTTGTCTGGTGCTTTTGCTAGCGACTTTTTCCTTGGCGTCATTTGGCGCGCCACGCGGAGACCTTCAGGTAGGTGCCGCGCGTGTAGATATTACCCCGGCCCCTGACGCCGCACTCCCGATGTCCGGATATGGGGGCCGCACGCAGGGATTCCAGCGAATTCATGACCGTATTTATGTGCGCGCCATCGTGCTTAGCGATGGCTCGAGCCAGGCCGCCCTGGTGGCTTGGGAGTTGATCGGCGTGCCCAATCATGTCTGGGAAGAGCTTTCGCAGCGAGTTGCGAAAGAATTGGCCATCCCGGCAGATCACCTTATGCTTGCAGCGGTTCATGACCACAGCGCGCCTTCGCCGTCAGGCATGTACGGAAGAACTCCCCCTCCTGCCGCGACAATTGCCTACACTTCCAAACTGGAAAATGACGCATTCGAGGCCGTGCGCCAAGCCAAGGCGAGTCTCCAGCCGGCGCAGTTCGGATTCGGGACCGGCAAGGCCTACGTGAACATCAATCGCCGCGAATACTTTCCTAAGAACGGGTGGTGGTGGCTCGGCTACAATCCCGACGGGCCTTCCGACAAGACGGTTGCGGTCCTCAAATTCACGGACATGGCCGGCCGACCCATCGCGTTCTTCATCAACTACCCCGTACATGCGGTGGTGATGGGGCCCGACAATCTGGCCATAACAGGAGATTTGGCTGGGGCGACGTCACGTTACGTCGAGCAGTATTACCAGGGCAAAATCCCGACGCGCAGCGACGCGGGATGGGAGTTGGAGGCTGGAGCGGAAGAGAAGGTTGGCGGCGAAGCTCCTGTCGCCGTCTGGACGAGCGGCGCGGCGGGAGATCAAAACCCAATTACCGAGGACCGTGGCGAAGATTTCACCATGGTTGACGGTTTGGGGAGAATTCTCGGAGAAGAGTCCGTACGCGTAGCGAATAGCATTACGATGATGTCGTCACAGGCTCGAATCGAGGCCTCTCAGCGAGTCATTGACTGTCCCGGGCGCCGAGTGGCGCCGGGACCTACGCCGCGCACGGAGTACACCTTTGAGGACGCAGACCCTGTGAGCATTCGACTCAGCCTCGTGAAGCTGAATAGTGTGGCCTTGGCGGGAGTATCCGGTGAAGTCTTCACACGCATCTTTCTGCATCTGAAGAAAGACTCGCCCTTCAACGCCACCATCATGGTCACCCACGCCAACGGATCCAGCGGCTATATCCCCAGCGACGACGCGTTCGAGCCAATCAGTTATGAAAACACGGCTTCCCACCTCAAGCCCGGCTGCGCGGAGAAGGGAATTGTGAACGGCCTGGTGGAGATGATGGGATCAGAATAAGTGGAGGCGCGGGTGAGAATCGAACTCACGCATAAAGGTTTTGCAGACCTCTCCCTTGCCACTTGGGTACCGCGCCGGCGAAGAACAGTTGCTGGTGGTCGGTGGCTAGTTCCTAGAAAATCTGCTCGCTAACCACTCGCCACTGAAGTCTTGGAGCGGGAAACGGGATTCGAACCCGCGACTTCGACCTTGGCAAGGTCGCACTCTACCACTGAGTTATTCCCGCTCGATCACCTAGCTTGCTCCTCACGAGATTATAGAAAGCGGAGATTGGCGAAGTCAAGCTAACAGTGGCTAGTTGCAAAGTGCCTAGTGGCCAGCGACGGATAACTCAGCCCTGCGTTAACCACTTGCCAGCGCTAGCCATTTGGCACCAGCCGCTGCATTAAGCCGCCGCCTTAGTGCGCCGCGGTGGGAGTTTCCACTGGGCGGGCGGCTTCGCGAAGGAATTTTGCGGACTCCTCGGGCGAGGTGGGATTGATGTAGAAGCCCGTACCCCATTCAAATCCGGCGACCTTCGTCAGTTTGGGCATGATCTCGAGGTGCCAATGGTAATAATCCTCTGCGGATTCCCCGATCGGTGCGGTATGGATGATGTAGTTGTAAGCGGGGAATTCCAGCACGCGATCGAGACGCGACAGCATATCCTGCAAAATCGGGGCGAGCTGCTCGAACTCCGCTTTATGGGATTGCTCGAAGGCGCACTGGTGCGTCTTGGGGATAATCCAAATCTCGAATGGGAAACGAGGAGCAAAGGGTGCGATCACAACGAAGGCGTCATTCTCCGCGATCAGGCGCACACTCTTTTCTTTTTCCTGGCGTAGAATGTCGCAAAAGATGCAGCGCTCTTTGAAATTGTAGTGCTCCCGTGCCCCATCCACCTCCTCGCGCACGCGCTTTGGCACCACGGGCAGCGCGATGAGTTGGGAGTGGGTATGCTCGAGCGAGGCGCCGGCAGCCTCTCCATGGTTCTTGAAGATCAGGATGTATTTGAAGCGCTTGTCTTTCTCGAGGTCCAGAATGCGGTCCCGGTAGGCCCAGAGCACATCCTCGACGCGGGAGGTCGGCATCGTGGCCAAGGTCAGATTGTGCTGCGGCGTTTCAATGATGACCTCATGCGCACCGATGCCATTCATCTTGTCGTAAAGACCTTCACCCTGCCGGTTGAGCGTTCCTTCGATGCCCAGCGCGGGAAATTTGTTGGGTACAATGCGCACCGTCCAGCCAGGGGTGTTGCGGGCGCTGCCGTCGCTGCGGTAAGCATGAATTTCCGGCGGCGTCTTGCTTTCGTTGCCGTAGCAGAATGGACAAAAACCTGAGCCGCGGATCTGAACTTTATCCCGGACGAAATCCGTTGGCCGAGTGGCTCGGCCGGTTGCAATGATCACCCACCGCCCGGTGATGGGGTCTTTTCTTAGTTCGGGCAAAATTAGACTCCTTTAAAGGCTGCACGCGGTCGAGAGGCGCCGATTCAAGCTTTGAAAGCGTCCTTAATCAGCTTGACCTGCAGGCCCTTCGCCGAGTGCAGCGAGACGCTCACGACATCAAACCGGCAACTCAAGGGTTTCCGTCTGAGCTGCCGCAAGTACTGTTTAGCTCCTTTGATGACCCGCTTCTGTTTGTTCGGAGTAACCGCTTCTTCGGGTGGGCCTGCAGCCTGGGAAGTTCTTGTCTTAACTTCCACAAAGGCCAGGGTGGGCCCTTCCCACCCCACCAAGTCGAGTTCCCCTCCTCCTGAACGGGCGCGCCAGTTTCGCGCTACTACAGTATATCCTGCTTGGCGCAGATACCAATAGGCCAGAGTTTCGCCGCGGGCGCCAAGGTCCAGATTTTCCGATTCGCCTCGCGGTGGCGATTGAAAGGAAGCTACCCTGGAGGCACGTCGCCGCTCTTTCCAAACCAGCGCGCGATACATCAACCGGGCTAACAGACTCATTATAACAACACCGGCGCACTTTGGGACGACATCTAAAACTTGTCGTCCTGAGGAGTCCGCCATGCCTGGCGGCGGACGACGAAGGTTCTCGGCAGTTCACGCCGCCTTCAGCTCACTGCTCGACTTCAGAAAGGCAATGCTCGAGGATCTCGAGCGCCGTATCCGCGTGTTCCTGTTCGATGACCAAAGGCGGCATCAGGCGCAGCGTGCTTTCCCCGCAGCCCAGAACGAGCAAACCCTTCTGGAACGCTTCCTCGATGAGCTTGTTGCGCGCCTCCGGGTTGGGCTCGCGGGTTTGCCGGCTCTTGACCAACTCCATCCCGATCATCAGGCCGCGGCCTCGCACGTGCCCGACCGACGGATGCCGGCTTGGCCAATCAGCCAACCGGCCGAGAATGTATTCTCCCATGCGCGCGGCATTGGCAACATACTTTTCTTGCAGCAGCCGGATGGTTTCCATCGCGGCCGCGCAAGCCACGGGGTTTCCGCCGAAGGTAGAAGCATGCGCGCCAGGCCCCCAGTCCATGACCTCCGCTCGCGCCACAGCTACGCCGAGCGGCAACCCTGAAGCAATCCCCTTGGCGGTGACGAGGATGTCCGGTACAACGCCGGAGTGTTCACAGGCGAACATCTTGCCGGTGCGGCCCATTCCGCACTGGACTTCGTCGAAGATCAGAAGAATCCCGTGGCGATCGGCGAGCTGCCGCAGCCTGCCCAGAAAGCCCTGCGGGGGCACGATGTATCCTCCTTCGCCCTGGATTGGCTCGACGATGATCGCCGCGACCTCATCCGCAGGCACGGCGGTTCTAAAGAGCTGTTTCTCGAGAAAGTCCGTGCAGTCGCAATCGCATTCCTGGGCGCCATGGCCGGCCGAACAGCGATAGGGATTGGGGTACGGAAGGTGCGTCACTCCGGACAACAATGGGCCGAAACCGCGCCGCTGGACCGCTTTGCTCGCGGTGAGGGAGAGCGCTCCTAAAGTCCGTCCGTGGAAGCAGCCCAGGAACGCAATCAAGCGGTTGCGCCGGGTGTGGTAACGCGCGATTTTGATGGCGGCTTCGATGGCTTCGGCGCCGGAATTCCCGAACGCCACACGCTTCGGGAATTTGCCGGGAGTGATCTCCGCCAGTTTCTGCGCCAGTTGAGCCAGCAAGGGGTAGTAGAAATCGGTGCCCGACATGTGAATCAACGTTTCCGCTTGGCGCTGGATGGCGCGCACGACCTCGGGGTGGCAATGGCCTGTCGATACCACCGCAATGCCCGCCGCGAAATCCAGAAACACATTTCCATCCACATCTTCAACGCTCGCGCCTTGCCCCCGCTGGGCGACCAGAGGGTAGTCCCGTGTGTAGGAGGGCGAGACGAATTCCTGGTCAAGAGCCAGGATTTTACGGGCCTCCGGACCGGGAAGCTGTGTCTTGATCGAAGGGACTTTGCTTTCCATATGAATCCTCCTTGGCGAATCTTGCAGGGCTGGCCAGCGCTTGGCCCCGGGACCAGCGGGTTTCTGCGCGCGATGTGTTTATATATGGTATATTATGCGAAGTGGTATTAATCCCCGCCAAACAGGTTGGGGCGGGCGAAATGGGGAAGCCTGAGGCGAAGGCTGATGTCTCGAATCAGGAGTTCGTTGATAAAGTCTTCCTCATGCGGTCCACGGTCGCGGAGCCCCGTCAGGGGCGCAGGATAGTAGCCCAGGGCGCAAGCCCTGGGTGGGGCGGCCCTCACCCCGTCCGTCGGTTGACGGACACCCCGCTCCCGCTCGGGCGGGAGAGGGGAACGGGGTGAGGGAGACCTCATTGACCCACGGCCCACGCCGTGGGCTAAATTCTTGCGCCCGCTACGCGGGCTAACTTCTTCAACGAGCCTCCGACTCGGGACACTCGACATGACTACTTCCGTTTCCAGCGAGTTCCGGCCTTGCTGTCTTCGAGTATAACACCGGCCTTCTGAAGATTCTGGCGGATCTCATCAGCGCGAGCGTAATTGCCCTTGCGGCGCATCTCATCGCGTTCGGCAATCGCTTGGCCGATCGATTCGTCGCTCAGCAGGCCCGGCATCGGGGCACTTCCGTGGCCATTGCCAATGATGGCGGCTTCAGCGCCGGCGGGCGCCGTTGCGCTTGCCGGGATCCCGGCAGCCACCGGAGACTCTAACCCCAGGCCGAATTGCCGCAGCTTGGCGTTGTCGTTATCCTCGAGGACAGCGAAAATCCGGTCCCAGCGCTCGAGCGTGTCCAGGAAGGCGGCACGATCTCCCGCTCGAAACTCGCCGCGGTCGATGGCGGTGTTGGCATCCCGCACCATGGCGAAAATCGCGCCGAGGGCTTCGGCGGTGTTGAGGTTATCGTCCATGGCATCTTCAAATGCTTGGCGGGCGGCGCGGGCGCGATCTTCGAGAGCCGTATTTTCCCCCGCCGGAAAGGACTCCTGGGTCAGCCGCAGCCGGAAATTCCTCAGCCTTTCGATGGACTGCTGCGCCTGGTGCAGACCGTCAAAAGTGAAGTTCAAATGCCGGAGGTAGGGCACGGCCGCCAGCAGATAGCGTATGGCCGAAGGTCTGTGGCCTTGAGTTAACAGGTCGCGCAGCGTGTAAAAGTTCCCCAGCGACTTCGACATCTTCTCGCCGTTCACGATCAGATGCTCGGCGTGCAGCCAGTAGCGCACGAAGGGTTTGCCCGTGGCCGCCTCACTCTGCGCGATCTCATTCTCGTGATGCGGGAAAATAAGATCGACGCCCCCGGAGTGAATGTCAAAAGTCTCGCCCAGGTACTTCATCGACATCGCGGAGCACTCGATGTGCCAGCCGGGGCGGCCTGGCCCGATGGGCGTTTCCCAGAACGGTTCGCCCTCCTTGGGCGCTTTCCAGAGCGCAAAGTCGCGGGCATTGTTCTTGTCGTACTTATCCGAGTCAATCCGCGCTCCGTCGCGTATTCCCGAGAGATCGATCCTCGTCAACTGGCCATAGTGCTTGAAAGCCGCCACCCGGAAGTAAATCGATCCCTCGCTCGCGTAGGCATAGCCTTTCTCCATGAGCGTCTGGATCATCTTCACCATGTCGTCGATCGAGTCGGTGGCGCGCACCACAATTTCAGGATCTTCCAGGCTGAGAAGTTGACGATCGACTTGGAAAGCCTCGATGTATTTCGCCGTGTAGTCGCGCAACGACAGGCCGGCGGCCTTGGATTTGCGGATGGTGTTGTCGTCCACGTCCGTCAAGTTCATGACGTGGCGGAGTCCGTATCCCCGGTACTTCAACCAGCGCCGCAGAATGTCCTGGAAGACGAAAGTCCGGTAGTTCCCAATGTGGGCGAAATCGTATACCGTAGGCCCACACGTATACATGCCGACCTGATTGTCGTGCAGGGGCTTGAACTCTTCCAGTTGCCCGCTCAAGGTGTTGTGAATGCGTAGCGACATACAGTCAGCCTTCCGGTCATGGTCACAGACGCTCAATTTTAGGTACCCCGTCAATACAAGTCAAGAAATGGACGGGTAGTGTTAATCTGTCGAGAACGGCGTGCAGCAATCCGGCCGGCTGGGCTTCGACGGGGTGGTGCGGGGCTGGTGTAGCCGGCTCCCGAGCTTGACTTCGTTTTCGCAAAATGCGCTGTTTTTTGCTCCATTGCGGGTCCGATTTGCGCGAATTGGCGCGCAAAACGCGCCTAATCCGCGGCGTATTAAGAAACTATGTCATTTGTTTTCAACTACTTCTTAGCTTTTTCCTCTTCGTTAACGTGTAACTGCTTTGTTTTCAGCTACTTCTTCGCTTCGTTTCGAACGCCTTCTGTGTTTTCAATGACATACTGGCTTCGATCGTATCATTTTTTATTTATTTCCAGCTTCCACTTTCCCCGAGTGCGGCGACCTTGCCGCCATCCCTCGCGCCGCGTGTCTAACCAGCCCTCGCCTACGACAATGTGTCCATAAAATAACCATCATTGTAGGCTATCATAGGTCCCAGGGTTTGTCAAGCGAAAAATGCAAGAAAAGCGGGCGGACTCTTTCGAATACCGTCGCCCGGCTCGGCCAACCTGCAACAAGGGGTCAGTCCCTCCATCAAATCCGGGCAAGTGAAGACCGGGAACTCGCCGGCCCGCGCCCGCTCGACGCATTGGAAGGGTTTTCCCCGCCAGCCCATCGCGGAAAACAGGATGTTGGTGGCGAAAACGGCAGTCAGTGGCAAGGCTATTTCTCGGGCAGTAAGGTGTCGACGAAGGACTCGCGTTCATCTTCCGACAAGCGGTCCCAATCCAGCCCTCGTTGGGCGGACGCCCGTCGCAGTTGCGCCTCGGCCCAGCGCAGCCGATCCTCCCGGCCCGCTTGTGCTTCCTGGGCAAGCGCCAGCAGGGCCGCCCGCTTACGTTCGGCCGGCAACCCCCGCACCAGTGAAATGACCTGTTCGTCACTCAATTCCAAAGTGCTCATGTTCGCGATAATATCATCCGCAGCAAGCTTGGGGTAGGTTCTGATTTGTGCAGCGAATCCGCTCCCACCGCCCGCCGCATGGACCCAGCGTGGGAAATAGGGACACGCCTGCCAGTCCCCTTAGTCCATCAACTTTGTGCGCCGAGGTAGCAGGCGCACGGTGATGAAGAGATATCCTGGAGAAATACGCTTTCTTCAGTGTCCTCTGTGTCTGTGTGGTGAAATCTCTCGAGGTTCGCGCGGCGCGCCCCTTCCGGCCTCGCGGGTCAAAATGAGCGGGGTGGCCGACTAAAGCCCAGTCAGTAGGTGGGAATGGCCAATGGCAAGCCCTTGATCACGCCGAAATGTCTTTGGTTCCTGGTCACCAAAGTCAGCCCCTCCTCCATCGCCGTGGCCGCAACGAGGGAGTCAAAGACGTGCAGGCCATGGGATTTCGCGTAGAGCTTGAGGAGTTCGTAGGCCCTCTTGCCTGTGGATTCCCGGATAGGGATGATCGCGTATGCGGACAGAAAAACATCGATGGTGGCCAGTTCACGTTGATCCCGAGCGCCGACTATGAGTTCGAGTGCTGAGACCTGCGAGATTCCCCAATCCTCGGAGAGGGCATCGACATATTCGCGTGCCGCTTTTATGCCCTGCGAAATGTCGATCAGGACGTCGCTGTCAATCAAGTAAGGCATTTGACGTAGGACGGAAGCGTTCAGCCTCGGAGATTGCGGCGGAGACGGTTGATGTATTCCACGCTGTCGCGGATGTCAGTCCGGTCCTTCCACATGCCGAAAAAGGCGAAATCTCCAACCGAGCGGGCTTTGTGCTCGCGGCGGCTATCGCGCGAAGGCAGGCGAACCTCAACAAGCGTCCCTTCGTTGATGTTCACGTCTTCCAAGGGCTTGAACACCCCATTTTCGTACTTTGCGACAATGGTCATATCCTCGCCTCGGAGGCCCCGCGCCAGGTGGATGAAGGTGGGAGGCCTCCCGCTTCATTGTAACATCATTGACGGCCGCGGGTTGCCGAGTGCCGTACTCCGAATGCCTAGCCCCTAGCGGGCGGGTACCGCGGGGGGGGGACAAAAAAGGCACCTGACAGTGCGCCGGGATAAACCGGCATGCAGTCGAGGATGAAAGAGCCTTACAGGAAAGGAGTAGCGAACCGCCTGGCCTCGAGTCTTGCGGAGGCAGTCGTGAGGCTGCCGTCGAAGCGTAGACAGAGGTACCCGTGGGCAGGGCATGGAGCTGCGAAAACCGCAAAGCGGGATGCCGACCCTGTTACCCGAAGGCCACACACGCGCCGACGGGTTGCTTGGCAAGGGGTTGACATACGGGGCGCGGTTGCCCTATGCTTAGACATATGCCAAAGAGAACTGCGCCAGTTGCGGAACGACGCGTCAGGCTCTTTAAGAATGGACGCAATCAGGCGGTGCGGATCCCCCGCGAGTTCGAACTGCCCGGTAAGGATGCCATCATGCGAAAAGAGGGCAGCCGGCTGATTGTTGAGCCTGCTCCCCCGAAGTCGCTATTGGCGCTGCTGGCGACCCTGGCGCCGCTCAGCGAGGATTTTCCTCCCATCTGCGACCTGCCTTCCGATCCGGTCGATCTCTGATGCGCTACCTGCTGGACACGAACGTCGTTTCCGATCTCGTCCGCAATCCTCAGGGAAAGGTGGCCCAGCGCATCCGCAAGGTGGGCGAAGCGCGAGTTTCGACCAGCATCATCGTTGCCGCGGAATTGCGTTACGGAGCCGCAAAGAAAGGTTCCGCGCGGCTCTCGGCACAGCTTGAGGCAGTGCTCAGCGTCCTTGAAGTTCTGCCCTTTGAGCCCCCGGCAGACGCCATCTATGCATCCTTACGCGCCGGTCTTGAGGACGCGGGCAGGCCCATCGGCGCCAATGACATGCTGATCGCGGCTCACGCGCTGGCACTTGGTTCTACAATCGTGACCGACAACGAAAAGGAATTCGCCCGAGTTCGCGACCTTGCGCGTGAGAATTGGCTGCGCTAGCTGCTAGTAATCTCCAGCGGAATCCCTATATAATGGTGGGCGAAGAAATAGCGAACAGTCGGGAGGCGCGAAGATGCAGGTCGCACTGGTGACCGGAGCCAGCCGCGGAGTGGGTAGAGGGGTCGCGATAAGCCTGCACGAAGCCGGATTCAAAGTGTTTGCAACAGGCCGCAACATCGGCGCCGCACGCCTGCACGGCGCCATTGTTCGGATTGCCTGTGATCATTTGCGAGATGAGCAAACAGCTTCTGTGTTTGCGCAGATTGCAAGGGAGACCGGTCGCCTGGATGTACTCGTAAACTCTGCGTGGGGCGGTTACGAGAGGATGGTTGAAAACGGCGCTTTCACTTGGCAGCTTCCGTTTTGGGAGCAGCCTGCTCACCGGTGGACCAGCATGATGGACGCTGGCGTGCGTGCTGCGCTCATTACCACTTCACAGGCCGTGAAGATGATGTTGCCTGCCCGCAAAGGCCTCATCGTGAATATCAGCTACTGGGCCGCTCGGAAGCACGTCGGCAATGTGATGTACGGTGTTGCCAAGGCCGCAACTGACAAGATGACAGCCGATATGGCGTACGAACTTCGGCCACACGGGATTGCCGTGCTTTCGCTGTACCCCGGCTTGGTCAGGACGGAGGCCGTGATGGAGGCAGCTAAGGGTGGGTGGCTCGACGTGTCTAACAGTGAAAGCCCGGAGTTTGTCGGGCGGGTGATTGCTGCACTGGCTCACGAGACAACGGTGTTGGAACGGACCGGCAGAGTGTTTGTCGCAGCCACAGTTGCTTCCGAATATCGTATAAAGGACATCGATGGCAAGCAGCCGATCCCACTGAAGCTCGAGAATGCGTGATTGCGTGTTCAATACTTTGCGCTACCAGCTACCCGCAATTGTAGCCGATCTCCTAAGTGTGTAATGGAAAACCGGCGAGGGGGGTTGTATAATCCCGGCGAGTTACGCCGGGGGTAATAAAAATGCGATTCCGCCCTTTAGGTCTCGTTCTGCTATGCATACTTCCGTTTCTGGCAAAATCACAAGTACAACTCAAACATGGTGACAGGCCGGTTTTCTACTCAGCGGGCGAGCTTGCCAAGGACTGCCAAACCGCCCTGACCGTCAACAACGGCGAGCCGCTGGAGAATGACAAGACCTATTCACTCTCGTTAGAGCAAATCTCCGGGGTTGTCCGTTGTCAATCCTACATTGACGGCATGTATGACGCGCGGCTGGAGGCTGCCCGCGGCCAGCACTATCATCCCGTTCCGGCAAACCTGACTTATCGGAGAACCCTCGTCGATACGTTTATCAAATACGTAGCCGACCATCCCGAGGAACAGGATTTGGCGGCGACCACCACTCTGGTGAAGGCAGAAAAGATCATCTTAGGTGTTCAAAGCCCATCGAAAAAGCCACTGCCTAAGGCAAAGACCACACACTAGACGCTGTTTCAAGACGTTTTCCGTTGGTTTCACCTACGGTTACTCACGGTGTCCCGCTTCGCGGGACACTGTTCTGCTAATGCCGCGTTGGCGCAGCCTCTCGCGAATACCCTGGCGGCGGTTGGAACATTGTGGGATCAGGCTCCCCGCGGGTCAGATTGATAAGTTCAGTGACCTGGTCGCCGGAGCGCGGGTCGCTTCTCCGCCGCAACACGTCGACTCCCAATCGCTCCTCAAACCAGCATTCATCGACCGATTCAAAACTCTGCGCGTTGCCGAACGTTCCTGGCGGAAAGGTGTGTAGGCTTCGTCTTCCCCACGCATACACGCCCGCAAACTCTCTCGTGCCGAGTTTCTCGTTCTTGATGTGTTCTCCGTGCCGAGTCGCCTTGAGCGTCAAATACTCCAATGCATCGTAATGGACCGGACGTTCAATAGGTCTGATGATGACGCTGTGGTTCTGCGGGTCGATGTGGATTCTCCGCTTCCCCACCGGATCGTAGATATTAACGTAATAGACTGGATTATTAACGTCCTCCGTCCAGGGCAGGTGTTGCTCTTGATAGATGCGGCCCTTGCTGTCGCGTGCGATGTGGTCCTCCACGGTGCGGCTCTTCTTCGTTCCGTCCGGAAGGACCTCGGTGAGAGTAGTTCGGGCCGTGGCCGTGAAGGGTTTTCCTCTCAGTTCGCTGATTCCGATCTCCGCCGGCATGATGACGCGTACCCCTTGCGCCGATAGGCTGAGCGCGAACGCCAGCATTGCGACGATGACGCCGGACACTTTGTTCATATGAACGGTATCTTAGCACGGAGCCGTGCCTTTTCTGCGCCGGAGAGGCATGGAGGGAAGCAGGGGCGGTTCGCGAGCCGCCCCTACGTTCTATTTTTGCGGCGCGGGCGGTGTAGTGGCTGTAGTGGGCGCAGTGGGCGCAGTGGTCGAGCCCATCTGGTCGTACACGCGCCGAATGGTGACGGGTCCTTGCAGGGAAGAGTTCTCGAGCCGCGAAACGACCGTGAGTTGTTTGCCATCGTCGCTCAACCGGAAGGTCTGAGTTAGTTTGGTGCCGTGTTCCAGTTTGGTTTCGGCGACGAGTGCGCCGCCTTGCCAATCGGTTTTGGTTGAGGAGATCTTCTTTCCGTTGTCATCCTTATCGTCGTGCTTCTTGCCGTCCAGGTAATAGGTTTGAGCATGGGCGGAGTCGTCAGTCACCACCAATTGGCCGGATTTTTGGTCGACTTGCAAGAGCTTCGAAGTCTGCCCAAGACGGTCCCAGTCCTCGCCGCTCACGGTGCTTCCGCGATTGGCCTGTTGTCCTCCACGGCGGCCCATGCCGCCACGGCCCATCCCGCCGCCGCCCATCCCGCCGCCTCCCGGCCAGCCGCCCCCGCCGCCCGGGTACCCGCCTCCGCCACCCGGATAGCCGCCCCCGGTCCCGCCGCCGGGATACCCACCACCGCTGTTGGCGGATGTGCGCTGGTTGCTCTGCGCATCGGTGATCTTCTGCTGTGCATCGTCGCTTTGATCTTTGTTGAATTGCCAACGGCCGGCCAGGTTCGTCTGGCTGTCGCCCGCGCGGGCCACACGCGGCAGTGAAATCGCGAGTAAGATCGCTGCGACAAAAACCAGGCCGAATAGTGCAAGGTTATTGGTCCTTCGCATGGCTTGCTTACCTCCCAAGTGTGAATGTCCTTGTCCCTTCTCCTTCGATTCAGGGCAAGGGGTGCTGGTTGTACGGCGTTGTGGCGCGGGCGTCCCGCCCGCGGCTCAGGACAGGCCCTGCCCTCAACAGCGGGCGGGACGCCCGCACCACATATCTACCCGCCGCCGTGCGGAGTGCGCGGGGGCGGCTTAACGACCGCCATGGGCAAGCGCGTGAAGGCCACGCGCGCTGCCGCCGGATCGAGCACGTTCACCTGCACAGTGTAGCGTCCCACTGGAAACTTCTCCAGGGGGATCTGCGCGAAATACGTGGTCTTCAGCGCTGAGCCCTTTTCCGCCTTGGCGTTGAACGGCCCGGCTTCGGCAAACTTCCTACCGTGCCGGAGGAAGACGAACGCCACGGAAGGCGGTGGCGCGGCACTCTGGGGCGTCGCGGGTGGCTTCCCGGTGTATGACTCCAGGTAAACCGAAAGGGTCTGGTTAGTTCGAAACACGCGGGTAACGCTGGGCAGCACGGTGCGATTCCCCACCTGGAGCGGCGCGTTGCGGTCGCGATCAAATCGCGTGCGCGGGAGTTGATCGGCGGGCCGCACTTCGTTCGAGAACACCACCGTACTCAAGCTCAGCCCTTGATCGGAGACATCCGGCAAGACGAGGGGAGTTTCGAAGGTACCGATCTTGCCGCCTTCATTCTCTCGGGCTACCACTTTCAGGTTGTACTTTCCCGGCGCCAGGGTGATCTCGCCCTCGTAGAGAAGGTTGCCGCTGGTGACTTCTTCGAAGGTCTCGTCCGTTATCTTCACGGGCAGGGTGTCATGCAAACCGCCCGCGATATGACTCTGCGCGTCGGTGAACCTCCAGGCAAAGTCAAATTCAGTCTCATGTTTGCCGGACTTCTTGAGGAAGGAAACTTCCGCACCCGGAATTTTGGCGGCGAGAACAACCGTGTATTTCCTATCGGCGCGGAGGAAGTAGGCAGTGTCAATCGCAAAGGGAAGATCCACGAAGGGCACATCGAGATCCATCACCTGCTGGAGCTGAACTTCCTTATCCTCGCGTGTCAATTGGCGGAAGTTCTTGGGAGCGAAGTAGCCGGGCCGCGCTTGGAGCTTCAACCCGGGACGCGACACTACCACGCGGATGTGCCGGAAGCGGCCGTCCGAGCGCTGGTTGGTGGGCGAATAGCCAATCAGATAGTAGCTGGAATTGTCCCTCTGGACCTCTTGGAAGGCGGGACTGAAATCGTTGAGGTCGTAGAAGAACTTTCCGCCCGTGTCGGTAGAGAGCGAGGCCAGTGTTTCACGGCTTCCTTGCAAGGAGGAAACCTGCGAGGCGTGGGCTGAACCGGAATAGATGGCTGTGCCGGAGGGGCTGGATGACGAGGCGTCGCCGCCCGGGGGCAGGGCCAGCAGGCCGCGCGCGTCCATAGTGTAAAGCGACACATCGGCCTGATTCGCAGCGTCGATGGTGGCTCGCAACTGCGCCTGGTTTTCCTGGCCGGTGCGCGAGATGCCGCTGGAGAAGTGGATCACGTTTTTGCGGCCTGGCACTTGATGAAGCATGGTGGCCAGGGATTCAATGGCCGCAAGCTTCTGGTCAGTATTGAAGATATTGAATTCGGTTTCATCCGGGGTAAACGCGTCGGATACGTCCTGAGTGACAACTTCCATGCCGTTGGCGTCTGTCCCGCCGGCTTCGCCGATCGCGCCCTGCGCTGCCAGGCTGGAGGACTCTTCGCCGACCAGGATGGTGCGCAGGACCTTGGTGAGCGAGTCGCGGTTGTTGGTGAAATCCTGCACGACACGAAGGTTGGAAGAATAGGTGACCACCGCGATCAAGTCTGCGGGTGTCATGCGGTGGGCAACAAAATCGCCCGAGGCCTTCAGGGCGCGCATCAGCTCGTCCGGTTGCATCGAACTCAAGTCGAATAAGAAAACCAGCAGGCGATGATCCTGGAGCACCCGGTCGGCGTTAACCTCGGGCGGGAGCTTCGCAAGGTCAATCACCTGCGCGCGCTCCTCACCGCCGGTGACCTGCGCCAATTTCTCCACGTCTTCCAAGCTGAAATCAGAAATGGTTTGCGCAACTCCGTCTTCGAAGACGCGAAAATCCGATTGCTTCAAATCCGTCACCGCTTTGCCGGCTTTGTCATACACACGCACGTCGACCAGCACTTCATTGGTCTGCGAGCGCAGGATGAAGGCCTGTTGCGGGCTTCGAGAAGTGGGAGTGGAAGGCTTCTGCTGGGGGAGAAGGGCAGTGGGCAGGTAGGCAGATAGGCAGATGGCCAGAAGAACGGCGGGCAGGTGGGCAGTTCGGCAGGTCGGCAGGTCGGTAGATCGGCAGATGGGCAGATCAGCAGTGGTACTAGCCTTGTTCGCCGCCTGTCCGCCAGAAGCTTTGGTTATCATTGGCGCTTTATTCCTGGTATCTCGGTCGACGTGCCATTATCTGTGGGCCAGACAACTCAATCTTCCCGTATCAATCTCTGACTCGCGTACTTTCAGGGCCATCTGCCCATCTGCCGACCTGCCGATCTGCCTAAAAGTTGAACCGCAACGCTACGTTCAAAGAGCGCATGGCCGCTACGCTGGTCACCCAGCCGAAATTTTGCGCGTTGATCGTGGTCGCCACGCCGGCGTAATTCGGGTGGTTGAAAATGTTGTTGGCGTTGATGCTGAACCGTCCACGAATGCCCTTTTCGCGAGAGAAAGTGAAGAAGCGCCCTAGCGACATATTAAAGGTTACTGAGCCCGGACCAGTAATCGTGTTGCGTCCCGCCGTGCCGAGTTCACCCGAGGCGGGCAGCGCGAACGCGCCGGTGTTGAAGAACTCCAAGGTTGTCCTTTGTGAGCGTGGCAGGCTGATGGGAACGCCTGAGGCATCGGGACGTTCGGAGGCAAACACGCCCGACCCGTTATTGTTGGATTGATTGCCGGCCACCGCCGCAGTCAAAGGCAAGCCGGTTTGCAAGGTCGTAACGCCGCTGATTTGCCAATTGCCAATGATTCGCTCCCCGAAGCCGCCGCGGTTCAGGAAACGGCGCTGTTCGCCAAAGGGCAATTCGTAGGTGTGATTGACCACCAGTTTCTGGCCGACGTTGAAGTTGGAAAGGGCGCGCTCCGCCTCGAGGTCGAAGCTGTTCTGGGGGACGTTGTGACCATTGCCCCCAATGTTGGCGGCATCGTCAATTGACTTTGACCAGGTGTAGAAGCCGCTCATCGAGAAGCCGCCGTGGAACTGCCGGCGGAGAACGACCTGGAGGCCGTTGTAGATCGAGGCTGCGCCCGATGTCTCGTAAAGGAACTGCTGGACACCTGGGATCGAAGTTTCGTGCGAACCGGACGCGCTGGGGTTCACGCTGTTGGGCGAAAGCAGCAAATCGAGTTTCGTTCCCTTGGTGCCGACGTACTGGACCGAAAGGACAACATTGCGGACGAGTTCATCCTCGACGCTGAAGTTCCACGTTTGCGCGTAGGGGCGGCGGAAATTGCTGTCGGCCGCGTAGGTGTTATGAATCGTACTGGCAGAAAGGGTGGGGAACCCGTTCTCGAGGGTCAGCACTTGCTCGGGATTGGTGGTCAGAGTAGAGGCGTGCGCGAACGGAGGCTGGTCCACCATGTTAGCCACCATGCGCGAGTAGATGCTGCCGTCGTAAAAAACCCCATAACCACTGCGCATCACCAAGTGGTGCTGAATCCATGGCCGGTAAGCAATGCCCAGGCGGGGCGAGAAGTTGTGCCAGTCGCTGTGGATGAGAGAAGGAGGCAGGGAACCCGGCTCGAGGCCGGTAACCACTTCCGGCGAAGTGAAGCCAGGCCCAAAGGCCAAGTCAGAGAGATGTCCGAACTTCTCAGCAAAGGGCAGGAAGTATTCGTACCGGATGCCGCCGTTGAGCGTCCAGTGGTTGCTGGCACGCCAGTCGTCCTGAAAAAAAGAGGTGGTGACCCAGGTCCGGAGGTAGTTGCTGGCCACGCCGTAGCGGACCGAGGTGGTCTGTGGAAGGCCCAGCAGGAAATCCGCGAAGTCGAAGCCCGTTCCCGGGGACGGATATCCCTTGTTGAAGTCGCTGGTGCTATAGCCCGTGAAGCTGAAGGTCCCCTCCGCGTTAGGATCCGTCTCGGTGTTCTGCTCGACTCGGCGCAACTCGCCTCCCAGGCGAATGTTGTGCTTCCCGTGGTTCCAGATCAGAGCATCGTTAGCTCGGATGGTCTGCGGGCGAGTGAGAGAGGCGAGCGGATCGTTCAAGCCGCCGAAATTCGTAAAGCCGATGCTGGGGATTCCCCAATCGAAGGGATCGGTCGATACCCCGGTAATTCCGAGTTGCGCGGCAATGTTCTGTTGAAACGCAAAGTCGTTCAGCAAGGACGTCCGCATGCGGTTGAAGTTCAAGGACAGGGTATTGACGAGGCGGGGATTGAAGGTGTGTGATTCACTGGCGCTCAGATTCTGGCCGCGGCTCGAGGTCCGAGATTTTATGCCGGGAAAAGTGGCGACCGACTGGCTGCTCGATCGGTTGAAGTAGTACATGACGTTCAGACTATTCTTGGAGTTGATCTGTTGCCCAATGCGGCCCATCACGCGGTCATTCGTCGAGGGTAAAGGAACCTGCAAATGAAAGTTCTGAATCTGCCCGGGGAGGTTCGGCGAGGGAATGTAGGCCAGCAGACCTTGCGCGGCGGTCGAGATTCGCTGCGCGGGAATCGTGTTGTCCGGAAAAGGCGTGCGTGCGCCAGTAGCGCTGCTTAAGGGGTCATAGATCGTTGTGTATTGGCCGGACCTGAGGACTGCGTCCGAAAAATCTCCTTCGCGCTCCGCCATTGTGGGAACTGTTGAGAAGCTGTCGAACCCGGTCCTTCCGCGCTGCAAGTTGTAACTTGCGAACCAGCTCGTCTTGCTGCCGCCGTTATAGACTTTGGGAATTACGAGCGGGCCGCCCAAAGAGAAGCCAAAGGTCTCCTGGTAGGAAGGGACGCGGGGCGACTCGAGCACGTTGAGAGGGTAAGGGTGAGCATCGAAGCCTGAATTCGTGTACTGCTCAGTCAAATTGCCCCGGACTCGGTTTACCTGGGCGCGATTGCGGCCCCAACCACGCGCTCCTCCTCCACCGCCTCCAAAGCCTCCGCCACCCCCGCCGAACCCTCCACCTGGTCCGCCTCCACCCGGTCCGCCTCCACCCGGTCCTCCTCCGGCGCCGAAGGGGCTGCCTGCGCCTCCTCCAAAGCCGCCGGCGCCACCACCAAATCCCATACCTCCACCGCGCATTCCCCTCCGGCCGCCACGGCCTTCTCCGGGGGTTGCGACGTCACCCACCCCGCCGCCCAGCAAAAATGAGTTGGCCGCGCTCGTGGAGGCGTCGGAATTTTCGGGCATCGTCTCGCCCGGGGCAGCGTTCTCGGTGCCGGCGCTTTCCGCACCGCCATTCTCCGCAATACGGAGCATTCCTTCTTCCCCTGCGCCGCCATCCCCAAAGGGATTTTCTGAGCCGGCACGATATTGGCTGCGATTTCGGGCGCTTGCCGGGAGCGTTGCCAGGTTGCTGTTGCGGCGTCTCAACGGCGGGCTTCCCCCCTCGTTCCCCTGGGATGTTGCCGTACTCCCGGGTGTGGCAAGAACCATTGCCAAATTGATCTTGAGCGATTTATCGGCGGTCACAGGAATCGGCTCGCGCACGTCCGGCCGAAATCCGACCAACGACAAAGTCAAGCGGTAATTGCCAGGGGGAATCCCAGTGAAGGTGAAATTACCATCCTCGTCTGTTAAGGTCTCTTTGCGTTCGCCGGTTTGTGGATTTGTCAGTTGGACCGTAACGGCAGGCACGGAAACACCGCCCGGGCCGCGCACGTGGCCAGTGATTGTTCCGGTTGCAGGGGCTTGGCCGGAAAGCGGCGAGGGCAGTATACAGGCTAACGCCCAGAGGGCACAGGAAAGAAGTACGGTGCTCTTAGATTCAGTTGGCATTCCGGGGTCGTTAACCTGATCGTCGCTGCTTGCTACTGCCGTTTGGTATTCTCTTTGCAGTGCCGTAAAGTTCCACAAAGCTGAGATTCAGGACCGCCCACGCTCACCACGGATGCGGGACGTTCGAAGCGGGTTTTTCGTTCGACAATCGGCAGAAGGAAGCAGGTAGCATACCAACAACTACATCGCTCCGGTAGTACTTTTGTTTCATTGCGTTAGCTTACTCGCTCTGTTAGTATCCCCAGTCTGAAATCGGGAGGGCTGGCAGTTGTTTTCCCTCCTCCATCCCAGAATATCGTTGGTGGCCTAGGAGATCATGGCAGCTCCGAGCGAAGATGCTCCCACAGAGACACGGCGACGCTCCCGCCATTATGTCGTTCTATTGCTGACAGCCTTGGCGCTTCTCGCCAGTGCCTCTCCCGCCCAGCAAGGGAAGGAGACGCGTCCGCACGGCGCGAAAACACTCGATACCATTCGACAAGTCAGGGATCTGCCTTCCGAGGACGCCCGGTTTGGATACCCGATTCATGTGCGCGGCGTGGTAACCTATGCCGACAAAACGCAGAACGATCTCTTCATTCAAGATTCCACGGCTGGCATTTATGTGAACTCGGATGCCTCCGTCCTGCAACTTCACTCCGGCCAGATCGTGGAGGTCACCGGCATCAGTGGGCCCGGAGATTTTGCTTCCCAGATTGAAAACCCCAAGATCCAGGTAGTCGGTCAGGGTCCTTTGCCGGCGCCCAAGCGGGTCACGGGAGAACAGTTTGTTACTGGAGTCGAGGACAGCCAGTTTGTGGAAGTCGAAGGCGTGGTGCGGTCGGCAGCGGAGAGCCAAGGCCGTTTGCTGCTGCACGTGGCGTCTGGGACTGTGATTGTTCCCGTATACGTGTTGGACTACAAGCCCATCCCTGGAGATCTAGTAGGGGCCAAGGTGATTGCACAGGGCGTTTCCGGAGGCACCTACAACCCGCGGCTGCAGTTTCTTGGCGCCATTCTCCTTGTGCCAGGGCTGAAAAACCTCGCCATTGAATTGCCGGCCTCTGCGGACCCCTTCTCAATACCCTTGCGTCCCATCCACCTCGTCGAGAGGCTGGGTTCGGTCGGAGCTTACAACCAAGCGGTGCACGTTCAAGGGATTGTTACCCTGCAGTTGGCGGGGAAGCGCATTTTCATACGAGACGCCCAAGAGGGCTTGGAAGTTGAAACACGTCAAACAACCCCCTTGAGCGTCGGCGACCGGGTTGACGTGGTGGGTTACCCAGCGGTAGGTGACTTCAGCCCCATGCTCCAGGACGCAATCTATCGCAAGATCGGGAATGGCGCGGCCACTCCTCCACTGGCAGCGACCGCTGCCCAGGCGTTGTCGGGGATCTATGATTGCGAACTCATCCAGATTCGAGGGCGCGTGCTAGGCGTCTCACTGCGCGGCAATCAAAGATCACTCACGCTCAGTTCAGACGGGGTCATGGTCGAGGCCCAGATGGAGGGAATTGGGCAGCAGGCGGTGGCGGAGCACGCCCGGACGGGCAGCCTCGTGCAACTAACTGGGATCTGCGATGTCAGGGTTGACGAGAACCGGAACCCGGAGGGTTTCGCGATGCTCCTGCGCACGCCGGATGACATCGTGGTGCTGCAACAACCTCCCTGGTGGAACCTCCAGCGTACTCTTATTCTGCTGGGTATCACGGCCTTGACCGTCGTCGGTGTCCTGTTTTGGGTGGGTATGCTAAGGCGGCGCGTTGGGCACCAAACGGAGACCATCCGGGCTACGCTCGAGTCCACCGCGGACGGAATCCTGGTGCTGGACGCCACGGGAAACATCGTTGCCCACAACACGAAGTTTGCCGAGCTTTGGAACATCCCTGAGTCGGCCCTTGGCTCGGGCAATGACCGCAAGTGGATGGACTACGTTCTCCACCAGTTGAAAGATCCCGACGCTTTCCTCGGGACCATGCGTAGTTTGTACGAGAATTCTGAGGCTCTCTGTGACGATCTGGTGGAGTTTAAGGATGGACGCGTTTTCGAGCGCCATTCCGAGCCTCAGCGCGCCTGGGGGAGAAACATCGGGCGGGTCTGGGGATTCCGCGATATCACCGAAAGGAGGCGGGCGGAGGAGGCAATGGCGGAAAGCGAAGAACGTTACCGCCTGCTGTTCCAACGCAATCTCGCGGGCGTCTACCGTGTCAGCCTGGCGGGGCGAATTCTGGATTGCAACGAAGCCTGCGCACGCATTTTCGGCTACTCCACCCCGCAGGAATTAGTGGGGCGGAACGCCTCGGACCTCTATACCAGCCCCTCCGCGCGGCAAGGGTTTACTTCCAGCCTCAAGGCGCAAGGAGCTCTTAGCAATTTTGAGCACTGCCTGATAAAGAGGGACGGCACTCCGGTTTGGGTGCTGGAAACCGCCACTTTGATTAAAGACGGGGAAGAGCTGATCGAAGGCACTATGATCGACATTACGGCCCGCAAACAAGGCGAAGCAGAACTGCAAAAAGCCAAAGAGGTGGCCGAATCCGCGAGCCGCGCCAAGAGCGAGTTCCTGGCCAACATGAGTCATGAAATCCGCACACCCATGAACGGCATTCTGGGCATGACCGAACTCGCGTTGAGCACTGACCTGACCGGCGAGCAGCGGGAATTTCTCAGCATGGTCAAGTCTTCGGCGGACTCGCTGCTGACGGTGATCAATGAGGTGCTCGATTTCTCTAAAATCGAAGCCGGGAGGCTGGACTTTGATCTGATTGAGTTCAATCTGAGGGATAGTCTCGAGGAAGATGTTCGAATGTTCGCGTACCCGGCGGACCGAAAAGGTATCGAACTGATCTGTGACGTGGCTCCCGAGGTGCCGGACGTGGTGGTGGGGGATCCTACCCGCCTGCGGCAAATCATCGTAAACCTTCTTTCCAATTCACTCAAATTCACGGAGCGCGGAGAAATCCTGCTGCGGGTTGAAGGGGACTCTTCAAACGAAAATGAGTCGGTGCTCCATTTCTCGGTCCGGGACACAGGAATTGGCATTCCCTGGGACAAACAGCAGTTCATCTTCGAGGCCTTTGCGCAAGTCGATAGTTCCACCACTCGCCGCTTCGGGGGAACCGGGCTGGGTTTGACGATTTCGGCGCGACTGGTGTCGATGATGCATGGCCGGATTTGGGTGGAGAGCGAATTGGGGAAGGGTAGTACGTTCCACTTCACGGCGCGCTTCGGGCGGGCCCGCGCCGGTGTGACGCCGAAGAAGACCTCGCCTGTAACCCTTCACGGCGTGCCGGTTCTGGTTGTAGACGACAACGCGACAAATCGGCGCGTGATGGATGAGACGCTTTCTTTCTGGGGTATGAAAACCTGTTTGGCGGCGGATGGTTTTCAAGCCATGATGGCGCTGAGACACGCCCAGGAGAGTGGAAATCCCGTTCCTCTCGTGCTGACCGACGCTCATATGCCGATGATGGATGGCTTCCGGTTGGCGGAGGAAATCAAGCGCGACCCGCGGCTTGCAGGCACGCTGGTTACCATGGTGACTTCGGGCGGACAGGTCGGCGACGCGGCTCGCTGCCGCGAACTGGGAATAGCCGCCTACCTCACTAAGCCGGTCCGGCAGGCGGACTTGCTGGAAGCGATTGTCAGAGTTCTGGGCTCCAAGGCACGGTCGGAGGAATCGGGATCATTGGTGACGCGGCATTCCTTGCGCGAGAATCGCCGGGGCCTGGAGATCCTGGTGGTTGAAGACAACATCGTGAACCAGCGCTTGGCCGAGCACCTCCTGCGTAATAAAGGCCACATTGTCACCCTCGCTAACAACGGGCGGGAGGCGTTGGAAGTTCTCGAGCGACAGCGTTTTGACCTGGCCTTAGTGGATGTGCAGATGCCCGAGATGGACGGGCTGCAACTGACGGAGGCAATTCGAGAAAAAGAGAAAACGACAGGAGAGCATCTGCCGATAATTGCAATGACCGCTTACGCGATGAAAGGCGACCGAGAGCGTTGCCTCAATGCGGGCATGGACGGCTATGTTCCCAAGCCGATCAATTCCAAGCAGCTTTTTGAATTGATCGCCGGAGTGCGAACTGTGGAGCTCAAATCGTCGCTCGCCACGCCACTAGGGGTAAGTCACGAGATCCTCGATGAGTCGGCGCTCCTGGCGCGATTTGAAGGTGAGGCTGACTTGCTTCGGGATGTGGTCGGTCTCTTCATGGACGACTGTCCGAAACTGATGGACGGGATTCGAGGGGCTGTGGAGCGAAGCGATGCCCATGGGTTGGAGCGGGCCGCGCACAAACTGAAGGGCACCGTGGCGAATTTCTCGGCTCGAGCTTCCTATGACGCGGCGCTGCGTCTGGAAGTGATGGGCCGGGAAGGACATCTCGAAGAGGCTCGCGAAGCTCTGACCGCGCTTGACGCGGCCCTCGTGGAACTGGGGCCCGTCTTGATTAAACTAAGTGGCGGCATAAAATCATGAAAATCCTCGTGGCCGAAGACGACGTCATAACAGGTCGGATGTTACAAACCTACCTGGTGAAGTGGGGTTACGAGGTACAAATTGTGACCGATGGCCTGCAGGCATGGCAAATCCTTCAACAGGAAAATGCCCCTCGTCTCGCCCTCCTGGACTGGATGATGCCGGAGATGGATGGCATGTCGATTTGCCGCGAGGTGCGGCGGCTGAAAATCC
>Ga0326728_10004314_pt1 | contig 42295 bp, 25 predicted proteins | sample MB3enrmetagenome_FD_207602 | JGI IMG/M metagenome (GOLD analysis project Ga0326728, IMG submission 207602) | Lab enriched peat soil microbial communities from McLean, Ithaca, NY, United States - MB31MN | ecosystem: Environmental > Terrestrial > Soil > Wetlands > Peat | place: USA: New York... | reverse complement strand
AGTTCTCTCTGGCTTTTCGCACCAATTCATCTAAGCGTTTTTTGGAAACCGCAAGGATCCCACACATGACTTCCTTGAAATACTCAAATTCCGGCGTTGTGTCAAATTGCCTTGCTCCCATAAGCTCCTTTTTGGACGCGGGATTGTTGTCCGCCTCCCTTCCGGGAGGTTGGGCATCGCAGCGGCGAATTGCGGCGAGAACGGCACGACTCACAACCCGGCAAGCCAAGAACGGGATTGCTGGGACCGAGTGCTGGAGCCGTGCGCCTGCCCGTGGTGAAGCCTTGCCGCCACCCGGGTCCGGAGTTCCCGGAAGGATGCTGTCTTGAAGCTTTAGTCGCGGAGGCCGGTCATCCAGACGTACAGACAAGCCAGCACAACCAAAAAGACAAATATGGCGATCAGTAAGCGGCGCAGCAGTTTTTTCAGGCGGCGGCGGCGCGAATGCACGCCGCGGCGATGATGCATCGCGGCGCCGCTACCCTCCTGCCTGGCCGGTTGCGCTGGGGGCAGGCCGTCGTCCATTTTACGTGCCGTAGAGTCTGCCACGGGTCACCCCAAAAGCCGAACGGCCGGGACTTCCAGGCCGGAATGCGGAGGATGTTCGCGCCCGCTGAGGACCCAAGCGTACACGCCCACGAGGAGCACCAGGATAATGAATGCTACCATGCCCAGGCGCTCCAGCCGTCTGCGCCGGCGGGTCTTATGCCGTGAATGAGGGTGGCGGCGGTGATGATGGTGGATGCGGCGTCCGCCATGAACACTGTCTGGCGGGGAGGCTTCGGGGGGCAATGTTTCTGTGTCCATACAGTTCCCGGTTCTAAAGTTCGTGGCTTACGGAATCTGTTGAATAACGTTTTCCACGGCGGCAGTGATGCGATCGGCGAGATAACGAATACCGGCATCGGTTGGATGGGTCCGCCTAGGGTCGATATACCGATCGGCGTTTCCCACGCCGGTGCGGGCGCTGACGTTACCGGTCCCGGTGATCCACGATCCGGCGGGATCGGTGACGATAGGCACAAAATACGTCAGCGGGTCATGGAATTCCTTGACGGCAGCATGAACGGCGTCCTCGACGGCAATGCGGGCGGGCGCCGGCCCCGTGGAAGCCGGCCATGCGCCAAGAACAATGATCGGCGTTCCGGGCACACAGGCCCTCACCTTTTGAAAGTACTCGAGCGCAGCGGCCTGAATCTGCGGCGGCGCTGAATTCACGCCATCATTAATTCCACCGAAGACCAGAACCAAATCGGGGTTGTGGCCGCACACATCCTGAATGCGCTGGCCGAAGTTCGGAAAGGCATTGCCCGGCCCTTGGGCAATGTATCCGGTGCCGCCGACGGCGGAATTCCAGACATCATCCCAACCAAGCGCGTGGCCTACGCGGGAAGGCCAATCGTCGCCCGGCAAATCGGGAAAGCCATCGCCGCCGCCGGTGATGCTGTCACCGACGGCAATCACGCGCACATGATCAGCCGGGTCCGGCGCCCGAAGTTTGCTTTCGGGATCCACGCGAACGCCCCAAAACTTGGCGTTGAACTCGCTTTCCAGGGTTATCTGTCTCGTCCTGCGGCCACCGGCCGCCGTAAAGTCCAGGAAGTAGTAACTGGGATTGCCGGCCACGGTAGCATAAAGGCCGGACAAGGTCAGATATCGCCCGTCAACGATGATCCGGGAAGGCAGGCCGGCATATTGACCGATGCCAAGTTTGGGCGCGTCGGTGATGAAGGTGGCCGCTGCCGCATTGTTGCTCCCGGTGGGGGAGCACTGACCGCCGGAAGCGCCGGCCGTAATCGCGACGAAACAATACTCATTGCCGTATCTGAGGTACGGCTCTCCGCCGGAAAAAAGGAAGGACGAAGCATGCGCCGGGATGGTGTAGGCATTGGCAAGATCTTCCAAGGTGGAGATCGTGGTGGTTAGGACAGGCGGCGGCGCCGGGGAAGCGGCGGGCGCCGGGCCGTAATAGTACCAGGTTACGGCGCCATCGAGGAGCGGACCGGGGCCGGTATCCTGGGGAGCGCTGCCGCCGGCCGCTGAGGTTCCGGGCAGGTGGCAGATATAGAGCGACTTGCCGCTGGATACAATCTCCCCCTGTTTATAAGCCGTGCCCGGCGCCCAGGCGGCCGGCGCCATAAGCGGCGGGTTCACGAGCGGATTGCTCTTGGCCGCCGCCCGCTGGAGGCGGCGAAGTTTCTGGCCGATAGTTTCCGGCGGCTTCTTACTGAGCGCAGCGGAGCGCGGCTTTCCCGCGGCAGACTGGGCACAAACGGCTGCCGCGGCGAAGAGAATGGCAAATAAGATAGAACGTTTCATTTTTTCCTTGTTGGCGATTGGCTATCAGCGATCAGCTATCAGCTTTCAGCTTTCAGCTTTCAGCCAGAGAGGCCCGGCGCCACCGGGCCTAAAGGCCTAAGTTTTAAGGGTATTAGGCCATCGGTCCCGCCGCGCGGGGCCGACGCTTCCACCGGCAGCACTGGCTTGCGGGTTCCGGCACGTCGGCAGCGTGCTTGGGCAACACGAAAGCAAAAATATCGAGAAACTGTCTGGTGATATCCGCGATGCGGAAAGTGCGCTCGGCATAGGCGCGGGCATTGGCGGCATAGCGGGAGCGCGCGGCGGGGTCGTGGTAGAGCCGGCCGGCCGCGGCGAGCAAGGCTTCCGCGTCGCCCGGGGCCACCACCTCTCCCGCCCCGGCGCGGCGGACGATCTGGGCGGCCAAATTGGATGCCGGCGCGGCCACCAGCAAGGGGCGGCCGGCGCACAAGTAAGCCAACGTCTTGGAAGGCACGGCGAAGGCGCCACAATCGGCGTTCAGCAAGCTGATAAGCACATCGGCAGCGCCCAGCACCTCGGAGAGCCGCTCATAGGGTTGAAAGGGCAACTGGCGCAAAGCTTCCGGACGGAGCCTGGCGTTGGCGCGCAGCCAGTCGGCGCCAGCCCCTTGCGCTACTGCGACCGTGACCACGCCGGGATTGCTCTCGAAGTGTTTCGCCAGCGCCAACAGCAGTTCGGGCTTATGCTTCATGCCGAGCGTGCCCGAGTACAGGAAGCAGAACTTGCCGGCCAGGCCTTGTTCGCGCGCCCACGGGTTGTCGTGGCTGGTGGCGCGCACTTCGCCGGGCGAGGCCCAATTCTCGACCACGAACGTCTTCGCCGGCGGAATCTTCCACGCCTCGAGCCGCGCGCGGAATTCGGGCGCGATACAGACAATGGCATCGCTCTGGCGCAGCAACCTCTTCTCGATGCGGGCGTACACCATGGCGGCGGCCGACGCAAAGGGAAGTTTTTTCGCGCGCAGGGCGAATTCCACGCCGGCGCTCAAGAGGTCTTGCAGCCAAAAGACGAACTTGGCATGGCAGGCGGCCGCGCTCTCCAGCAGGAGCTGCTGGGCGTGCAGGGGCGTGTTGGCGGAGAGCACGACATCAGGACGGAAGGCGCGCAGGCGTTCGCTGACCGCCTTGCCGTAAGCGGCGTCGGTGAGGCGGCGCGAGATGACCGCATGCTTCTTGAAGGCACGGCCGATGGTAAGCGCAGCCAGCGCCAGTCCGGGCGGGTCATCCGGCAGCGCGCCGGGGCCTTTGGGCGTGTTATTGGCGGCAAAGTAAGTATGCAGGACGGTATGTCCCGCGCGCGCCAATTCGCGGCTCAGTTGCATCGGGAAAGGATGGCCCGCAAAATCGTTGACCAGGATTTTCATGGGCAGCGGCTAGTATGCGTTTTTGTTCACGAAGCCGATGAGGGCGGTCATCAGAATGATCTTGAGGTCGAACAGGAAACTCCAGTTGTTCAGGTAATAGAGGTCGTGTTCGACGCGTTTTTCAATGGAACTGTCGCCGCGGTAGCCGTTCACCTGGGCCCAGCCGGTAATGCCGACTTTCAGGCGGTGGCGGTAGTCATATTTTGCATAGTACTGCTGGAACTGGCGGACGTAGTGGGGACGCTCGGGGCGCGGCCCGACCACGCTCATGTGTCCCAACAGCACATTAAAAAACTGGGGCAGCTCGTCGAGGCTGGTCTTGCGCAGCAAATTCCCCAGGGGCGTGACCCGGGGATCGTCTTTCGTAGTCCAGCGCTCGGCGCTTTCCGCGGGCGCGGAGATTTTCATGGTGCGGAATTTATAAATGGAAAACAACTCGCCGTCCAGCCCGACGCGCTCCTGCACGAACAGGATCGGCCCGCGGGAAGTGAGACGAATGGCCGCGGCAATCACCGCCATCAGGGGAGCGGCAAAGAAAATGGCCAGCAGGGAAAAGACGATGTCGAAGCCGCGCTTGAAGATCAGATACTTGAGCGATTCGACGGGGCTGGAGCCGAGGTCCACGATTTGCAGCCCGCCGAACTGAAAGAGCCGGTCGCGGACCACCACTTTGCGGCCAAAGTCGAGCACGGCACGGACGGGCAGGTAGTGGCTTTCGGCGATCCGGATAATTTTTGGCAACAAGGAGAGGTAGGCAGGAGGCAGGGCCACCACCACATCGTCGATATGGGAAAGAAGGTTGCCGTTGACCATCTCGTCAAATTCGTGGACCACGCCTTTGCGGATGGCGGCGGTTTGTCCGGGGAGACGAACATAATCGTTGATCGAGCCCCAGGCCAGCGGTCCTTGCAGCAGGCGGGAGGCGGCGCGGCGCGCAAAAGCGTCGGCGCCGACAATCAGAATGCGGCGGCGCGGCGCATTTTGACTGAGTTTCGGGATCAACACCCTAAGAATCGACCGGCTGATCAAGGTGAAAATCAGCAGGAGCACCGCGCTGATGCCCATAAAGACGCGGGAAAAACCGAGGATGCGGCACAAAAACATCACGATCAGCATGATGGCGTAACTGGCGGTAACCGCCAGCACCGCGCCGCGAATGCCGCCATCGGCCGTGAACAGCCCGGAGACGGCCGTCAGCCGGTAGTGTTCGGCGAGGATGGCCCAGAGCAGGCTGGTGATCAGCAGCAACTCGAAATACTTGTGCAGGTCAATCGGGCCGTAGTTGTGGTGATAGGGCGCCAGAATGCGGAACCACAGGAAGCCGGCCGCGAGAAACGACGGGAGCGGCAGCAGGTAAGCAATCAGCCGGAAATAGAAGTTATACAAATTAAGGTGTTTCAGCATGGGATCATACCCGGGCGCCGTCCCGTCCTGCGGGACAGCGCCCTTCCATAGCTCCACCCGCGGGTGGCCAATGCCACCTAATTAGTCATTTCGGAAAATCCCCGGAGTTACTTGAGTTCAGCCTGGGGCCGACCGCCCGCGCCGGGCTGCCGGCATATAGCGTCATGGGCAGGAGGTCATGCCGCACCAGGCTGCGCGCGCCCACCACCGCTCCCCGGCCAATCCGCACGCCGGGCGCCACATAGACGCCGGCCGCAATCCAGACTTCGGATTCCACCGTGATGGCTTTTTCCCAAATATCGAACGCCGGACTCCGGAAATCGTGGCTGCCGGTGCAAAGATAAGAATCTTGGGAAACCACAACGTTGTCGCCGATGAGGATCTCCCCCAGGCTGTACAAGGTAACGCGGTCGCCGATCCAGGACCAATCGCCGATGGATACTTTCCAGGGATACGTGATCTCGGCGCTCGGCCGGACGCGCACTCCCCGGCCTACGCGGCAACCGAAGAGACGAAGCAGGAACCGCCGCCACCCATAGAACAACTGGGGCGACAGGTGAAACAGCGTCGCCTGCACCAGCCACCACAATTGCACCAGCCAAGCCGGGCGCCCGCGGAAATTCGGCGGCAGGCGGAAGGCGCGCAGGTCTTGCACCCGCGGCGCACCGGTTTCCGGCGCGGAGGCCGGAGTTGTTGGAGAATGATGGTTCATTGAAAATCTTCCTCTGAAACCTCGCCGTCCCGGGCTAAATTCTCCGGCTCCCATCCGGGAGGCCAAGGTTCGCAACCCTGAGATGCGGCGCCAGCGGCACGGTCCCGCAGGGCGGGACCGTGCCCTGACACAAACCCGAATTTTGCGGCGGCGGCTGCAGCCGTTGCGCCACCCGCTCCCGCCGCGCCTCACGGGAAGGAGGGTAATCGCACAGCAGCCTTTCGACTGCGGTTATGACCTCGGCCACGGAAATGGCGTCCATGCACTCCCGCGTGCTGCAAGTGAATTTGCGGCAATGACGGCATGCAATGTCATTGCGGCGCAGAATGGCAAACCTCTCCTGGCCCAGCGGCAGCCATTCGTGGGCCGGCTGCCACGCCGGGGCGATGATTACCAGTGGAAGCTGCACCGCCCGGGCGACATGCATGGTTCCGGTATCGAGGGTGATCCCCAGGTCGCTCAAGCAGCACAGCGCAGCCAGCGTCGGGATATCGGCTTTGCCGGCGAGCGAAACGCTTTCGGTCCTCATCGCGCGCTGGATGGCGGAAATTGCAGGGGCCTCGGATGCCGTTCCTACAAATACGGCATGACAATCGAGTGTCCCGGCTACGTCGTCGGCCACATGTGCCCAGCGATCGCCGTACCAGTAGGCCGGCTGTCCACCGCTGCACTCCGTAGCCATGAGGACAATGGGCTTCCCGTCGTTGCAATGCGCCTGCGAAAGCAGCTCTTCCGCCGCGTTTAGATGGAGCGGGGAAAAGAATACCTGTGGCTCGCAATGGTGAATTTCGCGCCCCAGAAGACTCAGAATTCTCAGGTTGTTGTCCACCACGCTGGCCTCGGTGTCGTACTCCGTGCCGGCATCGTAAGGTTCCCGCAAAGGCGCTTGCGGTTCCAATATGCCTCCTGGGCCAACCTGGGGAATGACGCCGCCGGCCACCCTGGCGTACGGCCCGGCCAGTACGGCGAGGAGGCCGATACGGGTTTGCCGGTTCCAACTGTTCGCCACTACACACTCGATGGCGCGCGGAGCATCCCGCAGGCGGGAGCGGAGCGTTCTTGCAGCTTGCAGCGTGTGCGTCATGGCGTGGGGCGTTTCGATGATCCAGTCAATATACGGACTACATTTCAGTACTGCGCAGGGAACCCCGGCGCAGGCAACGGCTACGAACGCGCCGGGCACGGCGAGCTTGAGCGCCTGAAACAGAGGCGTGGAGTTCACGGCGGTTCCGAGTTGGCGCTCATAGTGCAGGAAGAGAAAACTGCTGAGTTGGTCCAATCCCCCGGCTGCGGCCGGCGAGGTTCCGCGGAAGCCGCGATCCAGCATCCTGACGGCGCTCAACCCTTTGCTCTTGCACTCGTAAACAAGCCGCGACCTGATCAAGTGATGTGAGCTCCCCGACTGCAATCTCTATGCGTCCGTCCCCGGCGCCGAAGCCGGATCCTGCCGGTTGGCCGCCTGCTCTGCGACCAGTTTGCCGTCCCGTTGGGCAAAGACCTCGCGGTACAGATCAGCATATTTTGCGGCGATGGCGCCGGCACGAAACCTTTCGACGTTCTCGAACCCCTGGGCGACCAGCCGGCTGCGGTACTCCGCGTCGTGGATGACCTTCAGGATCCCCTGGCGAATGGAGGAGCAATCGAAGGGGTCCACCAGGCAGGCCGCCGGACCGGCAACTTCCGGCATGGAACAAATGTTGCTGGTGACCACCGGCCGGCCCACGGCGTTGGCTTCGATAATGGGCATGCCAAAGCCCTCGTAAGTTGAAACAAAAACGAGCATGTCGCAGGCGCGATAGCGCTGCAACAATTCCTCGTCCGAGAGGTTCGATTGCTCGGTATAGGAGACGGAGTTAAGTTCCAGAGCCGAGCGCTGGCGATCGGTCAAGCGGCCGACGATATCGAGCCGGCAGGGGATTCCGCGCAGCGCCTCCGCCACCCGGCAGAGGTTCTTGTTGCGCTCTCCCGTGCCCACCTGCAACAGAACGGGTTGTTCCACATTGAACGGCTTAGGACAGGGGGCGAAGTCCGCAGCCAGCGGAGAAGGAATGACCCGTATGAGTCCGGGAGCGCAGCCCGTGTAATGCAGCATTTCCCGGCGGGTGAATTCGGAGACCACGGTAATCGCCGCCACCCGCTTCGCCGGGAGCCGGTACCAGAACCACAGGTACATTTGAAACCTGAGTCCTTTCAAGAAGTGAAGGCCGACGCAGTCGTGCACCGTGAGCACCGTTTTCCGCTTGGCCAGCACAAACGAGAGGTAATGCACGTCGCCCATAATATGGTTGACCTCACCCTGACGGAAGGGAGCTTCCAGCAGGTTGAGCAACCGCCGGATAAGGCGGCGGCTTTCGAAGCGGCAGGTCCAGGCTTGCACGACGATATTCGCGGGCAGCGCGCGGCGGACCGCTTCGGAGACCCTCTCCAGGCTAAAGAAGGCGCCATAGGGCTTGCGCAGATACTGGGTGACGCGGATTACGGACTCCTTTGCGGCCTCTCCCGGCGCGGTTTGGTCGGCTGCTTTCATGCGTGACGGGTGGCGCTTATGGCCAAATCGAGCAAATTTTGGGCAGCCTTTCCCACCTCGAAATACTTGCGGTAACATTCGCCGGTGCGGGCCCTCATGGCTTGCCTTTCCGCTTCCGGCATGGCGCTCCAGGCGCGGAGCAGAGAGCACGATCCCTCGAGGTCGTCCATCGCCACCAGGCCGGCATTCGCGGATTGCACTTCGCGCCAGATGTTCACCTTGTCGGAGATCAGCACGGGAGTTCCGCAAGCCAGGGCTTCCGCGACGACGATGCTGAAGTTTTCTCCGTGCGAAGGCAGGAAGAGAAATTCGGCCGCGCGCAAGCCGCCCCACTTGGCATCGCCGGTGAGCATGGGAATCCAGGTGATTCTGCCGGAAATGCCGGCTCTTTCTGCGCGGCGCGAGAGTTCGCTTTTCCATCCCGTCTGGTCCGGACCGGCAAAGACCAACCGCCAGGAGGGATCGGCGCCAAGCACGGCGGCGAAAGCGTCCACCACCAGGTCGCATCCTTTCCGCGGATGGAGGCGGCCTATATATAGGGCGATGCGCCGGCCGCGAAGCTCGGGGAATTGGCTGAAGAACGCCTCCGTCTGCTGCGCGGGGCCTCCGGCGGGCACGGCGGTTCCGTATCCCACCACCAGTTCGTTGCAGCGGTAGAGCCAGAAAGACTGCCGGGCCAACAGCTTTTCCTGCTCGCAGGTGAAGAGGACGGCTGTGGCGTCGCGCAGCACGCGGTACTCGGCCCAGGGCCAATAAAGCCATTTCTTTACGTGCTTCCAGGGGTAGGTCCGCTTGAACCAGGGGTCCAGCGCGCCGTGAGGGAAAATCCCGTAGGGCACGCCGAGCTTGCGCAGAACTCGCCAAGTTCCGAAGCTGTGATACTGCCAAATGCCGTTCATTACTACGAAGTCGTAGTTGCGCACGTGCTCCCGCAACCAGGGCGCCCAATGCGCGGCGAACCCATACACTCCCAGTGCCGGACCCACGGCATGCACCGGCAGGGGGAAGGTTTTCAGCCACGGCGCATCGGGTGCATCGAGGCAGGCAACCTCGACATGGTGCCCGCGCCGGGTTACGGCCGAGCCGAATTGCCGCACGCCTTCCACCGGGCCTCCCCAGGCGGGGTTGAGGGTGCGGATTACGTGAAGAATCCTCACGAAATTTCCAATCTGGTAATTTGTAATTTCAAATTGAAAAAGCGGCTTACGCTCAATGTGTGTTGCCTCAAATTACAAATTACAAATTTGAAATTCAAAATGTGTTCAGCGCGGCCCGCTTGATGGTATTGGGAGCGGTGCAGACATAGACGTAATTGGCGTCGGCCCACATCTGGCCGGGGGCGCAGGTTTGCTGCGACGACGCGGGCGTAGCCAGCCTGGTCTGGTAGGTGGGCGCCACCACGCCACCGCTGAAGCGGGCCACTCCGGTATCACTGATGGATGCAAAAGCATTGCGGTTGGTCTGGAACTGCCAGCTTGCGGTCTTGCGGTCGAAGCCGAAGTCCACGGGAGACACATTATGGTTTTCCAGCGTCTGCAGGAAAGAGATGAAATTATCGGTCTGCGGGTCCCAAACGCGCAGCATGGTTGCCGGGGCCTTCCCGCTGTAATGAATAGCGGCCTCGGTGGAAGCCTGGTCGTCCGGCAGAAGGGGGGAGAGGGTGATGCCGCGCTTGAAGCGGCCTACGATGTTAACGCCGCGGTCCATGCGATACGAGCCGACATTGCCGACGTCGAGGCCGATGGAGGCATTGCCGATCTGGCGGATTTGCTGCTTCGCCGTGATCCGGCCGGCGATCAGGACATGGTTATAGGCCAGCGGCATCTCAACGGTGTCGCCGGGGGCAAAGTCTTCATAGGGCGCCACCGTGAGGCCGCGCGACTCCGCCAGCGCCGTAACCACCCCGCAGCGGAAAATCTGGTAGGGACCTCCGTGGGCGACCTCCCAACCTTGTACGCGCGCTTTTAGAGTGTGGTTCAAAGTCAGTTGGGTATCGGATTCGATGGAGGCGACCGGGATCACCTCCTTGACGCCCTCCTGGGTTTCGGAGTTGAGGGAGAAGCAAACATTGGACTTGGCGCCGGCGCCGAATTCGCGGGCCCAAGCCGTGCCCGATCCGTGGACCACGGGCGGCGCTCCGGTAATGTTGGCGACATTGCCCGCGGAGTACACTTTGGCTGGGCTGGTGACAATCAGCAGACGTTTTTCTCCCCGCGTTTCTTCGTGACTGGCTTCGGAGTAACTCAGTACTCCGGAGCGGTTGGCCGTGACTTTGGCGGTGAAGACGGTATCCATCTGATAGGCTTGGCCGCGGAGCGCGATGGTGCCCTCGTCGTCGGTGGCGCTGGTGCCGCCCCAGTCCTGGGCGATGAAATAACCGGCGATGTTGTCGCCGTCGCTGAAGTTCGATTGCCAGCCCCAGAAGGAATACTTCTGGCCGGGCGTGTGCGCCGCCAGGGTGGAAGCCACGCCGCTGACATAGCTCTTGAGAAAACCGTTGGCGCAACAGTCGTTGTTGCCGCCGGACCAGAAGTCGGTGTGAACGTGCAGCGGCTGCAAGTGCTTATTATGGCCAATCGTGCTCTCATCGCGGCTGTAACGGCCGCGCAGCAGAAGGCCTTTAGTCCAGCCCTGGCCTTCCATGCCATCCTGGTTGGGGCCGGAGCGTCCGCGCAGATCGAGCACGGTGCAGTTGTCCGGGAAGGCTCCCACCGTTCCTTCGCTCACGCTGGCGGGAATTACGACCATTCCTTCCTGCCCGTTAAGGTCGCTGCAGGCGGCCGCTACCCGCGCGGCGACGGAGCCGCCGGGAAAATCCGTGATAAAGCGGATGCCGGAATCGGCGCTCTGAGCCGCCTGGGCAAATGCCACGCAGGCGAGAAACACAATGGCGGCCACGAACAATGATGCTTTTCTTGCACTGCGAACGGTCAACTTCTTACTCCTGCGAAGACATAATTGTTGCCTGGTTTTAGTTGCGGCCCGCCCGGGCCTCTTGTACGATTTGCGAGTGTCTGCCTTCGTCTTTAACCTGGCCACGGGCGCGTTGTGCCTGCTAAGTTGCGCTGTCGTGGGTTGGGCTTTTCTTCATAGTTTTCGCATCGAGGCGCCCCAACACTGGTTTTTTCCATTGGCTCTGCTCTGCGGAGTCGCGGTGACGGATACGGGCGCCGTGCTGGCGTTGGTTTTGGGCGGGGGCGTACGCAGCCTGCATGCGGTTTTGGCGCTCGTGCTCGCCGGAGGAATTCTGAGCCTGATCCAAGGCCGGAAGTTTCTCAAGAAAGTGATAGCCCGACCCTGTTTCGGCGGGGGGACATGGCCTGCGGTGATGGTGCTGGCGGCGCTGGGGCTGAACCTCCTGATCGCGCTCGCTCCTTCCAGCAAAATTGACGAGACCTATTACCATATGTTGGTTCCCCAGAGAGTGGTTGCCGATAACGGTTTGCGTCCTTACCGGCTTCCTTTTGAGGCGGCAACCTATCCCCAGATGGCATACCAGTTGGGACTCAGCATGGTTCATGCTCTAAAAGCTCCGGAGGCCGGAAATGCGCTGAGTTGGGGACTGAGCGCCGCGCTCATCGTGCTCATAATTGGGACGGTGTCGCAACTGACCGGCATTCCGCGGGCCGGATGGCTTTGTGGAGGAGTCGCGGCGGTAGGGTTATACACCTCGGTATGGCACGTCACCAGCGGAGCCCATGCTCTAGGGGACTTGGCGGTGGCGGTTGCGTTCACTCTTTACCTGCTCCCCGAAGATCTTATTGCCTGGGTGCAAGGCAGCAGGCGGCTCATGTTGATCTGCCTGGCCGGCGCGGTGGGAGCGTCGACGAAGGTGTCTGTGGCCCCCATTTGTCTTGGCATAGCCTTTCTGGCCGCTTATCAAGCGGTGCCCGTAATAGGCTGGCTCAATACGGCGATCACCGCGTTAACGGTATGGATGGTCGTTTATGTGCCGCTGGTAGCGTGGTCGGCCATCGAGACCGGGTCCCCTTTCGGATTGGCTACGGCGCCTGTTTTTCACTCCAAGTTCTTCAGCGCCGACATGGTAGCTATGCTGCGCGATATCGTCAAAGCGAGTCAAACGGCAACTTTCTTTTCCCAAGAGCTAAAGAAGCTGTTCTTGTCCGTATCTCCGGCGATGATTTTCGCGCCCCTTGCTCTGCTTCCGGGTATTCGGGAAAGAAGGAGTATCCGGACTGTACTGGGGTTCGTGGTAGCGCAGATCGTATTGATTGCGATTTTCTTTCCCTATGAGTACCGCTTCCTCGGAGGCTTGGAATTCGTTGTGCTCATAATGGCGGCGTGGAATTTGTCCTTCTTCCCGCGAGGGCGCTGCTGGCTGATGCACTCGTCACTTCTGGGAACGCTGCTCTGTCTGCCATGGCTGGCGATGCAAGCCTACTATGCCCGTCCGTTCCTGGCGGTGGACCTGGGTTTGCAGACAAGGAAAGCGTACCTCCGAAAATATGTCGCCTTTACCGAGGATTTCGAGAAGCTGGACCAGATACTCCCGAAAGATGCGATCCTGTTCATAAAAACCTCGCGGCCGCCATCCGTTTATGCGCCCCGGCCCATCATATATTCCTTGCTTGATTTCACCGGCGGCCACCCGCTTTACCGATTCACCGTGGGCGCGGCTCCCTCTGCGGACCTGTTGCGGTGCGACCGGGTGGTATACGAAAACCCGCAGGCGATTTCACTTGCATACCGGACGCCCGGCCGGCCGCCGTCCCGAGGAGACCTGCGGGTGGAACATTGCTTCGTGGATGCCCAGCGCCCGCCGGGATCCGTGCCGTATGCTGGAGCGGTTCAGACCCGATAACCCCTGCCCGCCCGGTCCAGGCTGCCTAAGAGTGCGGCTCACTTTTCTCCGGGCCCGACGCGGCTTCGATGATGGTTTTCAGCGCAGGCTCATTCAGGGTTTGGTTTGCCAGGCAGCGGTTCCGGCCGGCGCGCGCAATGCGCGACCGTTTATCCGCGCACGCCAAAAGCGCAAAACACTTTTCGGCGCACTCCTGGGCGCCGCTCCAGAACACGGCCTCCTCGCCTTCCTTATATAAGCGGAGGTGGTCCGGGGTGCGCTCGGCGCAAAACAGCCCACCGAGGGAAGGAATTTCCAAAGAGCGCGTAGTATGCAGGTCGCGGTTTCCCTTGGAAAGCAGTCCCAAGGAAATCTTCGCGCACTGTATGGCGCGGGCGTAGTCATCGTCGTTATACAGTCCGGGGCCGCGCCAATGCGGCTGCAGCGCCGGCCACTCTTTGGCCTTTTGCCAGCGGTCGCCATAGATCGCAAGAGGCACGCCGCGCTCGATGAGCTCGGCGAGAAATGGGCCCCGCTCGGGAAACCAGGTTCCAACAAAGAGAACGTCGCTGGCCCAGCGGCGCCAATCGTCCGGCGACAAATCCCTCGGCCGGTGGGCGATCTCATCGGCCGAGCGGTAAACGCATAGCACGGATTTTGCTCCGGCCGCCTTGGCTTCCGCCACATTGACGTCGCGAACCACGGCCACCAGGGAATACTCGGGAATGGCTTGCCGGTATAAGCGGAACCTGGCGCCGTAGTTAGGGCTGAAAGGATCGTCAACGTTGTAATTGACTACGGTTCCATAGCGGCGCTTGAGGCGCCGGACGAGCGAAGCTCCAATAAGTTCGCCATTATCGACCCAGACTAAATCGAATTGCGATGCGCCGGCCGCCTTTAATATGTGGCGTTGGATGTAGCGTTCGAGAAAAGCGGCGCCGGTATGGAACGTCCAATAGCGAAAAACGCGGCCGCGCGGCAGGAACGCGTAGGGCGAGACGAGAGTAACGTCATGTCCTAAGCGTTGCAAGGCCGCGCAACGATGGCCGGAGGTGCCATTGCCGATGCCGAGAAAGAGAATTCGCAAGCCATTCGGCCGGCCCTCCGGGGCGGCCTGCGGCGCCAAGCATTCCCAGGGTTCCGCTGCGCTGCACCCTGGGCTATTTTCGCTTCCCCCCTTCGGGGGGCCGGGCCACCCGCTCATGCGATCACATCCTTCAGGAGCGGGAGTTTTTCGCGTGGAAATACCACAATCTCGCGGCTGGCGGCGAAACGGAAGGGCCGGAGCCGGTAAGAAGAGGAAATGCTGATGGCGCCGACTTCAAGAATATCGGCATCCTCGTAAAGCTGCCGGCGAAAGCTTTCCTCGGTTCCCATCCCGGCCCGGATCTCGGGCAAAAGTTCCATTAGGATTACGGGCCGGTCGCGGCGAAGCCGTTTCTGCAAACCGCGCAGCACGCGCATCTCGAAGCCCTCGACATCAATTTTTACCAGATCCAACGCGGGCAAGCCGTGGGCTTCGAAGAAGCTGTCTGCGTTGCGAACGGGGAGCTTGGAGACGTGGCCATTGGTTCCCGGCTCGCCGGCGATGAAACTTCCCGTCCCGGTATTTGCGCCGGTGGGCTCGTAGAAGTCCAACTCGGCATCCTCGTCGCCGAGTCCAACGGGAAAGACCTGCACGTTCGCCAGATGATTGCGCGCGATCTTCTCCTGGATTTTCTCGCGGCAGGCCGCAAAGGGCTCAAAGGCGATTACCGTATCCACGAGCGGGGACATGAACAACGTATGGTGTCCTATGTTGGCGCCAATATCGTAGAAGGCAAGAGGCGCGACATGAGCTTTGCGAAGCGCGGCGGCAACGTCGCGCAAGAGAGACAGCTCGTGCGTGGCATAGGCGCCGAAAAAGAAGACCCGCCAATCAATGTAGGTGTTCAGATTGCCCGCATAGCGCATGCCGAAGAAAGGAACTTCGAAAGGCATCGAAGGCGATGCCTCCGGGGTGTGGAAAAGGCGAATTACCGCTCTCCGGCCGCGCAGGATATAGTGCTGATGGCCGAAGAAGCGAAGCGCGGCGTGTTTCAGGGTGGGTTTCACAGTCCTTGCTTACCGGGACCGGACGATGGAATTGCGGACGTGTCGGGCAAACGAAGCCGGGAAACGCGGTCAGCTCGCAGCCGGTGAATCCGGGCTTGGCGGTGCAAGAGGATCCTATCAGGAAATTTGGGAAAAATGCGGGCCAAGCCACGCGCCAACAGAATCATCGACAAGATCAGCACCGGAGTTGCAAAGCTGGCGATCTGGTTGGATACGGAGCTTTCGGCTAGGGAGTGATGAAATGCGCCGATCAGGAAGAGCAGGTTCAACGACGAGGCTACCGGCGCGGCGGCCCAGGACGGATTGCCGAAGAAGAGACCCAGCCAATAGTACAAGGCGGTGAACAGGACCAGACTGCCCAGAAAAACCCCGGCCAGACCAAACGCGTTGTAAAAGTTTGCGAACACTCCGTATGCCCACTGCGTGTCGGTGTTGCGGATAGCCGCGTCCCCGGCAATATGCGCGAGGTAGTTGTTGGCCCCAAAAATGGGCTTGTTCGGCAATATCACGCTAGGAGTCATCAGTTTGAAGCCCCAGGTAATGGTCTCCCAGCCGGTGAAACTCCGGGTTCGCTCGGTGGCGGCAATCAGCCGATCAGCCTCGCAAACCATGGCCAGACGGCTAAAAGGAGCCAGCGAGGGGGAATTCCAGTAGAGGTTGTTTCTTGACTCTATCCGAGTCGAAACCATGCTCCGGAAGTTGGGATCCGTCAACAGGCGCCATACCGTGTCCTGGATGTTTTCGACACGATAAAACGCGTTTCCTTCGCGGCCTCCGTTGAAACGGATGTATTGCGAATAGGGATACACCAAGCCAACGTAGAAGATAGCTCCCACAATCCCCAGAGCCCAAACCTTTCTGCTGGCGAAACCGAAGCGCATCACCGCGGTCAGCCCAAACAGCGCCAGGGGCTCGATGGCCTGCTGTTTCCCAGTATTCAGAATGCCCAAAGCGGTCTGGAGGAGAAGAATTCCCAGGACTAGCGGATGGGACAAAAAGCGCTTAGAGTTGGACTTCCAGACATAAAACATGGCGGGGATAATGGCGAAACTTGTGAACGCGGCGTAGCCTCGCGCATAGCCCAGGATGCCGCCGGTTCGCAGGCCTTGTCCCTCCAAGTCGGGGCTGATGCCAATAAGATAGCCGGCGAAGGAGAGCACCAGAACCACGACTGAGAGGACCAAGTAATCCCGCGCGGAATAGTTGCTGGGGAGTATGTGCTTTTTCGGCCTGGGGAATCGTCGCGCCAGTGCTGTGGCGATCCACAGTGCCAGGAAGCCGAAAGCCATCACGAATGATGTCGTGAGGGGCGACTGGAGATTGCTGTCGGCGGGTTCCAACATCAGGACCTTGAGGAAGATCGCGATCGGCAGGAAAAGGGCAAGCAGAATCGCATTCAACAAGCCAAAAGCGGAGCGAAGGCCGCCGCCGGCATGCACTGCGCCCAAGCCGAAGACAATTGCCAGGCTGAAGAGAACGGCGACCCGGAAGTCAGTTCCTACGGCCACTTGCGCCAGAAAGTACACGAATCCTGTAGCTGCGATGTAGCCAAATGCGCCGAAACGCACCGGGAAGGGCGGGAGTATGTGGCCGTTATTGGGCATGCGGTTCTGACTCCTTGCGGCGCCGTGCGCACAGATGGCGGTAGGAACGCCTTCCGACATCGTAGATTCCGGGGTATGCCTCCTTTAATGGCAGGGTCCAAGCGGCCAAACGGCGACGCAGCTTGTGTGCCAGTGACCTCGCGCGAAAGCTCTCTTCCCCGCCGATGTGAAGGAATACCCGGTTGTAGTATTCGGGGAAATAGGCGGCCGCATACCGGGTTTGTCTGTTGAAGCGCGTGTCGTAATCGAGTTCGCACTGCTCCATTCGGCAACCTTCTTTGTAGAATCCCAGAGCGGAAAGGGAAGCGGACGATTTCAAGTGGGGCGTGTCGGAATAGAGGCAGTATCCGCCCGGCCCCGGCGCAACGTCGTTGCGGATCTCGTAACACATCTCCGTAGCGCCTGCGAGGGACCCGCCCTGCAGGTGCCGTATGCCATAGAACTTCAGGTTCGCAATTCGCGGGTTGGCTTCCATTACGGCTACCGCGTCGCGCAAATAGCGGGAGGGACCCATGCACTCCCAGTCATCCTGAAGGAACAAGATGTACTTGCCGGAACATGCCCTGAGGCCGGCATTGGCGTTGGCGCCCAAGCCGCGGTTTTTGTGTGCCAGCACGCACTTGTCGAAGCCGAGGGCGCGTATTTGCGCCTGTATCCTGGCGGGGCTGCCGTCGTCGGTTACCACCAGTTCCAGGTTGGGATAGTCCGTATTCTGCCGGAACGAACGCAGCGTCCGTTCCAACAGATGCACCCGTTTGTAGGTGACGAAAAGAACGGATACGAGCGGATAAGAGGCAATGTCCGCCGGCATCGGCCGGTTTGTGGTTTCCAGGGTTCCCAATGTTTCTTACGCCCGCTACGCGGGCTCTCCCGCTGGGCTGCCAATGACCCCAGGCTTCCACCCCAGCGCGCCAAAACCGGGCGCGCTGGGGACCCCGGTACGCCTGGGGCTACCGTACTTCGCCCGCTATGCGGGCTTATTTTCCTGGGCTAAACTCTTCGCCTCCCTTTCGGGAGGCCAAGTTTAGCGCCAGTGGCACGACTGGAATCATGCGCTGATGCAAACTCAAAAACCGTAGCGGCCGCGCGCCGTTTTCACGCGCTTTCAACGCCGGTAAGGCTGCTTCCGGGCACGCCCGGCGCGGAACCCATAAATACCAGCGCTTTTCTGGCGGTGTTCCGGTCCTCTCCGGTAGTGGCCCACAGCCATGCGGTTACAGCATAGGCGCAGGCAAAACAAGAAATTTCCAACAGGAACTTGATCCATCCGTGTCCGGGCAAATACCGGGAAGCCGCCAGCCCCACAATCAGGCCCGCGGCTGCCGGCGGCACGGCCGGCGACAGGATGCGGTAAAACAAGGAAGCGACCGGGATTTCCAGTTCGCGGCTGAAGCGGCGGAAGAGGTAAAACGTCTTAGGCGCCAGTGCGATCACTATGGCGAGGATGACGCCCCCCATGCCGAGCCGGCGCCCGAGCCACAGCGCCAGCAGGATGTTGCCCAGCGCCTGGAAGACGGCGATCAGGCTCAGAGTCCGCACCCAGCCGAAGGCGAAGGCAAAGAGCACGTTGACCTGCTCCAGCGCGACCATGAGCACAAAAGCAGCCAGGCATGCGGTCATCAGCGTGCCGCCATATTGCCGGCGGCCGACCCAGCAGACGACCAGATCGCGATTGAATAACAGAATGCCGAGGGCCAGCAGCGTGGCCAAAAGAATGCTCCAGCGGTACACGCGAAGGTAAATATGCCGCAACCGCTCGCGGTCGCCGCGGCCGTAAAGCTCGTTGACGGCCGGGCCGGTGCTGGAGGCGACTCGCAAGACGATGTTGTTGCCCATCACCGTCGGCATTTGGGTGGTGTAGAAGACGCTGACCGCGGCGGCGCCAAAAAGATACCCCACAAAGACGTTGCCCGAGTTGAAGGCCAGCGTGCCGGCGATACTCGTCAGGAAAACGCACCCGCCGAAGGCCAGCATCTGGCGCAAGAGGCCGCTCTCGGGAAGGCCCCAGCGCGGGATGCGGTCAGGATTCTTACGGCGGAAGCGGCTGCGGAAAACCATTGAGCCCATGGCCTCCGCCACGGAGCCGGCGAGCATCAGCCCTACCAGGCCAAAGCCGCTGGCCACCGCAATGAGCGAGACCAGGGCGCGGCTGATATTGGCAAACCCACCGATGATGTTGGCCGCCGCCAGGTCCTGAGTGGCAACCATGGCGATGTTATAGGCGATCAGGGGAGTACGCAGGACCGCCCAGGAAGCAATGACCCAGAGCGCCAGCTTCGCCTGCCGTTCAATCGCCGGGGTGAAATGAAAGATATGGCCCACGTGAAAGCTGGCGATTACGATGAGCAGGGCGAAGGCCGCGTTGGTCACCAGAAAAAATGTGCGCGCGGTGGTAAATATGTGGCGGAAGTGTTGGCCTCCGTCGTCCCTTGCCGTGGCCTGCGCCAGGTAGCGCTCCAGGGAGTAAGAGAGGCCGAAATCGATCAACGCCAGGTAAGCCAGCGTCTGGACCAGGATGGCATATGCGCCCAGGGTCTCTCTGCCCGCCAGTTTGAGCACAATTGGCGCCAATAGTCCCTGGAGGACTATCTGCGCGACATATTGCAGCGCGCTGGTAAGAAAGCCATGGGCGGCGCGGGTACTGCGGCTCATAACGGTGCGAGTGCGAGTTAGTTGTGCCCGAAGGGCATCCCGGGAGGAGCGGTTTCCGGGCGGAGCGGCCGGGCGGCAGTAGCCGGAACGGTGGCCCAGGCGGCGGTCAAAGTAAACCAGGCGGCGTTCGCCGGGATATGCAGATTGAAGTCGAAGAAGCTATGGACGAGCAACCCGCACACGGCCACGGCGGCGCCCAACTGCAGCCAGCCGGTCTGGCGCTCCAGCCGGGAGCGCAATCCGCGGAAAGACAGAATCACGAACATGACGATGGCCACCGGCGCCATGATCCAGCCCAGCAGGCCGGACTCGGCGAACAACTGCGCGTAATCGTCGTGCGCGTATTCGAAGACCAGATCGGTGGCGAGCGTCTGGTACCGGGGATAAGCCATTTCAAAAGCGCCCAAGCCGACGCCGTGGGCCAGATGGTCCCGCGACATGCGCAAGGCATCCATGGTGAGCTTCTGGCGGTCCTCCATCACGATTTCGGGAGTGTAAGCCGCGGCCTGCCAGCGCTTCCACACGTCTCCGGGGTCGAGCCAGGAAAAAGCTCCGCCGGCAATCGCGGCAAGCACCAGGCCGGCCGCCAATGCGCGCCGGCGGTCCTGGCTGACCGGCTGGCCCAGGAATATGGCGCACGCCAAAATGGCAAACTCCACGGCCAGGGAGATCAACCCGCCGCGCGAGCCGGAGAGAAACACGGATACCAGGCAAACCAGAATGGCGAAAAACAGGAAAGGCTTTGCGGGATGCCGCGGGCGCCGGCTTACGGTGAAGGCCACGGCCAGGGGGATCAATACTTCCATCAGGCCGGCGTAAGCGTTGTGGTACACATAAGGGCCATAGACGATGCCGCCCCAGCGCGGCTTAATGACGCCGTAAATCAGGCCCGGACTGGCAAACAACTGGATGATGGCGAATACCGCCATGGCGAAGGCGTAGAGCGCAACGGCGGCGGCGCTTCTCCGCCACACCCGCGAGGGCGCATCGGCGAACAGTTGCTGGCCGAGAAAAAAGATCATGAGGTAGGCGGTGAACTTGATGAGCGCTTCGCGCGTGCCCACGCGGTCCAGAGTCCAGCCGAAGCGCATCTGGACGCAGGCCAGGGCGAGGAACGCGGCGGCAGGCACATAGAGCGGCGACCAGACCAGCCGCGCCGCTTTTGCCCGGGCACAGGCCGCGGCCCACAATAACAGCAGGCAGGCCGCGGCAATGTTTAGAGCGCCCCAACCCCAGGGCAAAACGGCGCCAAAAGCCAGCGGCGCCGCCATTACCAGCCCCACCAGGGACACCCGGGCTACCACAAACAATGAGTTGGAAGTATCCGTTTCCGGCGTGGTGACGATCCGCGGAAAGCGCAATTTTAGAGAATAGGAAGCCATTGAGGGACGCCGATTACAAATTGTGTCATGCTGCATTCGTGCGCGTGCCGCCGGTCCCTGTTACACGAAATAGGGCCCGCCGGCGAGGCCGCCGGCGCTACCCCGCTCTGCGGGACCGCCGGGGCCATGCTTACGGCGCCTCGCGCAGGGCGACGTCGTCGAACCAGGCGCTGCCGCTGATTTCCATGGGAAAGGAGCGGCTGCGAAGCCGCCACACGGAGATGCGTACGATGCTGTTGGCAGGTCCGGCGGTAAACGGCACGTGGATTTCATGCCAGTTGGTAGTGCCGGTAACGGCCTCGGTGGCCACATCCAGACAGGCCGGACATTGCGGGTCCACGACCCGCAGGCGCGGGCCGCTGTCGGAGGTGATGGCCTCGGAGCGCACATAGGCGCTCAACACATAGGTTTTTCCCGGGGCCACCGGCGCCAGTTCCTGTACCGGCTCAAACTCGGAATTGCGGGGCACGGTGAAGTCGACGCGCAAGGCGCGGGCGCCGCGGTGAGCGGCGGGGTCCGCAAAATTTACGTTGATATAAGGCTGCGGCTGATAGCGCCAGTCGAACCCTGCTTGCAGCGGGGCCTGCTCGAATCCTCCATTGAAGACCAGGTTGGCCGGATCGGCGCCGGGGGAATCCGCCACCGCGCCGCTCTGCCGCAAATAGCGCCACAGCTCCACCGCCTCCGGGTAATGGGCGTTGGAAATCAGCTCTTCCAGATAGGGTTCGGCGGCGGCAAAGGAAAGCGCCGGGTGCGCGGCGGCCAGTTCCGCCCAGTACTCGGCGGCCAAGTCGAAGCGGCCATTCTCGCCGAGGAATTCCAGGCAGGCCAGCTTCACATCAGCGCCGGCGGAAGGTTGGAGCAGATCGTTCCACAGCAGACCGGAATCGCCGAAGGCCCGCCATAGCAACTGGAAAGCTTGCGGGTAGCCCTCCGGCTGAAGCCGCAGAAAGTTCTGGAGCTGGCTAATGGCGGGGCCGCGCCGCCGCATGCCGGCCGCGTTTACCGCCGCGTCCCAGACATATTGCGGGGAGCTGGGCGCCAGTGCCACGGCGCGGGCAAAGGCCTGATCGGCGCAATCCTGATCGCCCGCCATCCAGCAGGCCTTGCCCAGCCCCGACCAGAAGCGGGCGGAATTAGGACGGATCACCGTAGCCTGCCGCATCTCCTCCACGGCCAGCGCCGGGGGCGTGGTTTCGCCGCCGAACAGGTACACCGTGCCCAAGGTGTAATGTAATTGCGGATTGCCCCGGTCCAGCGCGATGGCGCGCTGAATGCTGTTGAGTTCCAGCGAATCGCCCCAAGTCTGCGCCAGGGTGACGCGGAGGGTCTTGGCCATCAGCACCAGGGCCGGCGCCGCCACCACCAGCAGAAAAAGCAGCAGCCGCAGGCGCGAATCGAGCACCAGCACGGTTCCCGGTTTTGAGTTGCGCGCGGCCAAAGTCACTTCATTTCACCACAGAGGACACAGAGAACACAGAGGGTCGCCGGTCTTCGGTCTTCGGCCAGAGCAGCGCATTTCCGGCCAACGGCCAAAGATGAAAGACCAACGACCTGGCAGCTCACTTGTTGGCGGCGTACGGATAGCGCGAATAGTACTGGTAATAATAATAGCTGTAGTAGCCGTAGTAGCCGAGCTGGCGGAGGTCGAGTTTGTTCAAGACCACGCCGAGAATGCGCGCTCCGGCATTTTCCAAAATGCTGCGGGTGCGCAGGATGGCGACCTGCGCGGTGCGGCCGCTTTCCGCCACCAGGATCACGCCCTCCACCAGGCTGGAGAGGATGGTGGCATCGGTTACGGCAAGCACCGGCGGCGAGTCGATGATCACATGCTCGAAACGGCCCGCCAGCTCTCGGCAGAGCGCGGCCATGGTTTCGGAAGCCAGCAACTCGGCCGGGTTGGGCGGGGTGGGGCCGGAGGCGAGCACCCACAAGTTGGGCTGCGGGCCGAACTGCTGCAGCGCCGCTTCCAGCGTATCGTTGCCGGTGAGCACGGTGCTCAAGCCCTTCGCGTTATCCAGTCCGAGCAAGCTGGCGGTATTGCCTTTGCGCAAATCGCAATCCAGCAGCAGCACGGGGCCTTTCTGCTGGGCCAAGGTTTGGGCGAGGTTCACCGCGGTGGCCGTCTTGCCCTCGCCGGACTGGCTGCTGGTAACCAGCAAGAGCTTGGGAGCGCGGGGAGTGAGAGAGAGAACGACGGCGGTGCGCAGAGCGCGGTAGGCCTCCGCCAAAACCGATTGCGGCTTTTCGCTGATGGCCAAAGCCACGGCGCTGCGGCCGCGCCGCCGCGCGGCATCGCGGTCATACTCCCCATTGCTCCGGGAGAGCAGCCCGGGCTTGGCGGCGAAGGCGGGACGCTCGAGCGGAATTACGGCCAGAGTCGGCGCATCCAGCAGGGCCTCGACTTCTTCCGCGGTCTTGACGGAATGATCGAAGGCCTCGCGGACAAATGCGCCCATGATGCCCAACACCACGCCGGCGAGAAAGCCCAGGGCAATATTCAGGGGCCGCTTGGGCCGCACCGGCAAACTGGGAGGCAGGGCGCTATCGACCAGATGGATGTTGGTGGAACGGAGGCCGGCGGAAACGGTGGCGTCTTTCAGCCGCTGCAGCAAGCTCTGATAGAGCTGCTGATTGCCCTCGAAGTCGCGTTGCAGCAGGTTGTGCTGCACCAGCAACTGATTGAGCTTGCCCACCTGTTCTTTCTGGGCGGCGACGGCCGCGGCCGCCAGGTTCTCGCGGTTGCGCGCTTCTTCATAGTCGCGGCGGATGCGGCTGATGACGCGGTTCTGCTCCTGCTCGATTTCGCCGCGGACCTCCGCGATCTGCTCGTGCAGGCGCAGCACCTTGGGGAAGGCGGGCCCGTATTGCGAGAGCGCCTCGGTGTACTGGCCCTGCAAGTCGGAGGCTTTCTCCTCGAGGCGCTGCAATAATTCATTATGGGCGAGCGTGGCCATCTGGCCGCGGTTTTCCACTACCTGGTGGTAGAGCGATTCCTTTTGCACGCGCTCGCTTTCGGCGTTGGCCAAATCACGGCTCAGATCAGAGAGCATCTGCTCCACGACGTTCTGCTTTTCGTCGGTATTGACGATTTGATTCTGCCGTTCGTATTCCACCAGCGCCTGCTGCGACTTTTCCACCTTGGCCTTCAGCTCGTCGAGCTGCTGTTCCATCCAGCCGGAGGCCTGGCGGGTGGCGTCGTACTTCAGCCGGAAGTTATAGTCGATGTAGTTGTTCACCAGGGTGGTGGCCACCTGCGCGGCCAACTGCGGGTCGGGGTTTTCAAAACCCACGATCAACATGCGCGTCTTGGGCACCAGTTCCACGCCCAGATTTTTCTCGAAGGCGGCGATCAATTCCACCTTGCGGCCGGCGGGATCGAGCCGGGCGAGCTTGGAGGCCGAAAGCAGGTGCGGAGCAAGCTCGAGTTCCTCCACCGTGCGCCAGGCCAGGCTTTCGCTCTTGAGCACCTGAATCTGGGTCTGCAGAAACTCGTCGTCGGCGTCGGTCTTCTGGTAGATATCGGTGATGGACTGGATCAAGGGCGTTTCCGATTCCACCTGCACCCGGGCCGAGGCGCGGTATATGGGAGTCATGCGGAACGACACCACGGCCACAATGGTGGTGAGCACGAGGGCGGTGGTCAGCACGGTCCAGCGGTGTTTCAGCAGGATGTGCCAGTAGTTGGCCAGCGACATGGCATCGCGCGGGCCGTTAAACTCGGCCTCCAGAGTGGAAGGCAGACGCCCCATCGCCAGGCCGGCGGGACGCTCTGCAGGAACTAATTCGCGGCTTTCTATTTGTCCATTTCCGTTCATGTCTGAGTACCTTTTTGGCAATTAGCTATTGGTCCCGCGAGGCGGGAGCGATTAGCTGTTGGCTGACTGCTGATCGCGGATTGCTAATTGCTATTCTTAGAATCTGCTGCCGTAAATCGTTACTCCGGTTGCGGTTTGAATGATGGCTTCCACGCCGCGGCGCAGGGCTTTGGCGCTGGTGCTGTCGGGGACGAAAAGAATGTCGTTGGCCTGCAAAACCGGGTCGGCGGCCTTGCCGGCCAGGATATTGCTGAGGTTCAGGGGGATTTGCTTGCGGCCTGCCGGGGCATTCACGTCCACACGAATCACCTCGGCCTTTTTGGATACGGCCGTCGACTTCAGGTCTTCAGCCAAGGCGATGGCTTGCAGCACGGTCATGCCGTCGCCCGTGGAGTTGATGGTGAATCCTCCGGGCTTATTGACGGCGCCCACCACATAAACCACACCGGCGCGGGGCACGGTGACGCGGTCGCCGGGGTAGATATCGACGTTGCTGGCCGCATCGCCGGTATCCAGCAGCTTCTTCAAGTCCACCGTCTGCACGCGCTCGCCGGTTTTGGAAGCCATCAGTCCCGCCTCGCCCCGGCTGATTACGGCTATGCTGCCGGCGCCCGTGTCCAAGCCTTCCGCTTGCGACAGCAGGTCGAGCAGGGTGGTGTGGCCGAAGACGGGATAAATCTGCGGCCGCTTCACCGCGCCCGTAACCGAAACCGATTTCAGGCGCGAGGAAGCGATGGAGATAGTGATGTGGGGATTATTGACCAGCCCGCGCGCGCTCAACTCTTTGGCCAGGATGGCAGAAAACTCCGAAACGTTTTTTCCCGCGGCCGTCAGCGGGTGATCGAGCAAGGGCAGCAGCACCGTGCCCGACGGGCTCACCCGGTACTGGCGCGAGAGTTCCGGCACGTCCATGACGTAGACGTCGAGCACGTCATCGGGACTGATCATGAGGTCGCTGTTGGGGCCGGGCAAGCTGGGGGCCGGAGAGGCCGGCGCCGCCGCGGTTTGCGCGGCCGCGCGCCCGGCCGCAGCCAGGGCCGGGAGCAGCAGGCAGACCAGAAAACCGAAACGAAGCGGAGAAGAGAAGCGTCTATGCATCGTGATTGTCCTAAGCCTGAGCAGATTTCGCATTGCCGGTTGGTGATTTGCCGTTCAATCAATCGTGCGACAAATGGAGAGCGCCGGGCGCCGGCGCCGGCGGTCCAAAGCTTACGCTGCGCGCGGGGGCGCCGGTGAGGGTGGCGCGGCGCCCGCTGTTGTGGGGCATGAGCGCCGTCAGCCAGTAATTGCTGTAAGCCGCCACCGCTTCTTCGACGTTGGAGTAAGGCGCGCCGCTGCTGTGCGACAGGTTGAACATGCCCTGGTGCGCCAGCACGCTGGTGGTAAACGCCGCCGCCGTGATCGAAGGATCGACGCCGCGCATCCACCCGGCTTCCACGCAGTACGCGAGGTAATCGTTGATCGCCTGAAAAATGGGCGCCAGGTGCTGACGGTAAACGCGCTCGGCGGCGGGCCGCAGCTCGAGCAAGCCCACGTAGAGCAGCCGGATCAACTCCGGCTGGTACACCGTGGTGTGGACCAGCAGCTCGACAATCAGCGGCACCACCACTTCCGGAGTGCCCCGTTGGGCCAGCCCCTGCTGCAGTTCTTTGCGCACGCGCAGGCGGTCGAGGCGCGACTGCAAGGCCGCCCAGAACAGATCCTGCTTGCGCGGGAAGTGGCGAAAGAGGGAAGTTTCATTGACGTCCGCGAGGCGGGCAATTTCGCGCGTGCTGGTGCCGCTGAATCCCTGGCGGGAAAACAACTGGACCGCCGCCTCCACGATACGCTCCTGCGCACCGTTATTCGCTTGGTTCATGGCGATTGTCTTCCTTATGAGGTATGGACCGGAAACCTGATGCCGCCGGCGCTACCCGGCCAACGACGGAGAAGCCTGTGGACTGGCGAAAATGTGTCTTGGTGCGATAGGGCCCGCCGGCCTGACACCCCGGCAAGCCAAAACCGGGCTTGCCGGGGACCCCGGGAGGCCGCCGGCGCTACCCGCGGGCCGCCGGCGCTAGGATTGGCGGCTGGATTTTTCCACGGGTTCGAGATCGCCGGCGTCCACCTCGACGGCCACGCTCTGCATGATCATGTCGAGAGTAAGGACTACGCGCAGGTTGTTCTTCTTGCGAATCAGCACGCCTTCCATGCCGGCGAGCGCGCCCGTCCGGATGCGGGCCCTTTCGCCCACCACCAGGTAGGGGTGCGGCGCGCTCTTGCGCAGATGCAGTCCGGCGCGCAGCGACTCGATTTCAAACTCGGGCAGCGGCACCGGTTCCCGCCCCCCGACAATCGAAACCACCCCCGGCACCTCCAGCACCCGGATGCGCTCGGAGGCTCCGATGCGCACAAAGATGTAACCGGGGAACAGGGGCAGCTCCAATTCCATGGTGCGGCGGTTTTTCCAACGGTGGGAAACCTGATACAGCGGCAGGTAACATTCGATGTGCCGCTGGCCGAAGTGGCTGGCCACGCGCTTCTCGTGGCGCGGCGCAGTATATACGGCAAACCAGTTCCTGGCGGCTTTGCCCGGAATCACGGCACATTCGTTGCCCACCGCGGCATCCGGAAGGTTTCCCAAAGCTATTTGGCCCGAGTTTGACAAAGCTTCGCTTTCCTCACTTAGAGAGGTACTTTTCCACAACTTCGCCCTTTCGGAAACAACTCCGCCCGGGACTTGCTTGCCACTCTAATCAATTTTCCATTGCCCGTCAGCCATTTGGGGGAAGTAACCGGATGGCCTAAGCCATCTGCCGGGGGCAAGTGAAGCAAGTGCTTAATCGCATAGTTGGCTGACGTTTGTAAATTTATGGCTATTTTTGGGCAAAGTCAAGTTAAATTATTGGGTTTTTTTAATCTCGTGTAATCAGGCACTTGCTTTCCCCGAATGAGGGCGATCTGGAGAATTACCCAGTATTTGCGGAGCTTAGCGCGCACCGAGCCGCCGGGGGCGGCCAAGTGAGTGATCCGAGAGGAGCGGAATGAAGCGGGCCACCGGAATGGTTCTTACGCCCGCTACGCGGGCTGGGGCTTGTCTTCCCAACGCCCACCCCAGGCTTACGTCCCGCGCTGCGGGACTACCATATGCCGCCCGCTACGCGGGCTTCGGTTTTGGCCGCGTCTTTTTTCCCACGCCCCGCTGAACGGGGCCGGTGCTTCCCCGTGTTTGTGTGCCCGAACCCCGACTTCAAAATGTAGAAACTCCAGGCCGCCGCTGCGCGGCGGATACGAATTGGTTTCTACGGCGCGACGCCCACGATCACGGTGGCGGAAACGTCATTAGACAGAGTGATCGCCGTGGTCCCCGCCTTGATCTTTCCTGCAACGGTTACGGCGAGACTCGAGGCCGCATTCGTATTCGGAGCCTTATACTTCACCACCACCGAACATTGGCTCCCCAAAGCCGCGGCGCACTGCGGCGCGCCGCCTTGCGAGGGAATGGTAAAGCCGGTGGCGCCGGCCGGCGAGGCGGTTCCGGTGATCCCGGCGTAGCTCAGCGCGAAGCCGGTGTTGTTGATAATGGTGATCGCCGTGCTTTCGCCCGACTGAACGTAAACCGTCGAATTCGGGTTCTGGACTTCAAAATCGGTCCCGTACGGGTATTCGCTGGCAGCAATGGATTTGCTGGTGTAGCGCAAGGCGCCCGTGGGATCGTAACCCTTAATCACCAGCTCGTATCCACTGTACCCGCCAGGCTGGATGGCTTGCGGGTTGGGGGCAATGGCGATGGTGCAGGTGGCCACGGGGATGGACACCAGTCCGTTGGCCTCGCACGATGCAGGGTAGGCGAAATTGCTGTCCAATCCGGTGACCTGGAACGTAAGGTCGGCGCCGGTCTTATTGGTCATGGTCAGGGTGCGAGCCGCCGGCCAGCCGGAAGACGGACTATACGGAAAGGCGCCAAATGCCAAGCCGCCGGAGGGCACGGCGATGCTGACGTTGCTCGCCGCGCTGTAAGCGGGGGAGACCGTCAGCAGGCTCGATCCCAGCGTTATCAGGTAATTCGCCGCGAGACTCTGCAACACGGCCGGGTCCGGAGCGATGGTATAGGTTCCGACGGCCGTGTCATCGGTCAGCGGGCTGGGTATTTCGCTGCCGTTCACGGTGTAGAGGACCGGGGTTGCCGTTCCCGCCGCCGGCAGGCTGTCGGAGGGAAAAGCCTTCCAGGAACTGGCGGAGGCGCCCGCGGGCACTTGGACCGCAAGTTTGTTGATGTTCGGATTATTGGACTTGCCGAACGTCCAAGCCACGCCGGTCTCATTGGGATCGACGGCCAGCACTACCGTAATCGGCTTCTGGGCCACCGTGACCACCTGGGAGATCGGATAGGCGGCCCCCTGGTACACATCGCCCGACAGGAAGTAAGCTTCAACCCGAAGCGTACCCGGCGACTGCAGGGTCAATTTAAGCTCACCCGTGGACGTCTGCTCCTTCGACGCCACCGTGGCCGTTCCCGAGACCAGGTACTGCATCGACGGCGCCTTGAGCACGGAGGGAATATTCTGCGGCTCACAACTCAAGGTAATCACGTCGCCGTAAGTTGACGCCGCCGGCAGGTCCGCGCCCTGGCTTACCACCGGCGCGCTGGCACTCGTGCCGCTCTGATCGGTATAAGAGCAGGAGATACCCAACGCGCTGGAGGGGATCGGATCCACGGTCAAAGGGATATTCGCGGTAGTTTGCAGGTAGTTCTGAGTTTCGGAAGCGGTCACCGTCAGCAGCGCCGTAGCCGGCAAGGGCTCCGTAGTGAGCAGCTTCAAGGTGGTGGTGCCGCTCTTGCCGACAAACGCCACCGGCGCCGGCGTGCCTCCGGTTTCCTGGATCTTGCTGTAAGTCACAGTCGCGCCGGAAGCGCCCGTGCACGGCGTGAAGGAGGTCAGTCCGGCCACGTTCCAGATCACCGTAGGACAACTGAGGGTTTGCACCGCCTGATTGATGACGAGCGAGCCCGAGCCGGTGGCTGGGTTGAAGTCGTTGGCGTCCGTAGGCGTAAACAGCGCGCTCACCGCATAGGTTCCGGCATTGATAGGGGCGGCAACGGCGGTCCCGTTCTGGGTGTAAGTGTAGGCGCAGGAGCCCGGCACCACCGTAATTACCCCGGCCAGGCTGGCGGTGGCGTAACAGGCGGCGGGCTGCTCCGCGCTGTCATTATAGGTATAGACGCCGCCGGTAAGCATGACCTTCGGCGTTGCCGGGTTGATCGTCAGCGTGCCGTTCACGAAGGTGAAACTATAGTTCGTTGCCGTCAAGGAACCCTGTGCCGCCAGGATGGGGTAACTGCCAACCGGACTGGAGGCGGAAGCGGTGGTCGTGAGCGACGGGCTGCCGCTGAGCACCGCGGGGGTATCGTTGTTCAGGAAACCAGAGGGCGTATAGCTGAACGCCGGCAGGCTCGCGGCGCCATAAGTCATAGCCGCATTGTTGGCGGTAATGGTGAGGGTTGCCTGGGAGATGGTCAGGGTGGCGTTGTCCAGAGTCACCGTATAGTTAGCCAGCGCGGAACCGGTGACCACCGGCACAATGGCATAAGTTCCCACCGGGCTGGCGAGGGTGGCGGAGGTGCCGGGCGTGCAGGTGAACGAATCGCTGCCGACCGCGCCCGTCACCGTGCAGCCGAAGGCCGGATTGCCCGTGCCGTAACTGCGGCTGGCGTCGATGGCCGCCGCCGTCAGTCCCACCTGAAGAATGACGATGGAAGTAGTGCCGCTGGCGGTAGTGAAATCGACGGTGTCACCGGGCGTAAAGAGCGCGCTCACGGCATACGACCCGGCATTGACCGGGGCGGCCACCGGGTTCCCGCTCAGCGTGTAAGTAAAGACGCACGAACCGGACACCGGATTCGTTCCCAGGGCGGCCGTGCAGGCGGCCAAATGCTGGTTGCCGTCATAATTGAAAGTCCCGCCGCTCACCGTGAGCGCCGGAGTAGCCGGGTTGATCGTGACCGAGCCGGAACCGGTGGCGGTGGTGAAGTCGGTGGCGTCGTTGGGGGTAAACAGCGCGCTCACCGAATAGGTTCCGGCGCCGATGGCGGCGGCAACGACGGTCCCGTTCAGAGTGTAGGTATAAGTACAGGAACCCGGCACCGCCGTAGTCCCCCCGGCCAGGCTGGCGGTGGCGGAACAGTTGGCGGGGCCATGCGCATTGCCGTCATAGGTATAGGTGGCGCCCACCACGGTAACCGACGGGGTAGCCGGGTTGATGGTCATAGAGCCGGAACCGTTGCCGGTGGTGAAGTCGGTGGTGTCGCCGGGAGTAAACACCGCGTTCACCGTATAGACCGTCGCCGCGGCGGGGGCAGAGCTCGAGCCGTTATAAGTGAGAGCGCAAGTGCCGGCCACGGTTCCCCCGGTGATAGGGGAGGTAACGGAGCAGGTGGCCGCATAGGAGGCGCCGTTATACGTGAAAGGCCCGCCGCTGACCGCGACCACCGGCGTGGCTGGGCTTACGATGAGCGACGTATCCGAACCCGACGAAGGCATGAAGGTAGAGTCGCCGCCATAAGCGGCGCTGACGCTATGGCTGCCGGCGCCCAACGACAAGGTCAAAGCGGCGCTCCCGCCGGAGAGCGTCGACGGCGATTGCGCGGTGCCGTCCACGGTAAAGGTCAGAGTGCCGGACGGAGAACCGGAACCACCCGCAGGCGATACCGTTGCGGTATAGGTTACCGTCTGTCCGTAGGTCACGCTGGCGGGCGAGTGGGTTACCGTGGTGGCCGTACTGGTTCCGGTTTCCGTCACCGTCACGGTGCCATAACTCACCGGGTAATTCTCATAAGAGTAGAGCGGGTTCGTGTCCCCGGCATATTGCGCGGTGTAGGTATGTTGCCCGGGGCCGGAAGGGTAGAAAGAGACATTGGTCAAGTTTCCGCTGGCCGCCACCGTCGAGCTGGCCACGGACGCGCCGTTTTCCAGAATGTACACTGTGCCGTTCGGCGCAGCGTAGCCCGCCACCACCGGCTCCACGATCACCGAAACTACCGCCGGCTGCGATCCGCTGACGCTGGCGGTTTTGGTGAAAATCTCCCCCGCCAGGTACACCCACTTGCCGGTGCAGTCATAGGGCGAATTACTGTCGCTAATGTTGTCGGTTACGGTGATTCCATTCGTCCCATTGAGCGCCAGCAGATTCGAGCTGAGGCTGACCGGGTCGGGCCCCAGGGTGAAATTGGCGTTCGAGGTGGTCGACGTAGTGATGGTAGGCGGAGCGGTGTCGAAGACCACATTATCCATGGTCATATTGAGCGGATAGGTGGAGTTGTATCCCTCCAGGGTGAGCTTGCCGGCCGAGGTGGCCGTGGTGACGTGGATATTTTGCAGCGAAATGCTCTCGAAGTTGGGATACTCCGTTCCGGTCCCGCCGCTGTAAAAGGGATTAAAGACCAGCGGATTCTCCACATTCAGGATGCAAACGTCCTGATAGTTGATATTGCTTACCGTGCCGCCTTCGCTGGAGTTGGACTTAATGCGCAAGCCGTTGCCGTTGCCGTTCATGTCGCCGGACATCACCAGGTCGGTTACCAGGACGTTGCTGACTCCGCCGTTGGTCTCGCTGCCGATCGACATGCCATGCCCGTCATAAAAGTGGTTGTGCGAAACCGTAATATTGGAAATGGCATCGTTGCCCTTAATGGCCACTTCATCGTCGCCGTCGCTGATAAAGGAGTTCGTAATGGTGATGTCCGCCGCCCCGGCGCCGCTCAACGGGCCGGGGTCGAAGCCATCGGTATTGGCGGTGCCATCAGGGGTAACGATCTTGACGTCCCACAGCGTAAGGCCATCCGACGGGGCCCCGACCACGTGAAACATCGGCGAATTTTGGAAGGTGATTCCATAGAGGACGAAGTTGTTGGCGCCGGAGTGCAACTGCAAAAGATAGGGGTTATTCTGGCTGCTGCCGCCTACGGACGCGATGTTCCACCAGGTGCAGGGGGTCGCGACACCCGAGGGACACGTATAATAAGCGCCGGTGCTGGTCACCAGTTTTTGTCCGCCTTGCCCGTCGATGGCGCCATAACCCATGATGGCTTCGTTGGACGAGCTTGCCGAGATCAACGGGTTGCACCCATAAGTGCCGCCAATGGTCCCGCAATTACTGCCGTAATCGGCGGGATTCAGGGAACCATACAGCGTTACCCCGGCGTCGATCAGCAGGGTTACGCCGCTGCTCAAGTTAAACGGCTGGGTCAAAAAAGCGTTGTCGCTCCCCGAGGCCGACAACTCTACCGCGTGCCCGTTTCCACAATGTTCGACGGCAGTCTTAATGCGCGTGGTGTCGAAGAGCGTCTGATTCAAGCTGCCCGAAGCCTGCTGCGCCAGCAAAGTGGTGCAGATGCTGCTGGCGGCAGGAAAAGAAGGCTGGGTAACGGTCCGCGTGTCTTGCGCCTGCGCCATGCCAGCCGCGAAGATCCCAAAAAGAAAAAGAAGAAGAGAGCACCACCCAACCGCGCTCCCCGCCGACAACCACATGCCCCACTGCCGCTTGCTCACTCCACAGCAAAACATAATGAACTCCTTCCCGGCGCTTTTAAGGGGGAACACGCTACCACTTACTCCCCCGCTCTTGCGGCATGCAGCGGGAGCCCGCGTGAATCGGAACGGAAAATGACTCGTTGGACCCCGGAAACAATGCCTGCGGCCCCTGAATTCCGCATCCCGGGAGCAGACACCCACCCCCGCAACGCGGCGTTCTGCGGGACTCGCGACCCCTTCATTCTTGCCCCATAATCCGGCTCTGTCAATTTATTATTTCCGCAGCCGCAAGAGGGGAAGCAGAAGTGCGGCCGCCAGAACCAGGCCGGCGAAAAGGGAGATGGCCAAGCCCAGGTTGCGGTCGGCGGTACGCCGGAAAGTCAGCTCCACCCGGCTTTCGCCCGGGGAGAGGGGAACCACCACGCAGCCGATCCGGTTCCTTTCCGCCGGCGCAGGGACGCCGTTGACCCGGAGTTGCCATGCCGGATAGCTCACCAGGTGAAGAACGAGCCGGGTAAATACGGGCGAACTGACGACGACCGTCTTGGCCCGCGGCGCCCACTCTACCACCCGGACCGATGCCCGGGGGCCGGTAGCCACGGCTTCCGGGGCATCGTGAAAACGCATGAAGGTGTCGGGGTCTCCGCCTTGCGGAATGAAACCTTCATGGCCCATGTAACCATGGAAAGTGCGCAGGTAGGCCTCAAACCGATTGCCCACCTGGGGATACCACCACGCGGTGGCGGTGGCGGCAATGCCCCCGGCCAAGGCTACCGCCAGCAGGAAACCGGCGGCCCAGCGCGCGGAGAAGCGGGAGAGCGAAGCGGTCACGAGCAGGGTCAGGCACGGGGTCAACAGCAGCAGGCAGCGCCAGGGAAACTGCACGTAGGCCAGTTCCGGCAGGTACTGCCACAGCGGGCGGCTGGCCGGCAACAAAAGAAACCCCGCCATCCCCCCCAAGCCCGCCAGCGCCAGCCAAGCCGTGCGGTGCTCCTGCCGCCAGCGCCAGGAGAACACCGCGCCGGCTATGGTCAGTGCCGCTTCGCCTGCGGCCATGCTGTTGATCATGGCGGGAAACCACCGGTGTACCGGGCCGGGAATGCTGTCATAGTGAAAAATGTACTTCCAATCCCATGGCCCCCCCTCAAAAAGAACGCCAATCTGCACCCAGGGCCGTTCATACGCCGCCGGATAAACATAGAAGGCCGCCAGCGCCAGGCCCAGTGCCAGGGCCGCGGCCGCGCGCGGCAGCGCCGCCCAGGAGCGCCGCTGCCAGGCCAGCAACAGCGCCAGGAACGCCACCGCGTAAGTGGCCAGCACCGCCGCTGGAAGATCGGCGGTCCAGAACCCCGCCAGCACCACTCCCAGGGGCACAATTCCCCGGCTGCTTTCCCCGGTTTCGAGAGCGAAGAGAATCAGCAGCGGCCCGAGGGCGCACGCCAGCATTTCGGCAAAGGCCCCGCGCTGATAAAGGCAGAGCAGAAGATAAGGATTCACTGCGTAAAACGCCGCCGCGACCAGCGCGTGCGCCGCCGGCAGGCAGCGCTGCGCCAGCGCAAACATGGCCAGGCCGGCCGCCGCCAAAACCACGAAAGCATAGCTTCCGGCCACCAGGTTCACGGGCAGGAAGCGCGCCATAGCCGAACCCAACAGGGCCGTAAGCGGAGGATAAAAAATGAAACGCGGCTCGCCGTAGCCGAAGTTCGATAACGCCGACCAGCCGCTCAGGCCCGAATACTTGGCGCCATCCAGCCACGTCTCCAGATGAAAGATGAAATCGTGGCCGGAAGCCGAGCCCAGGAAGCATTGCGGAAGCACGGCCAGAGCGGCCGCCGCGGCAATCACGGGCACGGCCCAGCGCCCGCGGGGCATCCCGGCAGGCTCCACTGCCCGCTCTTGCCTTCCGCGGCTCCCGCCGGAGTTCCTGCCCGCCACCGTCATCACTACCGCCTCACCGCGAACCATAGTATCAGGTCCACCCCCGCTCTATTAGCGAAATAGTAAACTTTTAGCCAAGGCGTATTTACAAGTACGTTATCTCCCAAGCCGCATAATTCCTAAAATGGGAAATTTTAATCTGGATAGCGCCTGGAAAACAGCGAAAATCACTTGACTCCTGCGCTGGATTTCTTAGAATGCAATCGCCCCTGCAGTTTCTTAGGAAATTTTAAGGTGTCTCGGGCGATGCTGTGAAAGTGTCGAGGCGCCGAATGAACGCAGCAACGTTGTGCAAAGCTTATCTGGAAAAGACCAGGAGGATGGGATGAAGAATCGAATCAGATCGGAGAGAGGAATCTCTCTGCGAACCGTATGTTTTCTGCTTCTGATTGGGTTGGCCGCTTCGGTCATGTTCGCCCAACAGACGCCCAAACCAATGCCGTATATTCACACGGTGTACGCCGGCTCGCTTTCGGGCGGCTCCACCAGCCTTTCATCGGGCACTGTCGGCGGCTCGAGCGGCAGCATCCCCGGCGCTTCCGAATACACGGGCGTGTATAACGGCTGTCTGTCGATAGGCCCGAACTCGAGTTCATCGAACCACTACCTGACGATTCCGTCGCACAGCAACGGCCCCTTCAGCCACGCGTCCTGCGGCGGAGAGGGCTACGTGGCCACGGGAACGAGTGTTTTGCTATATAACCCTAACGGCTTGGCGGTGGATTCCCTGGGCAATCTCTATATTGCCGAGCAGAGAAACATTGTGCACCGGGTAACTACCGACGGCATTATCTCGTCCTTTGCGGGCGGCTTCAGCAAGGGCTCGGGAACCGGGTATACCAACGGCACCTGCGACTATAACGGCCTCGTGCCTGGTTACGGGTCGGGAAATACCGGCGACGGTTGCCCGGCCAACGAGAGCAATCTGGGCGGGAGCCGCGGTGTTGCCATCGCTCCGCTAACCATTACCGGGACCTGCCAGGACATTTTCGGCGGCACCACCAGCAGCCATGGCGGCGACTGCATCATGTTCAACGTCGGCGGCGGCAGCGGCACCCAGAAACCGTTCAGCATTAAGGCCGGCGACATTGTATACACCGATTACACCAACAAGAAGGTTTGGCGGGTCGATCACACGACCTATGTAACGAACACAATTGTTGCGAATAATACGGGGGTTGACGGAGCGCTGGGCGGAGGCTCCAGCTCCACCGGCACCAATTACTCGACCGGCGGGGTAATGCAGGTTGGCGGCATGGCGTTCGACAACCAGGGCCATTTGTACCTTGCCGATTTCGAAAGCTCCAATTCCAACTCGTCGCAAATCCGCCTGCTTGACTTTGCCACCAACCAGATTATGACGGTGGCCAATCGGACCCCCGGGGGCAACGGTTATGGCGTGGCGAATTCCAGTTGGGGTTATAGCACGTCGGCATTGAACGCTAGCAACGCGAACGGCGGGCCTTACCCCAACAGCGGAAGTGGATATTACCCCACCGCCACCGGCGGAGCTTGTCCGAGTCCCGGCTGGTTGAGCAGCCCGGGCGTTACCTCGGCTAATGTGCCTCTGGGCAATGTGGAGGACATAGCCGTTGATGGGCACGGAAATCTCTATATCCCCGATTCATCGTGCGACGTGGTTTATAAAGTGCTGGCAAACAGCGAAGGCTTCGTCGATGGCACGACGGGGATAAGTATTATTGCCGGCCAAGAGGGCGTTTTCGGAAGCCCCCACTCGAACGGGTATCAGCCCGCGTTGAGCGCCGTCTTGAATTCCCCGACGGGCGTGCGGGCGGATTATAACGGCAACCTCTACATAGAAACCGGTTCGGTAGTGTATTTCTATGACGAGGTCACCGGTTACCTACACAACATCTTCGGCGGCGCCACGGCGGGCACGGGATGTCCGAGCCGCGTTACGGCATGGCCGTGGAACGGCTGTCCCGGACCGGGCTACGCGGTCGAGGCCTCGGGCACCGGCGCCGGCACCCTCGACGGCACCTCAACCAAAAACGGCACCTTCATGGGCCCGCTGGCTATGGACCCCTGGGGTAACCTGTACGTTGAAGAACAGGGCGGCTCGAGCGCAGGCCAAACCATCGGATTGGTCCACCAGTTGGCGCTGGGCACCGACGCTGACAACGCTTCGTGGTCTTCGTCGATCGAGGTGCACTTATCGGCAAGCACCCCGGTGCCAGGAACCGGCGACGCGTACGAAAGCATGAGCGTGACGGGCGGATGGGGCGTCACCGAGAACAACTGTGCGGCAGGGTCACTGGCGACCGGCACTTCGGTGGCGGACAATACCGAGGATTGCCTGTTCACGGTTAGCAGCACGAGTTCCAGTGCGGGCGACCTTCAGATCGTTACCAACGATTACACTACGACTCTGCCTTTGACCAACGTCGTGGCGGGTCCCGGCTCCAACCTTCTCGCGCAAGCCACGGCGGGCGACGGCGGCGGCTATGACGCTGACTTCGGCACGGGCTACCTGAGCTCGGTTCTGGTGCCGTTGAGGGGCAGCACGTATGCGCCCTTCTGCCAAACCGCGCCGACGTCGAGCGTATCGACGCCAGCGCTCAATACCGGCCAGGTGCAGACGATCAGCATCGTCGCCAGCAACAATGGCCCGGCTTGCGGCGGCCTGGAATTAAATGGCCCCGGCCATTACTTCACCTTCACGTTCAGCAGCGTGACTTCGAGCGGCACTTTGACTTGGCCGCAGGTGGTGTGGAGCACGGTTACCGGTTCACAAGCGGGTAGTTATGAGCCGGTCGCCGCGACGGTAATGTCGCCGATAGCCCAGAACACGGCGATAACCGTGCAGGCGGGCTTCATGCCGTTGGTCGTGACCTATACCCCGGGTTCGACCGTCTCGACAGACGGTTTCGCCTTTACGGTGACCGACAATAACGTCGTGACGCCGATTACGACGATGTACGACGGACCCCAAGTCACAAGCAGTATCTATGGATCCTCCATTATCATGGAGGGGTTGAATTCGCCGTTAGCAACCATCAGCTCGGCGGTGGCCATCAATGCTATTACCTGTGCAACACCAGGGGCAACCGGTGCGAGCCCTACATTTAAAGCCGACAGCTCGCAGGATGCAATCAGCCTGTCCGGGAGCGTGGGCAACGGCTGTGGGAACGATACGTTAACTTATCAAATAGTGAGCGGGCCGGCCGAGCCCGGAAGCTCGGTAAGCATTGCCGGCTCGACCGCGTACTATACTCCTGCCAGCGACTGGAGCGGTTCGGACAGCTTCCAGTTCGAAGCTTGTGACTCGAAAGCTGCTCCGTCGCAGTGCAGCACGGCGGCGACCGTAAGCATTACGGTCACTAAGCTTACCCCGCAGTTGACACTGACCTGCACCTCGCCGGTGTATTACAACTCGCAACAGCAGGGTTGCAATGCTTCGGCAGGAGGCGCAATCGATCCGGCGCCCGCTCCGACATCGGCTTCGTTCGCTTACAGCTATGTGGGAACGGCGCTGACCGGCTGGAACAGCGCGAATGCGCCGACGGACGTTGACACCTACACCGTGAACGCCGAGTTCACTACGACGGATCCGGCGTATTACAGCAGCATTGCGGCGCCGGCTTCGTCGCTTGTGATCCAGCAGGCGGCGGTTACGGCCACGGTGACGATCGCGCCCGCGACGTATAGCGGTTCGACGGTCGCGACGATCAGCGGTTGCACGTTGGGCGGCGTGTATTCGGCCGACACTACCGGCAGTAACAGCGTGACTTGCAACTACGGTAGCGCGACGGCGACCTTTGCCAGCGCCGACGCCTCCTCGTCACCGATCGCGGTGACGGTCACGGGCCTCTCGTTGAGCGGCAACCGGGCGGGTGAATACTCGTTGCCTTCCGGCGCCTCGACGACCGGCACGATCAGCGCGGCCAATACCACGGTGAGCGTGAGCTGCCCGCCGAATGCGGTTTATAACGGCAGCGCGCAACCGTGCTCGGCTACGGCGTCTGTGGGCGGGAACTCGATTAGCACTTCCACCGCCAACCCGACGCAGTGGAGCTGGAGCAATGGCGCCAGCGGGAGCAACAGCGGAAACAATCAAACGGATGCCGGCAGCTATAGCATGGTGGCTACCTTCCTGGGAACCACCGACTATAACTCGGCATACAACACCACCGCGTATCCTTTCACCATTGCCGCATACACGCCGTCGGTAAGCGTGACTTGCAATGGGGCGACCTTCCTCGGAGTAGCCCTGAACACCTCCAGTTCGTGCTCGGCTACGGTGACGGGCGTGAGCGGTGTGATATCCGGTGCTCAGGTCAGTTGGAGCCCGGCGTCGGTAGCGGATGGGGGCACTTATTCGGTAACTGCCACCTATGCGGGGAGCAGCCCGGATTACAGCTCGGCTTCCAACGCTGCGACGCCTGCCTCATGGGTAGTTAGCGGCATGGATTGCTCGGCCACGGTTGGCGGCTCGGCGGTTTCGTCTTCGGTGACGGTGCCGTTTGGCCAGCAGATCGTGTTTGGCTGCACCCTGCCGGCTAATCCGGCTAACGGAACCTACACTCTCGGAGCGCCGGTTCTCAACCAAGCTCCGGTTTCCCCGGCTACCACGGTGGGGAGCTTCCCGGGGAAGGGCAACACGACGGCTCTCAACATCACGGAAGGCAGCGGCTCGCTGACGGTGACCTACCCGCTGATCTTAACGACAGGGTCGGGTGCTAAGAAGGTGGTCACGACCGCCGGACAATGGGGACCGTTTACGGTTCAAGCCGTACCGAACACCATTACCTGTACGGATAACCTCACCACTACCCTGAGCCCGACCGGCCCGGCAATGCCGCTCAACTTCGGGGCAGGCCAAAGCCAGAGCATCAACTGCACCACGAACAGCATGCCTATCGTGCCTGTGCCGCTGTTGACGTCTCCTAACTCCAGCATAACCACGCCGGCAACCTTCACGTTGGGCAAGAAGGGAGTATGGCCGGGCGTTCTGGCCGCCACAGAAGGCAGCAACACCGCCTTTAACCTGACGGTTATCCAAAACGATGCTGCGGGCAACCTGGTGAGCTCGGTTAGTTACCCGTTCACGGCGGTCTCCAACAGCATTTCGTGCAGCGCTTACGATAGCGCCAGCGTAATTGCTGCCCCTGCCTCTGCCCCGGGCGTGGCGATGACGCCGGGCTCGGTGACGTCAGTACCATTCGGCGACAAGATATATTTCACCTGTTCCACGTCGCCGGTTGGAGATGCCTTGGTCTATACCGCCGCGGGCAGTTCGCTGTCGTATAACCCGCCGCCAAAGAAGGGACAGCCCGGCTTCTACTATGTTACGGAAGGCAGCAGCACCAGCACCGCTACTGTCACCGAATACGACAAGGCCGGGGTCACTGGGGAAACCATAGCGGCCAATACCTATTCCTTCACGGCGATTGACAACGGCGTGAATTGCACGGTTTCCGACAATAGCGCGGAAGCTGCGGCCCTCGGCAACCCGAACCCCACGGACGTTACCGCTGCGGTGCTGAGCAGCACCTCGGCGGCGCCGTTCCAGCCTCTCTATGACGACGTCCTGACGTTCACCTGCACGTCGACCGATGGGACGACCGTGATCACCAATCCTGCCACCGTGACCGGCCACATTGGAACGCTGGCGCCTCCGAGTAAGAAGACCCCCAACGAATGGATTCTGTCCATTGGCGACGGCACCGGCGGTTTGAATTGGGCGTTCGTCACGCAGGATGCCAGCGGGAACCCCATCTCGCAATGGCCACCGAGCGGTTCGCTGTACATCGCGGCGCAGCCGGTTCCATTGAGCATCACGGCATCGGACGTGACCTGGACGTATCCGGCCAGCACGCAGAAGGCGCCAATTTACACGATTACCGCGGGTAAGTTGTTGGGCAAGAAACCTTCGGTAGCGAATCTTGGCATAACCTACGCCGTCGATCTCTTCAACGGCACAGTCAACACGAACACCGCGTTCGACACGGTGGCCGGGACCTCGCTGTTGTCGGAGAACCTGCCTGCCGGCGAGTCGTGGCAATTTGTCCCGGCCCTCGGCAGCACGGTGTCGCAGTACGTCGCCACCTGGACCAACGGCACGTTGACCTACGCTCCCGCTTGGGTGCCGGTGCAAGTAAAGAAAGGGCCGACTCCAACCCTGTCGGCGAGCCCCACCAGCATCCCCTTCGGGGACCTGACTTATCCCTTGGCGACGCCGCTGCCTTCGAGCACCATTACCGTTACCGACAACAGCGGTGCGGACGTAAACTGGGTGCCGAGCGGGACGGACGCGAATTACTCGGTCACTCCGCCTTCCTGCGAAACCTACAGGATGCTGGCGGGTTCGCCTACCACGTGCGTCTTCACCGTTACCTTCCAGCCGACGGCGGCGGGAGCGGGAACGGCAGAGACGCTGGTCCTTACCGCAACCGATAACGCGAACTCAGCGAATACGCAAGCCTATGACGTCGCGTTGACCGGCTATGCTTATGGCGGCTTTACCGCCTGCGGCGGTGGAATCGCAAGCTCCACCGACTGCGGGGTAGACTTGGTCACGACAGATCCCTACGGGGCTAACCCCGGGGTGGTGACGATAACCAACACCAGCGGCTTTGCCATGACGTTCCCCAAGGCGTTGGGAACGCTCGGCGGAGGCTTGACGTCAGCCGTCAAGATTTCGGCTGCTCCGAGCGGGACCCTGGCCGCTTGCAGTAGTCCGCTGGTAAACGGGGCGAGTTGCGCCTTCACGCTGACCTACACGGCGCCGAAGACTCCGCCTGCGCAACTGACGGGCACTGTAACGTTCAACCCGACGATCACGCCAGTGGGCAAGGCACCGATAATACCACTGACGCCCGTGCAGTTGAGCGTTGTGGAGCCGTAACCGATAGACCAGTAACACAGTAAGTCTGAAGGCCCAACCGCAAGGTTGGGCCTTTTTTATGGTCTTTGGTCTTCGGTCTTTGGTCTTCGGTCGTCGGCCAGGCAGGCAGACGGCGGCAGCCGGATTAATTGAGAAATTGAGTAATCCGGTAATTGAGTAATTGAACCGGCGCGCATTGTGCGGGTACGGCATTTTGAAGAATTAACGCAGAGGGCGCGGGGGGTAGCGCGGGCGGCCTCGCCCGCGGGCCCTGTATGGGCGACCGAGGGCATGGACGGAGAA
>Ga0326728_10004312_pt1 | contig 42309 bp, 36 predicted proteins | sample MB3enrmetagenome_FD_207602 | JGI IMG/M metagenome (GOLD analysis project Ga0326728, IMG submission 207602) | Lab enriched peat soil microbial communities from McLean, Ithaca, NY, United States - MB31MN | ecosystem: Environmental > Terrestrial > Soil > Wetlands > Peat | place: USA: New York... | reverse complement strand
ATCCTGGTCACTTCCCAACCACTTGTCACCTCAATGCCCACTCAAACAAAGCCCGCATATCTACCCCATCTCCACCTCCCAGTCAACTACCAAAAACACAAAATAATAAAAATCCCCCCGTCAATTGAAATGACGCGGAAAGCGCGGAGGGAAAGCCGCCTGAGGATGCTTTACAGACATACCGGAGCACGTTATAGATGACAGTATGAGATATCTTTTCCTTCCGGCCATTGTCGTGTGGCTTCTTTGTTCATGGGGGGACTGCGTCGCCGACGAACAGGTGCTGTTCCAGGATGCAGACCTGATCATAAGCGGTGAAGGTCATCTGGGGGACGAAGCCAGGTACCTCTCGCGAATTTATCCGCAGACAAGGGTCGAAATCGAACAAAGCCTGGGTTGGAGCCTTTTGTCAAAGCCGGCCGTATGGCTTATCGCGAACAAATCCACCTTTTTTAAACTCAGCGGCAGTCCGTTTGTTTCAGCATTTGCGGTCCCGTCGGAACATCTGATCGTAATTCATATTTCCCCCATGACTTCCAGGCTGCCGATCCTGAACGACACATTCAAACACGAGCTGTGCCATCTGGTCATTCACGACCACGTAAATGAACAGGTCATTCCGAAGTGGCTGGATGAGGGCATCTGCCAGTGGGTCAGCGGGACTCTCGGGGAGATCATGGCAGGAGGCGCGTCCAAGATCAGCCGCATTGACATGGCACGACGTTTTATTCCGCTGCCGCAACTTGCAGTGTCTTTTCCCAACGATGAAAGTTCACTTCATCTGGCATATAGAGAAAGCCTCGACTTTGTCGAGTACCTGACGGCTCACTACGGCGCGGGAGGGCTTCGCGCTATCTTGCAGCGTCTGCAGGAAGGCGATTCCATCGATTCGGCGATTTCCAGATCTCTATCACGCTCATTCCAGGATGTGCAGGCGGAATGGATCGAAAGCATGCAGAAAAGAAGCGAATGGCTGGTTTGGGCAAGCCAAAACCTGTACGAAATCATTTTTTTCATAATGGCGATGCTGAGCATACTCGCTTTCATTCGTCTAAGTGCAAAAAGAGCGGCTTATAGCGGCTCGGAAGAAGACGATGACGACAATGGGGCCGGCCCATGAAGAATACGCCGGCCACAGTTCCCCACTATCCATAATCACTAACTTAGATCGGTCATAACCGCCGCGTGCGCGGGTTTGGTCCCCGGATCCGGCCCCCGTTTCCGGAACCGGTTCCAAGGTCTCACGGACAATACGCCGGCAAAAAGCGATTACCCTTGCCCGAGCGGGCGTAACTTTGCATAATGTGCCTTCAATTCGCGGGGTCCAGCCGGGCAAATCCTAGCATTGTCGAGTGTCGGCGGCAGGGCGGCATGATGCGGGGCGACCGTCCGTGGGGCGGACCCGCCAGGCGACTCACGCGAGGGCGCTTGGGCAAGACTGAAAAGAGAGGGACACTTTCACCGCGCATTCATGGTTTTCATAATGCAGAACTTTTCGATAATGCCGCTTTTCGAATCAACTCAAAAGGAGAAGGTTATGCACACGGAGACACCTACATCACGGCGCCGTTTTCTGTATCTAACCGGCGGTGTCGCCGCAGGTATCGCTTTATCGGCGATTCCATCGGTTACCGCCGCCGAAAAACAGGAGGGCAGCCCAAAACAGTCAGAAGTGAACCCTCTGGAAGATCTCATGCGCGAGCACGGGATCCTGCGCCGTGTGCTGCTGATCTATGACGAGGCGGTAAGCCGCATTAATGGGGCAAAGGAGCTGCCAACCGATGTAGTGGCGGATGCAGCCCGTGTTGTCCGCCGTTTCGTCGAGGACTACCACGAAAAGCTCGAAGAAAACGAGATTTTCCCCCGGTTTGAAAAGGCCGGAAGGCTCGGCGATCTTGTCAGAGTACTCCAGGTGCAGCACCAGGCAGGACGGAGTCTGACCGATTCTATCTTGAGGTTATCGGAAGTACAGGCTGCCAAAGGTGCTGAACAGGAAGAACTGACAGGAGCCATGAGGCAACTCTACGGCTCTAGACCCCTGCTTCGAAGAAAGGGCTCGACTTCAAAGTTTGAGCTGGCGGCTCTGATGCACCAGTTCTCAGCCATGTACCGGCCTCATGCCGCCAGAGAAGATACAGTGCTCTTCCCTGCTTTTCGCTCGATAGTATCGCCCAAAGAGTTTGATGAACTGGGAGACAGATTCGAGGCCAAGGAAAAGGAGCTTTTCGGAAGAGATGGATTCGAAAGTATGGTAACAGCCGTAGCTGATCTTGAGAGGAAACTTGGCATCGAGGATCTGTCGAAATTTACGCCCAGGGGATAATTCCGTAAACAGACTTTCGCTTGCTGCATCTTTTTCGCTTTCACTGCTTTTAGTCATGTGCTTTATCAAATGATAGCTCGGGGTTGAATTGTGTCCTTCAAAACTAGAGGCGAACATTCTTTTCCCAACAGGCAGGAGCAGCTATGCGAAAGCACTCGTCACTGATGCTGGGGCAATACGGATTTGTATCCTTTTTCATCTGTCTACTTTTTTTTGGGATGCAACCATCTCCGGTATGGGGCCAACTGCAGATCACCAAAATTGAGGTCAACCAGGCGATTGGCAATCAGCTCCAAGGCCACACCAATTTTGTTGCCGGTAAGAACACCGTCATCAGGGCTTTTCTGTCCGAACCCGTAACGGTAAGCAGAAGAGCTAAAATGGCAGGTTTGGAAAACACCTCTGCAGTGGTGAAATGCAACGGACAGGTGGTAACGACACTAAGTCCGAAGTCTAGTGCCACCCCGACCAGTGTAGTCGATTTTGTATGTCCGAACCTTAGCGCCTGCGGCAATTGGGAGGCCGGCGCCTATGATTTCGAAGTCACGGTCAAAGGAGCCACATTGACCAGTGAAGGAAATACCTTCGTGGATCGCAATAACCTCAAGATACTCGCGGTTCCGATCAAAGGGAGATATGGCAAGAAGATCGTAGACTACCCGGATGAAAAATGGAAAACGCTTTGGGAATTTACTCGAAACGTCTATCCGGTATCTCACGACGGCATAAAATGGAAAAATGATGAGTTGATGGATTTTTCGGCCAGCGAATATGATCTCAAGACCAACGATGGTCGATGGGAAGTATGGAATGCCCTTAAAAACCTGAACCCGAAACACTGCCCACCAACCGGCAAAACACCGGGGAATGACTGCTACGACCTGATCGTCGGGTTTATTCCTGAGAGTCCCCCTAAGCTGGCAGGTTTTACATGGGGCACACCGGCTAACGTCGTTACCGGAACGGACGATGATGCGGCGGCAACCGTTGCTCATGAGATGGCACACTGTTATTTAATCGGAGATACTTATAAGGAAGGGGTTTTGCATTGCTCAGTCAATCCGGCCCCTGACGGATGGAAGGGCGAAGACTGGGACGATAGATCAAAAACCGTAAGCTGCGACCGGGGTGCTAAACCTTATGGACAAATCGGCACCAAAGTACCGGCGGCGGCGAATCCCTACGATGTGACCGGGCGTGGGCTTTTGGCAGACATGGCCGATTTCATGGGTTGCGACGGAAAGGCCGACCAGTTCTGGATAACACCGGATACTTACGACTGGTTGTTCAACCAATTCGCTCCAGCGGGCTCATTTTCGAGAACCAACGCCGCGGTCCTTCAGCGCGTCGTCGCCTATTCAGGGCGTATCGCCGCTGCTAATAACTCTATCATTCTCGACCCATGGGAAAGCTACATGGATACGGTGGATATCCCCGACACAACCGGGACGATCACCATCAAGGCCCTTGACGCGAACGGCAACGTTGTTGCGACTCAGGCCCTCAGCGCGGATTTTTTCGTGAACACGGACCCGCCGACAAAGGTAACCCAGGCGTCCTTTATGGGTACGATGAGATTTCCCGAAGGCGTCATGAGCTTCCAGATTGTAGAGGGCTCCACAATTCTTAAAGAGCTGCAGGTCAGCTCCACGCTGCCACAGATCGGCAACGTGACCCCTACCACACCCGGGACCACGATTGCAGGCCAATACACTATCACCTGGACTGCAACCGATGCGGCAAGCAATCCTTTGACCTACACGGTCGAATACAACCCGGATACTGCAAATTCCGGCTCGCAGTGGTCGGTGTTGACATCAGAACTGTCGCAGAAACAGTGGACAGAGAATTTTGACAATCTCCCCGGAGGAACAAGCGCCCAGATCCGCGTAACGGCCACGGACGGGGTCAACGCCGTATCGGCAACCAGCGCCGTTTTCACTGTGTCTGCCAAGCTACCTGAAGTCTTCATCGGCGAATTGGAATGGGGCAAAGATTATGAGTATGGGGCGGAAGTTCTCTTGGAAGCAGAGGCTTACGACCTGCAGGACGGGTGGCTGCCTGACAATCAGATTGTCTGGTCATCCAACCTGAATGGAATATTAGGGGTGGGCGAAACCTTGATTGTGGATAATCTGGACCCCGGCGAACATATCATTACCGCTTCAGCAACCAATAGTTCCGGGTTGTCGGCAAGCGCACAGACCACGCTAACCGTTTCATCATGTGATTTCAGCCTGTCCGAGACGAGTCTTTCTTTCAATCAGGGCGGAGGAACAGCGACAATAGACGTAACGGCAACCCAGTCTTTAGGAAGTAATGCGTGTTCCTTGACGAACGACGACATCACCGTCACAACCGATGACGGCGCCAAGTGGCTCCAGGCCAAGGTCGTGAACTTCAAGGACAACAAAGGGAAGGTCAACGTCCGGGTCAGCTCCAATACCGGTAATTACCAGCGGGCCGGCTCCATCCTCATAATGGGGAATAAGGTAAGTGTGACGCAAGATAAGAGATGAACCGTCTCTTTTGAATTTTATGCAAGCCCTGGGCTCACCCGGATATCAAGTGCAGAAACCGGCGAGCCCAGAGCGCACATTGTTTTAAGCCGATCAGACAACCAGACATTCACGATATCAGAATAAGTCGGCGCTCCAAACCCTAAGCACTGCAAGTGGTGGATTTACCAACAAAATAATTAATTGAGAGTATATACACTACCTCATACCTACCCACCTAATCGCCCACTTTACATGGTTATCTTTTGGATTATCTTTAGCCTCATAGATTAATAATTCACGTAGGTCGTATCCGGCGTCCCGAAGAGACATCACAATATAATTCCACCTCTTTTTTATTGGCATGATCACTTTGGAATTAGGTATTTGTTTTAATCATGTTATGGCCGGTGCGAATGTGAATAGAGTTATCTAACAGGATCATATAATGGTCCGAATGAGACAAGGTCAAGAAAGCGTAAGATCTCTTAACATTTTTAGGAAAGGATAAAGCCAAACCGTCGAAGGGAAGTGTGTCAAAAGATAATTGCTATACATGAATTGCTTTAAAAAGGTGGGGCCATGAAACAGTTTCGAGTCAGCAATCCATGTTCTCGGCTCCGATCCTGCGCGGCGAACCGGGTCCTGTTTCACGCGGCAAATTAAACCCTCTCAATTGAATGCAGTCATTATCGGTAGGGCTAAGAACATGGACTCAACGAGAAGAAACGATCATCCATTTGTGGTTCTTATGGCGGACGACGATGAGGACGATTGCCTATTCGTTGAATTAGCGTTTCAGGAGATGGGCATTGCCCATGATTTGCATTTTGTGGACGACGGACCCGAACTCCTGGATTACCTGTACGACGAAGGGGGTTTTTCGGACCGGGAAGGACACCCAAGGCCGGACCTGATCCTGCTCGATCTTAACATGCCGCTCATGGACGGCCGTGAAGCCCTGAAAAGAATAAAATCCGATCCGGCCCTGAAAGACATCCCCGTACTGGTGCTCACCACCTCCAGAGATAAGGATGACATTAATGTGACAAGGCTCGCGGGCGCCTCCTCTTTTCTGCCAAAACCCGAGGTATTCGAGGACTTGATAGAAAAGCTGTCGAGGTTCTGCCATGCAGTCATCCACAATCCGAATGTTCCCTTCATCGTGATGGAAAACTGAATCCCGTATTTTCACCGGATCACACCGGTTCGAGGCGGGCCTGGAAAAAGCGCAGGTATTGGGGCTCGTAGACGAGCTTCAGACCTTTTGCACTGTCGCGGTTCCACAAGACTTCCTCGATTGCTTCGGCGGTGACATCCATATGCGCCTGCGTGTAGACCCGGCGAGGAATGGTGACCCGCACCAGTTCGAGCCTGGGGTAGCGGTGCTGCCCTGTAGCCGGGTCACGGCCGGCCGACAGGATGCCTCTTTCCATCGTCCGGACCCCGGCTTCAACGTAGATTTCGGCGGCAAGAGTCTGGGCCGGAAACCGGTCCTGCGGTATATGGGGATAAAAGCGCCTGGCGTCGAGAAAGACGGCATGACCTCCAATGGGCAGGACTATGGGAATGCCCCAGTTGAGCAATTTGTTGCCCAGGTATTCCACTTGACCGACTCTTGCCCGGATGTGCTCGTCATCGACCGATTCTTCTATGCCCCGGGCCATCGCCTCCATGTCCCGTCCTGCAAGTCCGCCGTATGTGTGCAGCCCTTCATAGACAACGACCAGATTTCGTGCCTCTTCGAACTTCTCGCGGTCGTTCAGGGCAAGCCAGCCGCCGATATTCACCAGGCTGTCCTTCTTTGCGCTCATCCACGATCCATCCGTATGGGAACAAAATTCAAGGAGGATTTCGGCGACCGTCTTATCCCGGTATCCCTCCTCTCGTTGCTGAATAAAGTATGCGTTCTCGATCGCCCGAGTGGCGTCGAGCAGGACCGGAATACCGAACTTTTCGCATAGATCCTTCACCTCGCGAACGTTTTGCATCGAAACAGGCTGCCCTCCCGCCATGTTGACAGTCGCGGCAAGGCTTACATATGGGATCCTGTCCCGCCCCACTCTTATGATCAGATTTTCCAGCTTTCCCGTATCGATGTTTCCCTTGAAAGGACGCTCGCTTGTGGGATCGTGGGCCTCATCCACAATAACATCCGTGAAAGTTCCGCCCGCGAGTTCCTGGTGTATTCTCGTGGTCGTGAAGTACATGTTACCCGGCACGAAATCCCCCGGTTTTATATAGATTCTCGATACCAGGTGCTCGGCGCCCCGCCCCTGGTGCGTGGGCACTATGAATTTATATCCGTAAAATCTGCGGATATTTGCCTCAAGATGATAGAAGTTCCGGCTGCCCGCATATGCTTCGTCCCCCAGCATGAGCCCGGCCCACTGGTTGTCGCTCATCGCCGCGGTGCCCGAGTCGGTCAGCAGGTCGATATACACGTCCTCGGATCTAAGCAGGAAAGTGTTGTACCCGGCCTCTACCAAGCGCTCCAGGCGGTATTGGCGGCTCGTCCGGCGCACTGGTTCCACCACTTTGACCTTCCAGGGTTCGGCCCAGGATTTTTGGGAAGGGTTTCGTTTGCGGATGCGGTTTTCGGTAGTCATAATTTTAGATTCCCGATTTGAGATTTAAAAACAGCAACCCCAATTGCGAAGAATTGGATTGCGGTCAGAGGTCGCCGAATTTGATTCTCTGGGACAGAGTCATTTGACTGGACCAGTTGATCGTGCAGGTTTGGCGGCGCATGTAGGCTTTCCAGGCGTCCGATCCGGATTCCCGGCCGCCGCCGGTTTCCTTTTCACCACCGAAAGCCCCGCCGATCTCAGCCCCTGAAGTGCTTATATTTACGTTTGCAATGCCGCAGTCGCTGCCTCCGCTGCCGAGAAACATTTCGGATTCCCGCAGGTCATTTGTGAAAATGGCCGAGGCGAGGCCCTGCGGAACGTCGTTTTGGAACGCAATGGCTTGTTCCAGGGTTTCGTAGCGGATCATGTAGAGAATGGGCGCGAAGGTTTCCCGTTTTACGACCGGATAATGGTTTTCCACCTCAAAGATACAGGGCGAAACATATGTTCCGGCATCATATATGCCTCCGCTCGGAACTTGACCTCCATAGATCAGCTTTCCGCCTTGTCTTTCGATCTCGCCAACGGTTTTCGCCATATCCTCGACTGCTTTTTTGTCGATGAGCGGCCCCATCAGGACGCCCTCTTCGAGAGGGTTTCCGATCCTGACCTGCCTGTAGGCGTCAATCAGCAGTTCCCTTAGCTTGTCGAAAACCGAATCCTGCACAATCAGCCGCCGGATGGTCGTGCATCTCTGCCCGGCCGTTCCCAGGGCGCCGAAAAGGATCGCACGGACCGCCAGTTCGAGGTCCGCGCTGGATGTGACGATAACGGCGTTGTTTCCCCCAAGCTCCAGCAGGGATTTGCCAAGCCGGTTCGCGACGATCCCGCCGATACGTTTTCCCACCGGTACGCTGCCGGTTATGGAGATCAGCGGCAGCCTTTTGTCCGAGACCATCCGGTCACCGATATCTTCGCCCGTACCTATCACCACGTTCAAAATCCCTTCCGGACAACCGCAACCTGTTACGACGCGCGAGGCTATTTTGTTAGCGGCAATCGCGCAGAGCGGGACTTTGCTCGAAGGCTTCCAGACAACCGTGTCGCCGGCAATGAGCGCCAGCATGGCGTTCCAAGACCAGACGGCTACAGGAAAATTGAATGCCGTGATGACTCCAACCGGGCCAAGAGGGTGGTATTGTTCGAACATGCGGTGTCCCGGTCTTTCGCTGTGCATGGAAAGGCCGTAGAGCATGCGCGACTGGCCGACGGCGAAGTCGCACATGTCTATCAGTTCCTGGACCTCACCGAGAGCCTCCGAAAGCAGCTTGCCTGATTCCAGAGAGATCAATATCCCAAGGTCGTTTTTCAGCCCGCGGAACGCATCGCCTATTCGCCGGACCACTTTGCCCCGCATCGGAGCCGGGACCTCCCGCCATAAATTGAAGGCGTCTTCGGCGCCCCGGGCTATTTTTTCGTAGCTGGATGGATCAGCCTGCCTGATTGATGCCAGGATTTTCCCATCCACCGGCGATATGGAATCGAGTATTTCACCCCGGCATTCGATATGTCGCAATCCGCTTACGGCTCCATTAACGAGATTATCGATGCCGAGCCTTCCAAGCAGATCCTGTGTCATATTTTGCCTCGCATCGTTTCTTTTTAAAGAGCCGGTCCTTTTCACCGTCAGCCGGCAATTTTTCTCAGGGTTCGCTCGAAAATGGAGAGACCGGTATCAACTTCCTCCTCACTGATTACCAGAGGGGGACAGAAGCGGATCGTGCTTTCACCGCAGCCGAGCAGAAGCAGACCATTCTGAAAAGCACCCCTGACGACCCTGTCACGCAACTCGGGCGCGCTCTCCCTGGTTACACGGTCTTTAACCAGTTCGACCCCCACCATCAATCCAATGCCCCGCACATCTCCCATGCATTCGATGGTTTTCTGCATTTCACCGAGCCCCGCCATCAGTTGCCGCCCCCTGATTCTCGCGTTCTCGATAAGACCTTTCTCCAGTAAATCGATGGTCGCCAGGGCGGCCCGGCAGGAAACGGGATTTCCTCCGAAAGTCGAGGCATGCGACCCCGCATGCCAGTCCATCAGTTCCGAGCTTGCGATCATTGCCCCCAGAGGCATGCCGGAAGCGATTCCTTTGGCGAGCGCCATTATGGCCGGTTCAACGCCGAAGTGTTCCATGGCAAACATTTTCCCGGTTCTTCCCATTCCAGACTGGATCTCGTCTGCAACCAGGAGAATGCCGTACTTTTTTGCCAGTTTGCTCAGTTCGAGGTGGAACTCGGGCGGGGGCACGATATACCCGCCCTCCCCCTGAATCGGTTCGACGAATATCGCCGCGACTTCTTCGGGCGAAATGCTGGTACGGAAAAGCGGGTCTTCTATCCATCGGACACAGGCCACGCCGCAAGTGGGGTAGCCAACACCGAAAGGGCAGCGATAGCAGTTCGGGTAAGGCACATGGGTAATTCCGGGCACGAAAGGGGTATAGTATTTTCTCTGGTAGGCTTTGCTCGCGCTAAGCGAAAGGGCGCCCATCGTCCTGCCGTGGAACGCTCCGAAGAAAGCTATCGTCTGGTCCCGTCTCGTGTGATAGCGGGCCAGTTTGAATGAAGCCTCTATTGCCTCGGTACCCGAGTTGGCGAAAAAAACCTTGGGGCCTCCACTGATATTCGCGATTCCAGCCAGTTTTTCGGCAAGAGCAATCTGCGGACCATAGTAGAAATCAGTTCCGGACATGTGAATCAATCTGTCGGCCTGGTCCCTGATTGCCTCAACCACCTCCGGATGACAATGACCGGTGGAATTTACGGCTATACCCGCCGTGAAGTCGAGAAACCGGTTGCCGTCGACATCCCGGACCCATAGTCCCCGCGCGCTCTCAACTACCAGCGGATAGACCCTGGTGTAGGATGGAGACACGAAAGAGGTGTCGGCGCGGATGAATTCCAAAGCCTTCGGCCCTGGTAGTGGCGTCTTTATGAGAGGAACTTTCATACCCGGCTCGGATCGATGTGAGACAGTTCAGTTGCGCCCGCTTTTATAAGCATCGCCCCGAATTTCAGGGCAGGCACAGGTTGATGAACAGAGCAGAAGTCGGGGCAGAGTCCTTCCGCTTCATAGCGTGATCTGAATAGCTACTATAATAGTTATTCTCGATTCGAATTCCAGCTCAAGACCTATTTTTGCAGTTATAGACAAGGCGCGCAGCTCTAGCCTCTGGCAGGCGAAAATCGTGTACTTATATTGTTTGCGCAACGGACGGGGTATTTTGTGCAGGTTTCGTTTCTTTTTTAACTTGCATATTTTTTTAATTCTTCGGTTTCGAGGTGCGAAAGAGATCATGCCGGTCACACAAATCGATCTTCCATACCGAATCGAATACCTGTCGATTCTTGACCAGGGCGGGCAGCCCGACAAATCACTCGATCCGCGACTCCCGGACGAACTGCTGCTGAAGCTCTATCGAGCCATGTTGCTTGGGCGGAGGTTCGATGAGCGGATGCTGATACTTCAAAGGCAGGGAAAGCTGGGGACCTTTGCGCCGGTTAAGGGGCAGGAGGCCCAGGTTGGAGTCGGAGCCGCTTTGGATTCCGATGACTGGATCGTGCCGTCCTTCCGTGAAACGCCGCTTGAGATCTGGCGCGGTAAGCCGATGGAGAGGGTCCTTCTGAGTTACAGTGGATACAGCGAGGGCGGTAAGATGCCGGAAGGATTGAACCTGCTTCCCGTGTCCGTGCCCGTGGGTTCGCATATGATTCACGCGGCGGGAATCGGGTATGCAATGAAATATCGAGGCCGGAATACGGTGGTTGCCACGCTTTTCGGCGACGGCGCCACTTCCGAGGGTGATTTCTACGAGGCCATGAACTTTGCTTCGGTCTATCAGGTTCCGGTCATTTTCGTATGTCAAAATAATCACTGGGCGATATCCATGCCCCGGAGCCGCCAGACATATGCAAAAACTCTTGCCCAAAAAGCGCTTGCCTTCGATATGCCCGGTCTCCAGGTGGACGGAAACGACGTTCTGGCCGTCTACAAGGCGGCCAAAGAGGCCGTAGACCGAGCGCGAAACGGCGGGGGGCCGAGCCTCATCGAGATGATTACTTACAGGCTTGCCATGCATACCACCGCGGACGACCCGAAAAGGTACCGGACCGATGAAGAGGTAAGGGAATGGGAAACACGCGACCCCATCACACGGTTCGAAAAATATCTCAGAGACAGGGGTCTTCTGGACGACCAAAAGGTGCAGTCGATAAGTGAGGAAACGAATACGCAAATCAGCGAGGCCGAAAGACGCTGGTCGGATATTGTCGAAAAGGGAATAGATCCCCTGGCAATGTTTGAGCATGCCTATGAGGAGATGACCCCGGCTCTGCTGGAACAAAGGGAAGAACTCAAAACAGCGCTGGAAGAAAAGCGCGGCCGGAGTTAAAGAGAGATCCCCGTGCGGTGAGGCGCGGGGGAGATATTCAATTGACGAAATAACCCAATGAATCCGGGCATATCCCGGCCGGAGAGATTTTCTTATGCCGAAAATGAACATGGTGCAGGCCATAAATATGGCACTGCGCCAGGAGATGGAAAAGGACGACAGGGTCATCCTGCTGGGAGAGGATGTAGGCAGGGACGGCGGTGTATTCCGTGTGACCGAGGGGCTACTCGACCAGTTCGGGCCGCAACGGGTACTGGATACTCCGTTGGCCGAGTCCGCGATCGCCGGGTTCTCAATCGGACTGGCGATTTATGGGCTTCGGCCGGTATGCGAGATGCAGTTTTCCGGCTTCAGCTACTTTTCTTTCCACCAGATGGAGGCGCACGCCGCCAGAATGAGAACCAGGTCGCAGGGCCGCCATGGTGTTCCAATGGTATTGAGGGCCCCTTACGGCGGGGGAGTAAGAGCGCTGGAGCACCATTCCGAAAGCCGGGAGATCTACTGGGCTCACACCCCGGGGCTCAAAATGGTGATTCCGTCCTCGCCCCGGAACGCCCGCTCGCTTCTCATAAGCGCCATCCGCGACCCCGACCCGGTTATTTTCTATGAACCCAAAGCTGTCTACAGGGCCTTCCGGGAGGAGGTGCCCGAAGAGGAGGAAACCCTCCCTATCGGTAAGTCCCGAATAGCTCTGGAGGGTGAGGACATAACCCTGATATCCTACGGCGCCAGCCTCAGGCCGACCATGGAAGCGGCATCGGAGCTAAATGAGAAGGACGGAATAAAGTGTGAAGTAATCGATCTGCTTTCCATATCCCCCCTGGACGACCGCATTTTCATTGAATCGGTAAAAAAGACCGGGCGCGCCGTCGTAGTGCACGAGGCCCACCGCACTTACGGCGCAGGCGCCGAGGTCATCTCCAGGATAGTCGAAAAAGCCCTCCTTTATCTCGAAGCCCCGATCAAGAGGGTCACCGGCTTCGATATTACCATCCCATCCTATCAGCGCGAGCAGGATTATTTGCCCGACGTGCTCAAGATCAAAACAGCCGTCCGCGAAACCCTGGCATTCTAGTCTTGGAGGATCGTATGCCGGTCGAATTCAAACTTCCCGATCTGGGGGAAGGAATCCACGAGGGTGAAATAATTGAAGTTCTTGTCAAAACAGGTGACAGAGTCGAAGACGGACAGACAGTCCTGGTGGTCGAAACGGACAAAGCCACCGCTGAAATCCCGTCGCCGGTGACCGGGACCGTAAAGGAAATAAGGGTGAAGTCCGGGCAGACGGTCCGTGTGGGTGAAGTGCTCATGGTCTTTCTCAAAGAGGGCGAATCGGAAGAAGAGGCAAAGAAGCCGCCGCCTCAAGCCGCCGAGAAAAAGCGCGTGGAGTCTTCACCCGAAAAAGAGGAAAAAAGGGCTGAAGCCCTGCTTGGGAAAGCAGAGGCAACCGCCGCTCAGGACCAGGCCCAAAGGCCGTCCGCCGGTCCCGCCCAGGGTCCGGTTGCCGCCGCGCCTTCTACCCGCCGCATTGCGCGCGAGCTTGGCGTGGAAATCAGCCAGGTGAAGCCGAGCGGTCCGGGGGGCCGGGTCACTCCCGAGGATGTGCGGGCGTTCGCCGAAACCCTGAAGCAGTCCGGAGCCCCAAAGGCGGCCGTGGGTGCCGAAGAGCAGGGGCCGGCCCCACTGTCTGTCGCAGCGAGGGCAGTTACTCCGGCAGCCCTCCCGGAGGCGGTGCCCCTCCCGCAATTCGATCGGATCAGCCCGGTCGAGCGGATCTCGCTCCGTTCCGTGCGCCGGGCCACGGCGAAGCACCTCGCCGCCGCCTGGTCTCAAATTCCCCATGTCACACACATGGACGTCGCGGATGTGACCGAACTCGAAGTGTTTCGCCGCAAACACAGGCAGCAGGTGGAGGGGCGGGGCGGGGCGCTGAGTCTGACGGTCTTCGCCATGAAAGCCGCCGCGGCGGCGCTGAAGAAATTCCCGCGATTCAATTCAAGCATCGACATGGAAGCCGAGGAAATAATCATTAAACATTACTTCAACATCGGGTTCGCAGTCGACACCGAGCGCGGTCTGCTCGTGGCCGTCATCCGGGACGTTGACCGCAAGAGCATCTTCGATCTGGCGGTGGAATTCAGGGCCCTCGCTGAAAAAACCAGACAGGGCAAAGCATCCAGGGACGACATGTCCGGGGGCACATTCACCATAACCAACGTCGGCTCGTTGGGCGGAACAGGGCTTTCCCCCATCATCAATCACCCGGAAGTTGCCATCCTGGGGATGGCGCAGGCCAGGTTGCAGCCGGTCGTCGCCGGAGATGAAAATAACTATGAAATCGTCCCGCGCCTGATGTTGCCGATCAGCGTTACCTTCGATCACCGGGTTCTCGACGGCGCCGAGGCTGCGAGGTTTCTCAATATGATCATAGAGGGACTGGAAAACCCGGAAAACCTTCTTATGATGATCTAGTGCATTGAACATCGGGGTTTTTATCCAATGGTAATGGGAGAATTTACGCAGGAAACCGATGTACTGGTCATCGGCGGAGGTCCGGGTGGGTACGCTTCGGCTTTTCGGGCGGCCGATCTCGGCATGGATGTCACGATGGTCGAAATCGACCCGAGACCTGGCGGTGTATGCCTGTTCAGGGGCTGCATTCCGTCCAAGACCCTGCTTTACGTGACGGAACTCATGTACGATGCCGGGCGTTCCAGCGAGATGGGCATCGACTTTGCCGAACCCAAAGTAGACATGAGCCGCCTGCGAAAATGGAAAGACAAAGTTATCGACAGGCTGGCGAACGGCCTTGTCGAGCTTACAAAAAGGCGCGGCATTCAGTTCATCCAGGGTAAGGCAGTTTTCGAAGATTCCGGCCATGTTCGAGTCGAAAACGCCGGGATCAGCCACATCAAGTTTAAGCGCGCGATCATCGCAACCGGTTCTTTTGCGCGACCCCAGGCGGGTGCGCAGTTCAAGCCCGGCGGACGTATCATGGATTCGACCGGCGCGCTCGAGCTTGCCGATATCCCCAAACGGCTGCTCGTGGTGGGTGGCGGCTTTGTCGGGCTTGAAACCGGGTCCGTTTATGCCTCGCTGGGAAGCAAGGTGGTCCTGGTTGAATTCAACGGCAGGTTGTTGAAGGCTGTCGATCCGGACCTGACGAGGCCTCTTCTCGCCCGGATCGAAAAGCTGTTCGAGGCCATCCATTACAATACGAGCGTTACCGGGATGGTCGAGGACGAAAGCGGCGTGGACGTGACTTTCGGCGGAGAAATCGAAGAGAAAAACCAACGATTCGACCGGGTGCTCGTTGCCGTCGGCAGGATTCCAAACTCGACGGGCATCGGACTCGAGAATACGAAAGTTAAGGTAAACGACCGCGGCTTCATAATAGTTGACCGGCAAAGGCGCACCACAGACGACAGGATCTTTGCGGTGGGCGATGTCACGGGCGGCGCCATGCTGGCGCACAAGGCCATGCACGAAGGGAAGGTGGCCGCCGAGGTTATCGCGGGGCTGCCGTCCGCATTCGATTTCCAGACCGTGCCGGGGGTCGTCTACACCGATCCGCAGATTGCGTTCTGCGGACTCAGCGAAGAAGCGGCGAGAAGCCGAGGGCGCGACGTCAAAGTGACCCGTTTCCCCTGGTCCGCCTCAGGGCGCGCCGTCTCAATGGGCGTGACCTCCGGAATGACAAAGATAATGATCGATCCTGATTCTCAGCGGGTGCTGGGGGTCGGCATTGTGGGACGGGAAGCCGGAGAAATGATCTCCGAGGGCGTTTTGGCAATCGAGATGGGCGCGCTTGCAGAGGACCTGGCTCTATCCATGCACCCTCACCCGACTCTTTCGGAAGCCGAAGAGGAGGCGGCCGAAGCATTTCTCGGCAGCTCGACGCATATACTTCCACAGAGGAAATAGCACAGGGCATTCTTGCGGTAGTCTATCCATCAATCCCGGAAAGGAGCGTAGAATGAAGGGCCAAGAAAAGATGATCGAGATGCTGAACTTCCTGCTTGCAGACGAACTGACGGCGATTAACCAGTACATGGTGCACTCGGAGATGTGCGACAACTGGGGCTATGAGAAGCTTCACAAAAAAATCGAGGGGCGCGCAATCGACGAGATGAAACACGCCGAGAAACTCATCGCCCGAATACTTTTCCTGGAAGGTCGGCCGATCGTAAGTAATTTGAACAAGATAAACATCGGTGCGGAAGTTCCTGCGCAGCATCAAAACGATTGGAATGCCGAAGCCGGCGCCATCAAAAACTACAATGACGGTATCCGGCTGGCCCTCGAACTCGGCGACAACGGCTCCAGGGAACTCCTGGATTCGATCCTGAAAGACGAAGAAGATCACATCGACTGGATCGAAGCCCAACTCGACGAGATCAAGCAGATGGGCATTCAGAACTATCTGGTGGAACAAATTGACTAGTTTTTAGTTGAAGACAACACAGCATAGCCTGCGAAAACGTGAAGGATCGTACCTGCCATTATTGTCTGCTGGGCCGCCTCGACTACATTCCGGCCTGGAACCTTCAAAAGAGACTGGCGGAAAGTGTGCTTGAGACGGGCCAGGACGTCCTTCTTTTGCTCGAACATCCTCCAACCTATACTTTGGGCCTCAGGGGAAGCGAGGCCAATATGCTCGTTTCCCGTGAGGCCCTGGTCCGGGAAGGGGCGGCCGTAATCAACATCGACAGGGGAGGCGACATAACGTTTCACGGCCCCGGTCAACTGGTGGGCTATCCTATTCTTAATCTGGCAAAGCTTGGGGGCGGAATCCGCAAGTATCTGCGGTCTCTGGAGGATGCCCTGATCCTAACGCTCGAATCCTTCGGGGTAAGAGCCGGCAGGATCGACGGATATACAGGGGTTTGGGTTGAAGACAAAAAGGTTGCGGCCATCGGCATAAAAGTCACGGCCAAAAGAGTCACGCAACACGGCTTTGCTCTGAACGTAAATACGGACCTGGACTACTTCAGCCGAATCGTGCCCTGCGGCATCAGGGAAATGGGAGTAACCAGGCTTGCCGGACTCATCGGCATGGAATTGCCTCTGGCCGGTGTTGCCGCTAATTTCGTCCAAGCCTTCGGGACCGTCTTTGGAAAAGAAATGATCGAAATTCAGCCCGGTTCGATCCTGCAGAACGAAGGTCAATACGGACGGGAGGCCTTCGCATGACGGCAAGACTCTCTTCCAAACCTCCCTGGATCCGCGCGCGAATTCCTTCCGGCGAAAATTATGAAAGAATAAGATCGCTGCTGACCGAGAAGAAGCTAAACACGGTCTGCGTCGAAGCCCGTTGTCCTAATCTGGGCGAATGCTGGGGGAGAGGGACCGCAACATTTCTGATTCTGGGCGACGTATGCACGAGAGACTGCCGTTTCTGCGGTGTTCGGACCGGGATTGCGGCACATCCCAGCCCCGAGGAAGCGGAGGAAATCGCGGACGCGATTTCCATCATGAATTTGAAACACGCGGTGATCACGTCGGTAACAAGGGACGATTTGCCGGACGGCGGCGCGGCGATTTTTGCCGAAACCGTTCGAGCGATCCGCCGAAAATCCCCCGGCTGCCGGGTCGAAACGCTTGTCCCCGATTTTCGCGGAAGCCGTGAGGCCATTGCTGAAGTCCTGGATGCCGGACCCGATATTTTCGGCCACAACATGGAAACCGTCCCGCGCCTCTATCCTCCGGTGAGACCTCTGGCCGGATACCTGCGTTCTCTTCACGTGCTGAGAAGCGCCAAGGAACTTGCCCCGGAGGTAATAGTCAAATCCGGAATCATGGCAGGCCTTGGCGAATCGGAAGAAGAGATAATCGGCGTAATGGAAGACCTGCTCGCATCGGGGTGCCGGGTCCTGACGATCGGTCAATATCTGAGCCCGAGCAAATTTCATCTTCCGGTATCTCGATATTATACGCCGGGCGAATTCAATGAGCTGAAGAGGATCGGCATCAAGCTCGGGTTCCAGTGGGTGGAGGCGGGCCCGCTCGTGAGAAGCTCCTACCATGCGGAGGAACAGGCGAGCCAGGCAGTAAGAGGAATAAAAGCAGCGGCGGACTGAGATATGCTCTATCGTTCAAAAAGAATACGAAGAACGGGTGGTTTTCCCACTGAGTTTTCCAGCCTGTTACCGGTAGGACAATGGCAAGACGCAGATGTTTGACGTGGCCGGCGTTAAGGACTATGACCGGTCGTTTTTTTCTGATCTCATCCCCTATGCTGGGATCGAGGTTTACCCAGTAGATATCACCGTTCCTCAAAGTCGTCTCCCTCGATCGACTCGAACAAATTACTCACCGGGGCTTCACCGAGCATTTCCATGGCGGAGGCCATTCTCTTCTCGCGAATCTTTCGGCGGTCCTCGCGGATCTTAGCGTTTACCGCATCCCGCACATATTCACTCAGGCTCTTGTACTTCAATTCCTTCTGGGCCTTCTTTATAAAATCATAGCTTTCTTTGCCGATCTGAACTTTGATCTGCACAAGCATGGCTACCGCCTCACGATAGACCAGTAACGCCCGTTATCACTCCCGGCATCAATCGGTATATCGAAAGCCTGTGTCAGAAGATCCCGCCGCAGTATTTGCTCTTTTTCACCCTTAGCGGCGCAGTGCCCCGACTTAAGCAGAAATACATGACTGAAAACCGGCATAATCTCTTCGAGATAATGGGTGACCAGGATCATCGTGGGGCCGTCCGGGGAGCGGCCAAGGTTTTCGAGCGTTGACAGGAGCTGTTCTCTTGACACGAGGTCAAGACCGCTGCAGGGTTCGTCCAGAATCAGAAGCCGCGGGTTATGAATGAGCGCCCTTGCGATCAGGAGGCGCTGCTTCTCTCCATGTGAAAGCACGGCGTAAGGAAGCTCGAGAATTTTTCCGCAGTCGAGCCGTTCCGCGAGTCTGGCGGCATCTTCAAAATCACGCGGCTCGGGTTTTTCGAAGATCCCGATCGAGGCATACTTTCCGCTCACAATGAATTCGAGAGGCTTCTGGGAAGGCGGCACCTGGGCCTGGAGAAACGAACCGACCCAGCCGATTCTCCTTCGCAGAACGCGGAGATCGATTTCACCGAATCGCTCCCCCAATACGGTTATTTCGCCCGAGGTCGGCCAAAGATACCCGGCAAGGATCTGGAGAAGAGTGGTCTTTCCCGACCCGTTTGCGCCGAGCAGCACCCAATGCTCTCGCGGGTTGATCTCCCAGGAGATGTCATCCAGTATGAGCCTTCGGTTTCTTACGAACCTCACATTTTTAATGTTGATCCAGTTGTTTTCCATCTTATTAAAATGATTCCCATGTGAGCACGATCTTCCCGAAATGCTCGCCCTTTCTGAGATACCGGTGGGCTTCCTCCACTTCTCGAATTGAAAATACCTTATCGATAACCGGCTTCACGCGGCCCGACTCGAGCAGCGGGAGCACGGTTTCGATAAAGCCCCGTGTAATCACGGCCTTTTCTTCCTTCGATTGCGCGCGCAAAACGGAACCGATGATTCTTATCCTCTTTGAGACAATCCGGGCAAGGTTGATTTCGCCTGTGCTTCCACCCATCAAGCCTATGATGACAAGGCGCCCCTTTGTTTTGAGGATTTGCAGGTGCCGGCCGAGATAAGACGCTCCGATCCAGTCGAGAATGATATCCACACCTTCGCCTGAGGTCATATCCATGACCCGTTGCGCGAAATCCTCCTCCTTGTAATTTATGCCCGCATAAGCCCCCAGATCGAGCGAGCCCCTAATTTTGTCTTCCGAGCCGGCTGTGACGATTACCTTGACCCCAATCGCCGAACAGAGCTGGATGGCGGCTGTCCCGACACCGCTGCCGCCGCCGTGGAGAAAGAGCACTTCGCCGGCCCGCATGGAAGCCTGGACAAAAAGATTGTAATAGGCCGTGAAGAAAACCTCGGCGGCCGCGGCAGCTTCCATAAAGCTGAGGTTTTCCGGAATTGGAACCAGGTGATCGACCGAAACGGCAACGTATCTGCCATATCCACCCCCGGCGACTATTCCGAATACCCTGTCGTTTCCCTTAAAAGAAGAATCGGGGGGCACTTTGACCACGAACCCGGCAAAGTCGAGCCCCATCACACTGGAAGCTCCCGGCGGAGGCGGGTACAGGCCTCGACGCTGAAGCAGGTCCGCCCTGTTCACAGAACAGGCCTCCACCTGCACCAGAGCCTCCCCTTCTCCCAGCACGGGCATCTCGACCGTTTCCAGGCCCAGTTCGTTCCATTCGCCCTTCTTTGCATCCCCTCGCACCATGACGGCAGGCATAGATTGAGTCTTCATTCGAGCCCTCCGGTTTCGGCAAATGAGAAATATTGGTGTTGACCTGCCACGATAATGTGGTCGTGAACCACGATGTCAAGATCGGCGAGCATTTTTCTCAGTTTATCGGTCAGCAGCCTGTCGGCGGAAGAGGGTTGCGGTGCGCCGCCGGGATGATTGTGGGCAAGAATTACAGCGGTTGCGCGGTGTTTCAGACTGGCCTCGACGACAAGTCTGGGAAAGACGGCGGTCCGGTTCACACTTCCCTTTTGTACGTATTCAACGGCAATAAGCCTGTTCTGACTGTCCAGGGCAAGCACGCAGAAAACTTCGTTTCTCTGAGTCCCCAGAAGGGCCCTGATATATGAAACCGCTGATTCGGTTGAACGGAAAACCTCATGACGCACCCAGCGGCTTGACTGGTAAGAATCGAAAAGACGGGGCATCAGGCCGATCAATACCGAGGCGTTCTCTCCAATCCCCTCGACGCGCATAAGTGCCTCGGCCGGAGCGTCGAACACGGAGGCTATGTTATTTCCAAACTCATTGAGGAGGGCTTTGGCGATCGGCTTGACGTCTTTCCTGGGAATCGCGTAGGTGAGCAGAAGTTCGAGAACTTCATGGTCGTGGAACCCGGCAAGACCGCTTTTCATGAATCTTTCGCGCAGTCTTCGCCTGTGGCCTTCAAGACCGGATTTTACGGCCGAGGATTTTTCAGGCGATTCCGGATCAGTAGAGTTTTTTACCATGCCGATTTGAAATTTTGAGTTCCGGTTGATGGCTGCCGAAATCAACTGCAGAGACGCGGGGGACGCTGAGTTTTTGGCCTGTGCGGTTCGGCGCATGGCCAACGGCCCGGAGTTTGTGCCGGCAAAGGATGCCTCTCAAACGCCATCTTCTCTGCGTGCGGTAGTTGTCCAGCGCCTCAACTTAAAACTAAAAACTGAAAACTAACCTGTGATGAGCAGGACGGCATCAGTTCGACTGTTGGACTTTTTCGCGAAGCTGTTTCAGAAGACTGTCGAAAGATCCATTTGTCAGGATAGAAGCAAATTGACTCCGGTAGTTATCGACGAAGCTGATTCCCTCGACCACCACGTCATAGACCCTCCACTGGCCTTCATCTTTGCGAAGCCTGTAGTCGATCTCGGCGCTGTTTCCCTGATACATGACATGGGTTTTCACAAGCGCGTAATCGCCGTCCAGTTTTTCGGAGTCATAAATGACCTGTTCGTTCGAACCTGTATAGTTCTGAAGGCGATTGATATAGGAATTGAAAAGGAGCTGTTTGAAAAGTTGAGAGAATTCCTGGCGTTTATCGGGAGGCTGGTCTTTCCAGGGGCGGCCCAAAGCTCGCTTGCCCATTTCTTCGAAGTTGAAATACTCCCCGATCACCACCATGATTTCATCTTTTCTCTGCTTCAAAGTGGGGGCGTTCCCCTTCTGCGACTGGTGCAAAATTGTGAGCGCTTTGTTCGTACCGCTTTCTATGAGCGCTATCGGACTGGAAGCGGTTGCGGCGCAAGCCGGTTGAGGCAGGAAGAAGGAAAATAACAAAATGTTCAAAATGAACGAAAAGCCAGTTACCTTAAACCGCTGCGACACGATTCTCTCCTTAAGAGTCTTTCCCCGGTTCCCTCGACCAATGAGCCCCCATAAGCGAAATAGCGAAGCAGGTACTATACCGCTGCCGGACGATTTGTCAATGATCATGTCCGTTACAAAACGGCAGCAGGGGAAGATGAAAGATCCATGATGAATGATGAATGAAAAACCAGCCGATCATGGACCTAACGGGTAGCCCGGATTCTCGTAATCCGGGCGCCTAGCGCGAGAGGACCGCGCCTGCCCGCTACAGGCGTCTCCGGACAGGACAAAAGTTTACTGCCGCCGACGGCGGGGTTGGTTCGATCGCTTGCTTAACTAAAAACTAGCCAAAGATATTTGAAATCTCAAATCGAGGAGCAAGGACGTTTTTCTCTGCGCCCTCGACGGCTCCACGGGTGATCTCTATTTCCGGCTACGGAAAAAATTGCGCCGCAGGCGAGCGCGCGGAAGCGTGCGGCACGCACGCGCCGCCTCTTTCCTCCGATCTTTTCTCTGCGCCCTCTGCGTCTCTGCGGTGCTAAACAGAAGCGTCGGCAAGTTTGACATTGTGAGAGAAAAACTCTCGGAACGGGCTTGTTAGAATCCAAGAACTGCCTCGATGATTTGCCTCTTGCATATCGGCGGCTGATTCCATAGCATTGAACCCTCATCCAGGCCGCTACGACTCAAGAAATAGGGGGATTTCGTCATGCCGGCTGACAGGAAGATCCACCGGATTCTTTCAGTAAAGTCAATGTTCGTGTCCGGAAGCCTTCTGTGCTGCTGCCTTTGTTTAGTCCTGGCAGTTCACAATGTGGGTTTTGCGGGCGTTTTCGATCTGCCGGAGATAACGGTAGCCCCGTCTCCGGCAAACGCCGGACTTCTGGAGTTTAAAAAGACGGAAAAGGTCCTGGATTTTGATGTGGCAAAAGACGGGCCTGAGACCGCCATACTGGTTGAGACCCGGGGAGGAGGCAAGGTTCTTTTCTGGGACCCGGGCTCATCGAAAATCATTGGGGAGTGGCCGGCCCCAAAAGGGTTCTCTCCTCGCGCCCTGGCATGGCATCCCGCGGCCAAATGCTTTTTTCTTGCCGGAAAACAGGGAAACGAATACGTCATCATGCGTGTGGACAAAAAGGACGGCGGCTGGGAGAAGAAGCCCATTTACAGAACCCGTCAGGAAATACGCAGACTTGTCCCTGGGCCGCGGCCGTATCTGGTGAATGATTTCAGCGGCGATGAACTTCGGACCGAAAAACCCTACCGCATCTTCTTCGGCATAAAGAACCGCGACGGGACCTATTCAACAAAGTCGATAACCGAGGACGGCCGGCGCGAATACCAGGTAATCGGGCCCAGGAAAGGTTTTACCGTATTCAAAGACTCCGATATCCAGCCAAGCGCCATCGAAGCGGCTTCGGCGCTCCCTCTTTCATTTCACCCCGCAGGTCACATTCTCCTCTGGGAGGATGATAATCGGAACTTCCACTACGCCATCTACGCAAAAGACAGTTGGGGACAAAGTATCAAGTTATCCTACCCCGGTGTTTCCGGCGGCGCCCTGACCGCAACCCCCAACGGCCTGGGCCTCATCCACTGGGTCCCGGGTTCGGCCGGTGTTACCCTCATCAGTCTGCGCGGCAGTAAAAAAGACCTCCTGGCTGCCGAATACAGCTTCCTTTCAACTCCGTCGACCGTCCCCGACGGAAAAGGCATAGTCGGCCTGATAAAGAAGGACAACAACAGTATCCTTGCCTACGTGCCCGTGGAAATGCCGTTGGCGGATGTGGCCAACGCGTGGATGTTTTCCGAAGAATCGGGCGATCAGGACCTTTTCAGCACGAAAGGGGGACTTCTAAGAGATCTGCCGTTTGACCAGTTGTATTCGATGTACGAAACCGAAGCATACCAATGCGGTTCCTACGATCAGTCGACTCCCACGAGGCCCTATCTGGTTTCGACCGACATTTTCTGGGAACTCCTGGCGGCCGCTTACGAAGGAATATTCATCATCAAGGAAAGACAGCAGGCCATACCTGCCTTCTGGGAATTCGTGGACGAGGCGGATGCGTGCTTCCGGCAGGCCAAGCCCGATTCTCACTGGGCGACAATATTCGGCGTGCTGGAGAGTATGAGGAAACCGGGTGGTGAGAACGAGGAGGCGCGGGCTGAGCTGCTTCGAATTCAAAATGCCGCCGATGTGGACTCGCCCGTTTTCGGAAGGAAAGTGGATTACGGGGACCTGAAACCCAGAGGCCACTACACTTCCAGCGAGGATATGGCGACCTATTTCAAGGCGTTCAAATACCTGACCATGACGTCGGAGGAAACGCCGGCCCCCAACCCGCTGCCGCTCGGCGATCTGGTGAACCTGACTCCCGAAATAAAGGCCCGCGCGCGCTCCTGGATATCAGCCTACGATTTCTTTATCGCTCCTTCGAGAGGCCCGCTTGTCTGGGGAGAAACAACCCGGCCGCCCGCTTATGCAAAATACCCGCTGAAACGAACGCGGCTTTTCCCGCTTTCTTGGGGCATGGACAACGAGGTGCTCTTTTCTACGGTTTATCACAGCGATCTGCCCCCGGCCGAGCAAATAACAGGGCCCGGCGGGGAGAGGCTTATTCCATCCGGCCTGGATGTCGCCTCCGCGCTTGGCAGCGAATTCGCCGCTTCGCTTCTGGCGAGCGAAATCGAACAATTCCCTTCCCTCGGGCGGGTTCTTTCGGAATTGCGCAAGCGCTTGGGTGAGAGCAGGCGCGATCTCCATGATACGACCGATATGTACAATCCATGGTTGGCGGCCCTGGGACTTCAATGGGCTGAAGACGTCGCATCACCCGGCGGGAGCCGTGACAGAGGATTGTGGCTCGCCAAGAGACTGCAGACGGGACTGGCATCCTGGGCGACTCTTCGTCACGCGACCGTCCTGGTGAATGAAAGGACGGCGGCGGAGTGCGGCGAAGCGGCATTCGAGCCCATTCTTTTGACGCCGCCCAGAGGTTATGTCGAGCCCGACCCCAAGACGTTCGAGGCGATTGCGACTCTTTTCCTGTCACTGGAGGACTTGATTCAATCATGGGATTTCTCATCGAAAGAAACGATCCCGGACTCTGAAGGAGGAGAGCGCCAAGCCCTGAAGGAAGGCATCGTCCACAGGCTCTCAGAGACCGCCCTGAAGGTGAAAATGTTTCAGACGATGGCTGAAAAAGAGATTCGAGGGGAACCGCTCTCCAACGAGGAATACGAAGAAATTCTTCTGGTCGGCCGCGTAGCCGAGCATCATCTTCTCATCTTCAATAGTCTTGCCAATAAAGATCATGCCCTGTCCACCCCGGACCCGATGCCCAAAGTTGTCGACGCGGCAGGCGGCGGGCCTTTTAGAATCCCGTACATGATGGCCGCCGTGGGCAGACCGATGGAATGGGACCACATTGTTCCCTATTACGGGCGAAGAGAGGCCGCCAAGGGCTCTGTCTACTCCTACTACGAATTCGTCTCGGAACGGATCATGGACGATAAGGAGTGGCTCCAGTCTCTTCCATCGCGGAAACATCCTGAATGGATCTCCCCTTACCTGTCCGGGACGCTGCCCGCATGTCCTCCGAAAAACCCCTACTGACGGCTCTGGCCGCCGCCATGGCGGCGGTCCTTCTGTCCGTTGTCCCGGTGAAAGGAACCGGCGAAAGTCCGGGAGCAGAGGTGCGCATTCTGTTTACCGGCGACATTCTTCTATCGCGCGGAGTGGAAACTCAGTTGAGTCACAATGCGCAATCTCTTGCCCGCGCATTGAATCCCATCTTGTCCGGCGCGGATCTGGCGGTGGGAAACCTTGAAGGAGCGGCCGGTTCGCTGGACGACTGCCTCGAATCGGCAGGGCAGGCGCCATGCTTTCCCGTCCGGGAGGAGTTTTTGCCTTTGCTCCGCTCGGCCGGATTCAAGGCAATCGGACTCGCGAACAACCACAGCTCGGACCTGGGCCCGGCGGCGCGGCAGAAAACCCTGAGGCTGCTTGGGCAAAGCGATCTGGTGGGCCTTACATTCGAGGAATCCCCGCAATTTTTCCGTTCCGGCAACCTGGTCATCGGCATAGTGAGCCTCTCCCTGATACCGGGCCGCGGCGAACAGGCCATGGATATTCCAAACATAGACCTTCGACAGAAGCTTCGTCTGGCAAAGAGCATATCCAACCTTGTCGTCGTGTATATCCACTGGGGAAGCGAATTCCTGGACTGGCACGACACCAGGCAGCGACAGGCGGCCGATTGGCTGATTGCGAACGGCGCCGATATAATCGTCGGCCATCATCCCCATATGGTGCAAAAGCCCGCATGTCTCCATGGTAAAATTGTTTTCTATTCCCTGGGAAACTTCGTTTTCGATCAAAAATACCCTTCGACAAGGGAGGGCATGATCGCCGCCTGCCGCATCCGCCATCAGACCGTTTCGTGCTCCGGCCTTTTAACGAAAACCCCCGAGGGGACCAAGCTGCCGGTGTTAAACGGAATAGATTCCGAGGCCGAAAAGGTGCTGTCCGGGTGCCTCCTCACGCTTTCACCCCCGCTGAGCGTGAACGGCATTACGCTCAGGCCCTCGGACACCCCGGCCAAAAGCAATGTCCGCGGTCTTTCCCTCGAGGCGGTCCGCGGCGGGAAGGTCCTCTGGAAAACGCGTCACGCCGGCATAGTTTCCATGGAGACAATGAAAGTGAGCGCGCCGCAGGCGGCCGACTACCTTTTTACACTGGAGCGCCATTTTTCACCCATGGACGGCGAAGAAGGGCTGCGGCCATGCGTCTACGAAGTCCGCCCGGACGGTCTTGTCCCCAAATGGCGCGGGACGGCGCTTGCCTGGCCGCTCCTCGATGCAGTCATGCTCCCCGGCGATAACGGTATTTTGTGCGCCCGGCATCGCGGTGATTCCTTCATCGTGCCCCGTCCCGGCTCAAAGGAAAGGCGAATTGCCGCCTATCGCTGGAAAGGATTCGGTTTTTCAGGAATCGACGACCCGGCATCGGTCGGCTGCTCCGAGGCCCTTTTCAAGTGAACTCATGCCCAAATTGCATATCTTACTCTGCGCACCTGTTTAAGATAACTTACCCTGCTAAGTCCTCCAAAATAGGAGAGTTAATCCCATTTCTGAGAAGACACATTGGATCTGAACATTTTTTCAGCTCGCCATGGGAATAGAATTTTTGTGCCATGCACCCCGATTTACAGGCTCCAAGCTTTTCACAAACTTTGCATTCGGCTGGAAATTCAGTTGTCAGGTATTTCCTGACGATATCCAGATAGGGTGATTTTGCCCAACATTCGGAAAGAGAATAGTTGCCGATCTTTGAATATTCGGGACTGGCTCCAATGTCGGCTGGATAAATGTGCTTAAATGCATCACAAGGGAATAGCCGAAGGTCTGGCCCTATCGTTAAGCGATCAATTCCTGACCGGCATTGTGGTTTGTCTCGTAGCATGAGGAAATTGTAAGGTGAACCAAGCCGCACATCCTGCCCCGAAGCTCTAATTGATTTGATAATTTCACGAAGTTCAAGATTATTTAAGTGGCTTAGTTGTTTATCTCTCTGTTGCTTTCCGCGTCCTTGAGGGACCAACCGGAGCAAGCTTATGCGCTTCACATCCATGCGACTTGCAAGTTCTGATATTCCGAATAACGATTTGTAATTATGGGATAAGGGGACAAAGTGAAATTCAGTATCCAGACCAATATTTATACAATATGACACAGTATTAAGCGATCTTTCGAAGCTCCCCTTAACTCCAGTCACATTCTCGTGCTGATCTGCATTCGCACCGAAAATGCTAAACATCGCTCGCGACAATCCGGCACCTTTTAGGCTTGCGAGTAGCCTCTGTGCATCCGGGACATTTCCTGTTGTGTACAGGAAGACATCCATTCCTCTTTTCGAACTCTGTTCAACAGCTTTTTGGATGTGCTCCCAGATGAGCGGTTCTCCCCCGGAAAAAGCAACCTCCTTTGCTCCCATTTCCGCGGCATCTTCAAGGATCTGGCAGCACGAGGGCCAGTCCATCCTTCTGCTTAGATTTCGTTTTGCATCGCTGGAGCAATGGATGCACCTCAAAAAGCAGTCATGAGTGACTTCGATTTTGATTTCCCGAAGTCTGAACCGTGATTGTTGACCTTCCATGCCGACTCCATCCTGGTAGACTACTTTTTGAGAATTTTTTTAATCTCCTGGTTAATGTTCCATTTGGGTGGGTAAAAGTATTGAATTTGATTAAAAATTGGGCTGAACTTTTGTTTGATACGATTCCGCCCCGTCAGACCCTTGACCTCGGGATGTGCAACTCTTGCATATTTATCAACCTCGCAGAATAAGTTTTGGCAATCAATGAGTTGAAGTTGACGCCCACAAAGGCTCTGAAAATGCAACCCCAAACGTGCAAACTCCTCCTGTTGCCGATCAGCCATCAGCTTAATTAAATCTGTCTCTCCTAGACCTCCAAAATCCGAAAAGCATTTCCTGATGCCATCTTTTGCCCCTGGTCCGGGCACGACAAAAGACGACTCACTGAAATTTGTGACGGTGCTGTAGTTGATGTCGGTTGCATATTGATAAGCCAGAAAATCGCCGATCATGGGGTAAGCTCTAAGCAGTTCAAAAACCTCTTGCATGGATTTGGAGTTAATGATTCTGTCTGGTAACTCGTCCTCCATCATCCTTTGTAAAAGAGCGAGGTGATTACGATGTTTAGCCGCATGACCGAACGAGCTTCCACCAGAAGGCATAATATACGCAGCAGAGTAGATGCACTTCTTGCTGCTTTGAGCTTCTGTTAATATCCTGTCATAAATTCGGAAATCGAACTCTCTCCATGAAACCGATCCGAGCTCTTTTAATAGCAAATTCCAGGTATCAATCTTGTTGAAAGTCTTAAACAAAAGAATGCGGAAAATTAACTCGGTTGTGTTCTGCTCCCCTGCATAGATCACATTGCGTATTAGGAATTGACTGGTTCTGTCAGATGCCCTGTAGGCATTTGTGAACTTGTAATTTTTGAGAATAGGGTCTCTTGTCCACGGTTGACTTCCGCCCCTAAGTCGATTGAAAAATATGGACTGCCTTTCTGCGGCGAAATACCAATAAGTATTAAAGACCTCTGTTGTTTTAGTGGGTGCCCACCGGTCTCTTTTACAAGCCCTGATTTTTGACTTTGGTTGGAATCCAAGAGGCTCTTGCCTCAGCTTTAGAGACTCCTTTTCAGGAGCCAAGTCGCAAATGCCTGCAATGACCTTGCTCACTACCTCAAGTAAGGGCTTAGAATTCTGAATAACAGATACCAACTGACGATCTTTTTCTTCGAGAACCAATTGCTGATAAGCACTGCAGACGATGGTCCATTGATCTGGCAAAAGTTCAGCCCGAAAAGGCTCCTCCCGTGTTATTAAGAATAATAAGTCGGGCTTGACTTTTCCCCATGCTGCTTTTTCGAGCTCGACCATTGCATGAAGAGTATCTCTTGGAATCCCAGATGCAAGGCCGTAGGCTACGGTTGACCACCAATATCGATTAAGAATTATGGTCTTCCCCATGGTAAGGGCAGGAAGAATCTGTTTCTCAACACAATCAATATGAGCAGCAACATGGAGTACCTGTAAACTGGTTGGTGAAATTCGGTCCAGTCCGAAGGATCTTTTATCAAGATGCAAATCATAGGCAAGTTTACCTTGCGAGTTCGGTCCATGGCCAGGAAAACTGAGGAACAGGACCTCGGCACCCTTTTTGCGCAGCTCTTCTGCTACGCTCTTGGCAACTGTGCTTTTCCCCACACCCCCAGAGCCTTCAAAAGCAAAAAGACGGCCCCTTAAATGATAGTGACCGTCCTCAGTTCGCATCTGCCAGTTCCTTCTCCAAAGCTTTACAAAGAGGCCTGCAGTCTCGTTTCTTTCCTGACCTGTCGCTCAGTTTCAGATTAGAAGCAACACAGGTAATCCCGCGTAACCTTAATTTCATCTCTCCGGCCATAAACCTGCCAAGCCGGAATAATCCCAGATAATTTCCGTAAGCCTTCTCAAGAAGGAGCTGATTCGCATAAAAAGCTACAACCGTGAGCCCGTCAACTCCGTTGGCACCATGTGTATGAAAGACAACCTGCTGTAGACAGGGAAAACCTGGAATTCGACTTTTAACATGGTCCTGAAAAGGGTCAAAAATGCCAGCTTGCATAGCACTGTGGCAACGATTCCCGTCCCCCCATTTTCTGAGTATTTCTTCGAGCTGATTCACCTTTTCTTCGTCAGTTGGTTTTCCGTATGATGTAAGACGTCTGAAGTATGTCCCTCTGCGGTTACGACCACATCTGCTGATCTGTGGCCACATCAAATCATATTCTCGGAAAAGCTTTTCGCGATCTCCGCGGCATCTTCTCCAGATCGATTCCGGAAAAATTGTTCCCGCCACCGTTTCGACATTGCTCTGGTTCGCAGAGCAGATACCAAAAGTGCCAAGCTCTTTTTCCAATGAACACCGGATGGTCGGAGTTTCCAATTTCCAAAGCCTATTCCCTTCATCAACATCAAAACAGACTATTTCGGGGGCAAGCGCGTTGTTTGGTACATTCCAGCATTTCACAAAGACCTTTGCCCATGCCTTTGAAAGATTTTCACCATGAACTGGCTTGATGTGATCAGCTATTAACATTAGAGTCCTCCTCAGGATCTGCAAAAAAACGATATCGCGCTAAGCCCTGGTAGTGTTTGGAAGAAATTCGTATATTCACTGCCCATTCGTCGAGCGAAGCTCGGACGTAGCCTCTCGCTCTAGCCCGGAAAACCCGCTGCCCATCACCAACTATTCCATCAGATTTAAGCCGGGAGTTCTCTTCCATAAGAACATCCTTTTTCAGAACGAGAGTGTCACCGATTTCAAGATCCACGGCCCTGTTTTTCCAAAAGTGGTCGACTATAATCACCTCAGATTGGGGTGAGCAACCATACTGTGCTTTCAATTCCTTTGGTTGTGTCTTCAACAGTATCCCACGTTGTTCAGGTTTCAGTAGTTTCAGGGTCCAGGTCAAGTGCTCAATTAATGTGCCGTAACCTACACCAAAAAAGCCGGCCAACAGAAATGCGTGACTCGGCTGGAGTCTGCCCGGTTGCATCTCACGCTCCTTTAGAGCGCGACGAATACTTGCCTGAGACATTAACAGGAATGCTCCGAACATGTCCGCCAAGAATTCATCGGGATCTTTAGAAGCTTGGAAACGGCTTGCATTAAGTTCTTCAATCCGAGTTCCATGTTTAAACTCATGGTGCCCTAGTTCATGAGCGCAAGTGAAAGCACGTCGTCCGGCTGGCCGCTGGGACCCGAGGACAATCACTGATTTCGGAGTTGGAGAATAGACCCCTTCAAGAGAGGGCAAAGAAACAAATCGAATCTCGCAGCCTCTCATTTCAGCCACCTGAAAAGGATCTAGTGCCGCAGCCCGCTGAACATTGCATTGCATTCTGACATGCTCTGCATGTGCGGCGGCACGCAGTGAGAGTTCCTTGCGGACGGTAGCATTCATTTACCTATTCCCCTCCGGCTTGAGCGACACCAAAAGTTCGATGACCTTTTCAAGATCTTCATTCTTCAGGCTCGCAACACCCCTGGCCGCCAACTGGAGTTTGTCTCGTAAGGAATCAGCTTTTTGTTCGCCTGCTCCTGCGAGCCAGTCAATGTCTACGGAGTAGATCTCTGCAAATCTGGCTAATTCCTCTGCGGCGACACGCCTGCGCCCCGCTTCGATCTCCGATATGGAAGGCCTAGGCAAGCCCATTTCTGCAGCAACTTGGGACTGAGACAAACCCGCCCGCTCCCTGGCAATAGAAAGCCGCGAACCGATGAGCTTTCGTTTTTCCATCATTTCATCTGTCATTGGTGTTTTCCCTCCTAATAACTATTTCAAACTCATAATACGGTCTGCCACCTCGCCAACCGTCAAGGCATTATTTTTCCTGCCGATGAACAGGCTGGGGAAAGATAAGGGTGCGTTGATATCCAGGGCAGCAAGGCAGTGCACCGTAACCTGGACGCTTGCAAGACTATCGAAATTTGCCAGGTCGCCAATTGGCCGGGTGCCCTCATCGATTGGGCCTGGTTCTTCGAGGATATCTTGCTGAGCTTCGCGTAAGGCATTGACCAATGTTTCTACCACTTCTTCCCGCGATAGTTTCATAGTTGCCTCCGTAAAATCCTACGTTGTGTAAGATATTCTGACATAAGGAAGGGAAAAGTGTCAATGCCTTTTTTAAACAGATTTGCGCGACTGCCAGCAGAAAATGGTTTAATTCCGACGTTGGGTTATGAAAATATACCAATATTATCGATTATCTTGATTTACTGATGATTTATGATTGTGTGCAGAAACTGTAGGCCAGTACAAGTGGCAAACCAGTGCTTTCCAAAGCCACTATTTTCATAGCTGCTGCTATTCCTCCTGTTCCCTCTCTTCTCTCTAAACCCTCGGAAGGCCCTGTTCGACCCCATAAGCGGAAACGAGGTGTATGCTGCCCGAAATAGTGTCTGGCTTACCAGAAAACAAATGAGAGAAATGTGGATGAAATATGATGTAGTCCTCTATTCTAATTCTTGGTTGTGAGATATGGCCTCCACAATTCCCGTTTCCTGTTCCGGCCTTAATTTGGTATGTAAAACTCGGGATCGTGGACTACGACACTTTAGGCAGAGACGATGAGACATGATCATAATCAATGAGCATATTTCTATTCCCGAAGACGAGCTGACTTTCACAGCCTCTCGAAGCAGCGGGCCGGGCGGACAGCACGTCAATAAAGTCAGCTCGAAAATAACCCTCTGGTTCGACCTCGCCAACTCGCCCAGCCTCTCTGTCGAGGACAAAGAACTCATCGCCGGCCGCCTCGGAAGCCGGATCGATAAGGACGGCATTCTCCATGTCACATCGCAGACGACCCGCAGCCAGCTTTCCAACCGGGAGCTGGCTACAAATCGTTTTGCCGAGCTGCTGCGGGATGCATTAAAGCAGGTTCCGATAAGGAAGAAGACACGGGTCCGCAAGGGGGCAAAGCTGCGCCGCCTTGAGGAGAAAAAGCAGCACGGTTTGTTGAAAAGCAGGAGGTCGGAAAAAGTCCCCATCGAGGATTAGGCAAAAGGAGACCCCGCCAACTCGGGGCAACGGGTTGGAATTAGCCATAATGCGAGACACGACCCCCGATCGTGATCCCTCATCGCAAGTGTCCGGGTTCCCGGCAATAGTCAGGCAGCATCGACGTCAACATATTCGCTCATTGATGACGGCCTGGGAACAGGTTCGCCGGCATCTCTCAGCTCCACAATATGAAATTCAATTGCTTCCCTAATTAGCTTGAGAACCTCCTCGCGACTTTGGCCAACGGCTATACAGCCGGGGAGATCAGGGACGTGAGCGCTGTAGCTTGTCTCACCCTTTTCAATGATGACCATGTATTTCATCGGTCTTCCTCCGCCTATCTTAGGCCGGCATGCTTCAAGATGCTCGCCGATGTTCCTGGCGGAATATCGATATTATCGTTGCCGGCCACGGTTATTGTACCCGGTTTTGAAGAATGTTGAAACTGACGATGGCTTCCACGCATGCGCACCTGTCGCCATTCATCGGCGTTGAGCATTTTAATAAGATCTCGCACCCCTACGGTGGCATATTTGTTAGCCTTTGAATTTGACTGATGACCCGTTTAAGGACTATATTTGGTCATATCTCGAAGGAGGCGGATCATGAAACTGTCCGGTCAAATCAAACCGATCAGCTATCTCAAGGCGCATGCCGCAGAGATCGTGCGTAGCCTGGGGGAACATGGAGAACCCTTGGTCATCACCCAGAACGGCGAAGCCAAGGTGGTCATGCAGGACATCGAAAGTTACGAGCAAACGCAGGAGACCATGGCGCTGTTGAAAATTCTGGCGCTCGGCTCCCGCCAGGTCGAAGAAGGCAAGGTTCAGCCCGCGGCCGATATCATCAAAGGGCTTCGTGAGCGGAGGAAGGCCCGCTGATGTCATTCCAGGTATTCCTGACCGCCGGCGCGGCCCGCGACCTGGAAGATTTGTACGATTATATCGAGTTGCGCGATGTGCCGGGCAAGGCGGACCACGTCCTCGAACAGATTGAAAAGGGGTTCGCCAGCCTCTCCGAAAACCCTCAGCGCGGAGCCTACCCTAAAGAATTGTTGGCCATAGGCCTTCGGGAATACCGCGAGATTTTCTTCAAACCCTATCGCATCATTTACCGGGTCATGGCCGAGAACGTCTACGTTCTTGTGATCGCCGACGGGCGTCGGGATATGCAGGCGCTGCTGCAGCGGCGCCTGCTGCAGGCATAACCCCCGCCTGCCTTTTCACTTTGCTTCGCGCGCCTCAACCCAGCTCTCCATGTCACCTGCGCCCCCTTATCAGAAGGACAAGAAGAAGGCGGACAAACAACCGAAAAGAGCCTCTTGACGTAAAACATAGTACTCATAGCGGCTTGACTCCGGCTGCCGAGTGCCCAATGCGGCATCCCGGCGTTTTGCTAATGCCGGAATGCATGAGGTGTGCTCACTTGATCGGGCGAAGAACTGACGTGATGCTATTCGAGATGTAGCAGCCAACTAACTTTCAGGTGGAAACGGCCTGGCTCAGTTGTGCTCCCGTGTATTTTTGAATGAGATATCAGGCCAATTTTCGATAAGACAATCAAGGCGCCATGTATTTGGAGCAAGATAGGCCAGGTGCCCTTCTGAATCATGGGCCAAATTAGCCAGGTTTCTCCTCTCGAAATCCTCGAATCTTTTCTTGTCATCGTAGCCAATCCAACGGGCCGCGGAAAAGCCCGCCGGCTCGTAGACCGCATCTACGCCGTATTCGGCTTTAAGCCTGGCCACAGTCACGTCGAACTGCAAGGCGCCAATGGCACCGAGAATGAGGTCCGATCCCATGAGAGGGCGAAAGTACTGCACGGCGCCCTCCTCCGCCAACTGAGTCAAACCCTTTTGAAGCTGCTTTCCCTTCAATGGGTTCTTGAGGAGCACTCGCCGGAAATGCTCGGGAGCAAAATTGGGGATTCCGGTGAAGCGCAGAGGTTCTTTGTCTGTGAAAGTATCTCCAATCTTGATGGTTCCATGATTGTATATACCGATTATGTCCCCTGCATATGCCTCTTCGACATTGGTCCTGTCCTGGGCCATAAAGGTGGTGGCATTCAGGGTGATTTCCTTACCAAGGCGATGATGAATGACTTTCATCCCCCTGGTGAACTTCCCGGAGCAGATCCTCAAGAATGCAATCCGGTCCCGGTGAGCGGGGTCCATATTGGCTTGAATCTTGAAAACGAATCCTGAAAAAGGCTCCTCAAAAGGAGAGACTTCTCTGGTCACTGCGGGTCTCACTCCAGGTGCCGGGGCCATTTCAATGATGGCGTCGAGCAATTCCCTGACCCCAAAATTGTTTAGAGCACTGCCGAAGAACACCGGCGTCTGATTTCCCCGCAGATAATGGTCCATCTCGAACGGATTGGCAGCCCCTTCGAGTAATTCCACGTCCGCGCGCAGATCATCTGCCTGGCGTCCCAGCAATTCTTCAAGCTTTGGGTCAGCCAGATTCTTGATCAGAACTCCCTGCTGCTTTCGGGTTTCCTGGTTGAGCGCAAAAAGGTGGAGTTCTCTGCGGTAGAGATTGTAGACCCCTTTGAAACTCTTCCCCATGCCGATAGGCCAGGTGAGCGGCGTACACTCGATCTGGAGCTTGTCTTCTATCTCGGTCAGGATATCGAGCGGCCCCATACCTTCCCGGTCCAACTTGTTGATGAAGGTGATAATGGGAGTGTTGCGCATTCGACAGACCTCCATCAGCTTCTCTGTCTGCGACTCCACTCCCTTCACGCTGTCAATAACCATGAGGGCGCTATCGACTACAGTGAGAACTCTGTAGGTGTCTTCCGAGAAATCCTGGTGTCCGGGTGTATCGAGAAGGTTCAGCTCAAACTCCCTGTGGGAGAATTTCATTACCGAGGTGGTAACGGAGATGCCTCGTTCTTTCTCGATTGCCATCCAATCGCTGGCGGCATGACGGGCGGCCTTGCGTGCTTTGACTGCCCCCGCTATTTGAATGGCTCCGCCAAAAAGGAGCAGTTTTTCCGTTAATGTCGTCTTGCCGGCGTCGGGATGACTGATGATTCCAAAAGTCCTGCGCCGTTTGATTTCTTTGTGATTGAGTTGGTTCATTCTTTCTCTCTTCCTCCATTTGTGAGAGTTTGGTCCTCTACACTGAAAAGATGGGGAATTCCCGCCGGCATCCTGGTTGTCGGCCGTGACGGCATAAATGTCAGACAATCTCGGGATGCGGACGGATATGACGGCGCTTTGTGATTAAAGCAGGTGGGCCCCTTCAATCAGAGCGGATTCCCATGCATTGGCTGCACTGATCCGGACGAGCGAGAAAATAGAGGACACTGGCAATCATTTATAAGGAGAGTCGAAGTCACTAAAACCGGGTTCTCCAAAACGAAAGTATCTGCTCATGGGCTAGACTAATCAGCCATTATTTTTAACAGTATAAAGTAAACAGCTGCCTTTGGTCAACCTTGGAAGGCAGCAGCAGTCCGACTAAATAATTTGTGGCCCCGGAAATATCTCTCCCCGCCGGCCCCATATCCCGGCTTTGGCGGAGGCGCCTGATTTAGAGGGCAAACCGAATATCTCTTCTTTCACTGATCCGCAAGCACCTCCTGTACCCTTCCAATCTGGCCGTCTTCGAGCCGCACCTTGATCCCGCGTGAATGGAAGGAGGCGGACGTAAGGATATCCCGCACAATGCCAACGGTTCGTTTGCCGGTTCGCTGGTCCTTTTTTAGAATAATCTCGACGCGCTTTCCGGGCCGAATGTCACCACGCTTTTGACCGTTCATATAATTATCGCCGGCTCTTCTCTGGAAGTTCTCGGGTGTATCGGCTGATTAAGGGCTTGTCCGTAAATAGGCCTCTTAGGGACCGCGCCGGATTTTGAGAGCGATTTTGGTCGCGACGATTGAGCAAAACCGCGGGCGTAGCCGGCCTACGTTGAGGATTTTGCGATTGAGGAGCGGCCGAAGCGATCCAAAAGCCGGGTGCGGGCACAAAGGATTTATTTACGGACAAGCCCTTGCTTTCCCTGACAACTCGCGGCGCATGAGTATCATCCGCCGACAAGTTTTACCTTCCAGCCGCGGTTGCTCAGCTCTTCCAGCAACACTTGCCGGTGGTCGCCCTGGATCTCTATCACACCGTCTTTTACCGTGCCCCCGGCCCCGCATTTTGCCTTAAGCTGCCCTCCAAGTTCCTTTAGCGCAGCCTCATCGCCGGGAAAGCCGGTGATCACCGTGACGCCTTTCCCTTTGCGCCCCTTGGTCTCTCTTCCAATCCTCACCACCGAATCTCCCCCGGGGACAGCTCTTTTCTGTCGACATGCACATTCTCCTGCAGGCCTGCCGCACTCGGGACACATCCTCCCGTGAACGGTCGAGTAGACAATGCCGCGATCTCTTTCTTTCATCTTCTATACCGTCTCCCAGGGAGGCGAAAATTGGCGAGGCGAAGTAAATCCGCTTACAATAATAGCGGATCTGGTGCTAAAAGCCAATCTGACCGGCAATGGCGAAAATGAGAAAATTAGCCGGGGAAGGTGGTTCCGACCGCCTTTAATACCATGAGCCTGCTTTCAAGCCGGTGTCCGGTTATCATTAGTTCAATGTCCACTTGGCTCATTCATTTACAGACGAAGGAATTGGACCGTAATGGCGCTGATCGGTATGCGTGACGTGTGCATTGGCTTCGGAGGGCCTTTGCTGCTCGATCATGTTAATTTTCATATACAACGAAGGGAGCGTGTTTGTCTCCTTGGGAGGAACGGGACCGGCAAATCCACATTGATGCGCCTGTTGAACGGCGATCTGGCCCCGGATGGAGGCGAGATCGTGCATCTGCAGAGCTTGCGGGTCTCCTTTCTACCCCAAGAGGTGCCGCAGGAAATGGCGGGGACCATATTGGAGATTGTGGCCGCCGGATTGGATGATTCTGAAACCGCGCTCTCCGATACCAGGCTCAATCGCGTTGAAAAAACGATCTCGCGTATGGATCTGTGTCCAGGCGAGCGGTTCGAAACCCTTTCGGCGGGGCTCAAGCGCAGAACGATGCTCGCGCGAGGACTGGTGAATGAGCCGGACCTGCTGCTGCTCGATGAACCCACCAACCATCTCGACATCGATGCCATAGCCTGGATGGAAGAGTTCCTGCTGCGTTTTGAGGGAACTCTGCTTTTTGTCACACATGACAGGAAGTTCCTCACAAAGCTTGCGACGCGCACCGTTGAACTCGATCGAGGGCGCCTGATAGACTGGGCATGTGATTACGAGACTTTCCGGAAGCGAAAGCAGGCTGCCCTTGCAATCGAAGCCGTGCATCGGGAACGGTTCGACGATAAACTGGCTCGCGAAGAAGCTTGGGTCCGACAGGGAATCAAGGCGAGAAGAACACGCAATGAGGGCAGGGTTCGTGAACTCGAAAAACTGCGCGAGAAAAGGCGCGCTCGCCGAGAACTCATTGGCTCCGTGCGCTTTAGAACCCAGGATGCGGCCAATTCCGGCAAACTGGTTATCGAGGCGGAGGGAGTAAGCTTTGGCTACAGCGGGCAAAACCCTATAATCGACGGCTTCTCAACCGTCATCATGCGCGGGGACAAAACCGGTATAATAGGCCCGAACGGCTCCGGCAAGACCACTTTGCTGCGCGTACTGTTGGGGGACTTGTTACCGGAAAGGGGATTGTTGCGGCATGGCGTTAATCTCGAGACGGCCTATTTCGACCAGCTTCGGGCCCAACTTGATGAGAATAAATCGGTGGCCGAAAACGTCGGCGATGGCAATGACACAATCCTGTTTAACGGCAGACCCCGGCACATCATAAGCTACCTCAACGATTTCCTGTTTTCTCCGGAACAGGCCAGGTCTCCCGTCAGCACGCTTTCCGGGGGAGAACGCAACCGGCTTCTGCTGGCGCGTTTGTTTACAAAACCGTCGAACGTGCTCGTACTCGATGAACCGACAAACGACCTGGATATGGAAAGCCTGGAACTGCTCGAGGACCTGCTTTTGGACTACCAGGGCACGCTGCTGCTGGTAAGTCACGACCGGACTTTTTTAAACAATGTGGTGACGAGTACCCTGGTACTCGAGGGCAAAGGCAGGGTCGGCGAGTACGTTGGCGGCTATGACGATTGGGTCCGCCAAAGCGCATCGGGCAGTCCGGTCAAGCCCGCAATGCCCCGTGTTATATCTGAAAAACAGCCATCAAAACGTAAACGCAGGCAGACGATCAGCTACCAGGAGCAGCACGAATTGGAAGATATACCGGGAGAGATAGAGATTCTTGAAGCAGAGCAGAACGAGCTGTATAGATCCATGTCCGAGCCGGCATTCTACCAAAAGAACGGCACTGAAATAGCCGCTGCCAAAGCCAGGCTCAAGACGATCGAACAGAAACTCGATGAAGCATATCAACGATGGGAAATCTTGGACATGAAAGCCGGGAACGTGCCGACTGAGGATTAGAAAAAAGGAGACCCCTGCTCGGATCGGCAGGGTTATCAATAAATAATTCGTAATTTGAATTCAACTCATCTTTGACGCGAAAAAGGAATTCCAGGAACGCATTTTTGCGTCCGGGCTGGAATGGACCCTCCTATTCCCAGGTGGAATATTAGATTATTTTCTGCCAGATTTGCGCCTGTTCAATCGTATGTGGTGCTGAACCCGACCGGGAAAGACATGGCGTCAACTACGCCTCCTATGTGTTATGCAAGCTCGCCTGTCTTGATGACCCCGAGACTGTAAATGCTGATGAACTCTATCCCGATCATGGTCACATGAAGCCGGAAGAAGCACTGGCAGACCCTAAGTTTGTTTTTGGTGAAAATCGGTGTATTGCGGGTTATTTCTCAGCAGACCCGCAGCCAGTCGGCAAATCGGGAATTGGCCATAGAACGTTTTGCAGAGCTGCTCCGGGATGCGCTGAGGCAGGTCCCGGTAAGAAAAAAGACGCGAGTGAGCCGAGCGGCCAAGCTCCGGCGCCTGGAGGAGAAGAGGCAGCGGAGCTTCTTGAAAGGTGAACGGTCGAAAAAGATTCCCATGCAGGATTAGAATCGATCCTGTATTGCACACAGTTTTGAAAGACGTCGAAACTGTCGATGGCTTCCAAGCATGCGTCCTAAGGAATTTAGTCAGCCGAGCCGAGTAAAAACTGCGCCTTGGAACGCGTCTCGGAACTGAAACAAGCAAACTCCTCCTCGGTCAACAAGCCCTGGGACCGCATACGCGCCAACTGAAACAAAGCTGCCGAGCGCCGAGGATTATTGAACATGTCCGCCAATTGATCATCCTGTTCTTGGAGCAGCCTGAATACAGCCAAATAGCGCCGATGGCTGCTCTGGCCGGTTTCTGCAGCAAGCCGGCTGACCCCGGAAAGAATGCGCTCACAAAACCGCTCAAGAGCCGTGACACGAATTTCGCGGAAGATCTTCCAGTCTGCTTCTTTGATCTGAGGCCCCATATACTCTACCCGCCCTCCACCACTTTTGCTGCTACGCAGCAGACTTTTCCGAAGAATACGGCTGTATAAGGATTTCTGCCGGTATGCCCAACCCTTTGTGAAGCTTCCGTATCATGCCGATCGTGAGTGGGCGCTTCCGATTTAGGACTTCGGAAACACGAGCGCGGCTTCCAATGAACGGCTCAAGGTCCCGCCGGGAAAGTCCACGACTTTCAAGATGGTATAGGATAGCTTCAACAGGGTCGGGAAGTGGAATGGGATAGTGTCTTTCTTCGTATGCTTCTATAAGGGTGGTTAATACCTCCAGTCGATCCCCTTCCGCTGAGTTGGGAGCGGCATTGAAAAGGCGTTCCACCTCTTCCAGCGCAGCTTCGTAATCTTGTTCCGTTTTGATAGGCTTAATGTCCATTTCCTGAACTCCAATCAAATGATGGCGGCATCGATCTGGTCATATTCTCGATGGGTGCCGATAAATCGTATATATACAACTCCGAACTCGTATTGCATAGCTGCCGCCGGCCGATAAGTATTTTCCTTGATGTTGAAAACGACGCGGTTATTTGCCAAAAAGCCTGCCTGTCGGTAATTCTTCTTAATATCTGAAGGAGATCTCCAGACAGCCTGCTTAACATCGGCGTGCCAGGCCGGCAGAGGCTGTTCGGCGTCCGGGTGCCTTTCCCGGAATTCCATATCGGCTGCATTCGGTTGGCAGGGTTGTTCAACCAGATAGTCTTTTATCCGGGAAGTACCAAGCTAAATTATTTCGAATGTACCCCGACCGGCTCGATGCGGGTTGACAAAAGCAGTTAAAGTCCACCGGCGGAATTGTCGAATGCTATAGAGCACCCCGTGTGAGGTGATCATGTCGTATCCGAAAGACAGTAACAGTATAAGATTATACAGGGGGCAGTTGGTGGGAAACGAAACCGCGGTTTTTCTTGAAATGATAGAGTGGTTCGATGAATCCGGCGCCGAGATCGTGCACAGGATTCCGGAACAGGGGTCCGGAGACATAAAGTTCGGCGCTCAGCTTATCGTCCGGGAAAGTCAGACGGCCGTTTTATTTTATGGCGGGAAAGCCCATGATGTGTTCGGTTCCGGGCGCCATACGCTCACGACTGCCAACATCCCTATTTTAACAAGGCTTGTGAGCTTGCCGTGGGGATTTACCAGTCCGCTCAGAGCGGAGATTTATTTCGTTAATATGAAAGAGTTTATCGACTTGAAATGGGGAACGCGGGACCCGGTTGCGTTCCGCGATTCGCAACTCGGACTGATCAGGCTGAGGGCATTCGGTATGCTAAACCTCCGCGTTGTGCAACCGGTTCTACTCATCAACTCTCTTGTCGGCACAAAAGGGATTTACAGCACGGAAGAGATCCAGGAATATTTGAGCAGGGTTGCCGTATCCCGCTTCAACGATTACATGGGGGCAAATCTGGACTCCATCCTGTCGCTTCCCGGGAAATACGATGAAATGTCAACGGGCCTCAAGAAGCTCCTTGATGAGGATTTTTATCATTTCGGGCTCGCTCTTTCACATATCTACATAAATTCGATCACCCCGCCTCCCGAGGTCCAGACGGCGATTGATGATCGGAGCCGCGTGGCCGTTTTCGGCGATCTGGACAGGCTGGTTAAAATGAAGGCGGCGATGGCCATCGAGAAATCGTCCCAGGCGCAGTCCGGCGCCGCAACGGGTGTGGGCATGGGAATAGCCATGATGATGCCGGGCATTTTTTCGGATGCTTTGAAAACTACCAACGCCGGAGGCTCGGTTCATACTGAATGTCCCACATGCAAGCATTCCATTCCTGACGATTCCAGATTTTGCCCTTACTGCGGCAAGCATTTGATCATCATTGAAAAATGCTCGCACTGCCATGCGGATATTCCGCCCAAGGCCAAATTCTGCCCCCGGTGTGGAACCGGGATCATGGAAACAAAGCAGCCGGTGAAATGCCCGCACTGCGGAAGCGATAACCTGCCGGACTCAATGTACTGTA
>Ga0326728_10004311_pt1 | contig 42332 bp, 38 predicted proteins | sample MB3enrmetagenome_FD_207602 | JGI IMG/M metagenome (GOLD analysis project Ga0326728, IMG submission 207602) | Lab enriched peat soil microbial communities from McLean, Ithaca, NY, United States - MB31MN | ecosystem: Environmental > Terrestrial > Soil > Wetlands > Peat | place: USA: New York... | reverse complement strand
GAGGGCGCATATTCGAGAGAAATCTGTAACCGAGGAGCAACGAAGCCAGCCGCCCCGCCCCGCCGCAAGACCGTCCGAGATATTTTCAAATCACGCTCTCACGCCTGTTCTTTGACATTTTGCAGGGGGAAGGGGGATCGGAAAGAGTGGTCAGGGGGTTAGTGTTTAGTGGTCAGTGGCAGGGGCGTTTGGAACGCGCGTGGATTTCACGCAGCCAACCCCCTGCCAGGAAGGCCGCCGCCAAGGCCGTCGAAAGGTGCAAAAAAGCAGCTAAGAGCAGCTAAGAGCAGCTAACGGCAAGTTGGCGTTTTTTACGGAAAACGCGGCGAATCGCGGCGGGCGGGAGACAAGCATGAAGGCTAAAGGCTCAAAGGGCGCCAGACTGCAATTGTTGCAGAATATTGCAGAATATTGCAGGGGGGACACTACCCCAACGGACCGTCTTTTCCGCCCAAGAGCGGGCCTTAGGGCTTGGCCTCTTGGTCCAGGCAGCCAATCATGCTCGATCAAAGCTAATCAAAGTCAATCAAAGTGAAAAAAAACCTTCACCGAGGTTTGATCGAGTCGGAGGGCGGCCCGGTCCGGCAATTTTTGCTTCTTCCACTTCCGGGCTGGACCTTGAACCTTGAACTTTGCACTTTCCTCTTCCCCTCCGCCGGGGTACTAGAATTTCCATGCGATTTATCGGCAGAATCATTGAAAAGTTGCAGCGCCACCCCAAACGGGTCGTCTTCCCCGAAGGAACCGAACCGCGCGTCCTCCAGGCCGCCCGCCAGTTCTACTCCCTGCGCCTGGGCGCGCCCGTCTTGCTGGGCGACCGCACCAAGATCAAACAGGCTGCCGCCGAACTGAACGTTTCCCTCGAAGGCGTCCGCATCATCAATCCGGCTGAGAGCGAAGATTTGCCCGCGTTCATCAAACGTTACGAGATGCTGCGCCGGGTCAAGGGCGTCGAAATCAAGGAGGCGCGCGAAACCATGCTCAATCCCAATCATTACGGCGCCATGATGCTCGCCATGCACCAGGTGGACGGCTTCATCTCCGGCACCAATCAAAGCTCCGGCAGCGTCCTGCGCCCCTTGTTCCAGATCGTCAAGGTCGCCCCGGAGGCCACCACCGTCTCCAGTTGCATGGTCATGGAAGTCGAGGACAGCCGCTTTGGCCACGAAGGGGTTCTGTTCATGGGCGACTGCGGCGTCATTCCCGAACCCTCCGTCCAGCAACTGGCCGACATTGCCATCTCGACGGCGCAGTTGAGCCAGCAATTGCAGGGGGCCAGGCCGCGCGTCGCCCTCCTTTCCTATTCCACCAAGGGCAGCGCCACTCACCCCTCCATCGGCAAAGTCCAGGCCGCCACCGCCCTGGCCCAAAAAATCGCCCACGACCTCGGCATGGCGGCGGATTTCGACGGCGAGTTGCAGGTGGACGCCGCCCTGGTGCCGGAAATCGCCGCCCGCAAACTGCCGGAGAGCCAGGTCGCCGGGCGGGCCAATGTGCTCATTTTTCCCGACCTCAACACCGGCAACATCGCCAGCAAATTGCTCCAGCACGTGGCCAAAGCTCACGCCTACGGCCAGATCCTCCTGGGCCTGGACCGCCCAGCCGCCGATGTCTCCCGCGGCGCCAACGCCCACGACGTCTTGGGCGTCGCCGCCATCGTGGGCGTGCAATCCATCCCTTACAAAGACCTTTACCCGCCCCCCGAACCGGCCCAGGTCCGCCTCCAACTCAAGTCATGAACGATCCGGCCGTCATCGCCCCCATTCGCCCCACCCAAACCTTGAACACGGTCACCCCGCGCATCTTCATCGCCGCCACCCGCCAGAACGAGGGCAAGACCACCGTCTCCCTCGGTTTGCTGGCCGCCTTGCACCAGTTTTATCCCCGCATCGGCTACATCAAGCCCGTCGGCCAGCGCTTTGTCGAAATCGAAGAGCAAAAAATTGACGAGGACACCGTGCTCATGGACCAGGTCTATCAACTCAATTGTCCGCTGGTGGACATGAGCCCCATCGCGGTGGAGCCCGATTTCACCCGCAAATACCTCCTCTCCTCCAACAACGACGCCCTCGTCAAAAAAATCGTCAAGGCCTTCGACCGCGTCGCCTGGGAGAAGGATTTCGTCCTCTGCGAGGGCTCGGGCCACGCCGGCGTCGGCTCGGTCTTTGATCTCTCCAACGCCCAGGTCGCCAAAATCCTGGCCGCCAAAGTCATCATCATCAGCCAGGGGGGCATCGGCAAACCCATTGACGAGGTTTACCTTAACCGCGCGGTCTTCGAAAGCGAAGGGGTCGAGGTCATCGGCGTCATCTTGAACAAGGTCACCTCCGATAAACTCGATTACATCACCGAGTTCGCCCGCCGCGGCCTCAAGCGCAAGGGCCTGGAGCTGCTCGGCGTCCTGCCCCACCGCCCCCTCTTGTCCAGCCCCTCCCTGGCCGCCATCCAGGAGGACTTGAAGGCCCGGCCGTTGAACCAGAGCCGCCAGGTCAACAATCTTGTTGACAATGTCGTCATCGGCGCCATGGGCGCCCCCAACGCCCTCGGCCTGTTCCTTCGCGGCACCCTGGTCATCACCCCCGGGGACCGCGAGGACATCATCCTGGCGGCCACCCAGACCGCCGCCGAACCGGGCCGCCCGCTGGCCGGAATGATCCTGACCGACAAGCTCAAGCCGGTCAACGGCGCCCTCCGCCTCATCGAGAAGGCCCCCTTCCCCGTCCTCCTGGCCGGCGAGGACAGTTACGAAGTGGCTTCCCGCGTCCACAATCTCATCGTCAAGACCCGCGCCGCCGACACCGAAAAAATCTCCGTCATCCGCGACCTCATCGCCGGCCACGTGGATGTCAACAAGATATTACTCGCCTTGCAACCATGAAACTTCCCTTCGCCTTGAATCCCGCGCTGGAGCATCTGCCCGTTTATCAACCCGGCCGGCCCGTCGAGGAGGTCGCCCGCGAACTGGGCCTGCCCCTCCGCCGCGTCATCAAGCTGGCCTCCAACGAAAACCCGCTCGGCCCCTCCCCTCTCGCCCTGGCCGCCCTCAAAAAGGCCCTCCGGGGATTGAATCAATACCCGGACGGCAACGCCTTTTATTTCAAGCGAAAGCTGGCGGCCAAACTCGGCCTGGCACCCGACAACCTCGTCCTGGGCAACGGCTCCAACGACATCATCGAATTCCTCGGCCACGCCCTGCTGGGGCCGGGCGACGAGATGGTCGTCTCCCAGTACTGTTTCGCCATTTACCCCATCGTGGCCCGCCTGCTGGGGGCGCGGGTCATCACCGTGCCGGCCAAAAACCACGGCCACGATTTGCCGGCCATGCTCCGGGCCGTCACCGTCAACACTAAACTCATCTTCGTCGCCAACCCCAACAATCCCACCGGCACCCTCGCCCCCGCCGCCGACGTGCGCCGCCTGGCCGCCCAAGTGCCGGACAACGTCGTCCTGGCGATGGACGAGGCCTACGTCGAGTTCCTGGACGACCCGGTGGATTTGCTCCCGCTGGTGCGCGCCGGCCGGAAGCCCAACCTTATTCTTTTGCGCACCTTCTCCAAAATTTACGGCCTGGCCGGTTTGCGCCTCGGTTACGGCATCGGCCATCCCGATTTCATCGCCGCGCTGGAAAAAATCCGCCAGCCCTTCAACGTCAATTCCCTCGCCCAAATCGCCGCCCTGGCCGCCCTGGACGACGCCCGGCACGTCCAGCAGACGCGCAAAAACAATTCCCACGGCCGCAAGTTCCTGGAGGGCGCCTTTGCCCGCATGGGCCTGCAATTCATTCCCTCCTCCGCCAACTTCATCCTCGTCAAGGTCGGTTCGGGCCGGGAGGTCTTCGAGCAACTGCAACGCCGCGGCGTCATCACCCGCCCGATGGACGGCTATCAACTGCCCGAATGGATTCGCGTCTCCATCGGCGCCCCCGCGGAAAACCGCCGCTGCATCGCCGCCCTGCGTCCTGCCCTCCGCGCCCTCCGCCCGGATAAATAAAGAGTGGCGTTGGAATCGGCCATGAGCAAGGTCACACAAAAACCCGAACGATGAATTTTCGCCAATGGAGATTTGGAAAAGTTTATTGATCTTTTCGATCCTCGCGTGGCCGGCCCGCGCGCAGACAAATTGGCCTTCCTTTCGCGGGCCTCTGGCCTCCGGCCTCGCCTTCGGGGCGCCGCCCCCCGCGATTTGGAGCGTGGAAAAAGCGGAAAATATTCTCTGGAAAACGCCCATCCCCGGCCTGGGCCACTCCAGCCCGATTATCTGGGAAGATCGTTTGTTTGTCACCACCGCCGTCAACCAGAGCAGGAACGCGCCCCTCAAGGTGGGCCTCTATGGCGATCCGGCCTCGGCCGATGACAATGACGTCCAGCAGTGGAAAGTTTTCTGCCTGAACAAAAAGACCGGCCAGGTTCTCTGGCAGACAACGGCGCACGAGGGCGCGCCAAAAGTGCGGCGTCATCCCAAGGCCACCCACGCCAATTGCACCATGGCCACCGACGGCGCCAACGTCGTCGCCTTCTTTGGTTCCGAAGGGCTGTATTGCTACGATTTGGACGGCCATCTGCGCTGGCAAAAGGACTTTGGCACATTGCGCGCCAGCCCCACCGTTTACAACGACGCTCCAGACCCAGACGCTCGGGCCATGGAATGGGGCTTCGCCAGTTCGCCCATCATTTATGGCGACCGCGTCTTCGTGCAATGCGACGTGCTGAGCAATGGATTCGTCGCGGCCTTGAATCTGGCCAACGGCCAGGAGGTCTGGCGCACGCGCCGCGACGACACCGCCACCTGGAGCACGCCCAACGTTTGCGCCCAAGGGCCGCGCCCGCAACTGGTCGTCAACGGCTGGAAGCACATGGGCGGCTACGACCTTCAGACCGGGGAGGAGATTTGGCGCATGTCAGGCGGTGGCGATTGCCCCGTGCCCACGCCCGTGGTCTGGCACGGCCTCATTTTCCTCATGAGCGCCCACGGGCCGCGCAGCCCGATCTACGCTGTCAGAACAGATGCCGTTGGGGACATTTCGCTGCTCCGTGGAGCCGCCACCAATGCGCACGTTGCCTGGAGCACATTGCGCGGCGGCTCTTACATGGAGACGCCGTTGATTTATGGAGACTATCTTTATACTTGTCAGATAACTGGGGTTCTTTCCTGCTACGCGGCCTCCACCGGCGAGCAACTGTACAAGGAGCGCCTTGGGTCCGGCGGCGACGGCTTTACCGCCTCGCCCGTGGCCGCGGAAGGGAGGCTTTATTTTGCCAGCGAGCAGGGGTCGGTTTATGTGGTCAAGCCGGGGGCCAATTTTGCCGTCTTGGCCACCAATCAAATGGGCGAAATTTGCATGGCCACCCCCGCCATATCGGAGGGCGCTATTTTCTTTCGCACGCAAGGGCACGTGGTCGCCGTCGGAGGCCGGCCATGACTGCCGCCCATGATAAAAGCAGCCCGGCGCAAGAAACACCATGACTTCCAACGAGATCAAGGTCGTCGAGTCCTTCATCGCGGCCATCAACCGCCACGACCCTTCTGCGCTCTCCAACCTGATGACCGAAGATCACACCTTCGTGGATTCAGCCGGCAGAATCCAATCCGGGCGTGAGAACATGACCGCCGGGTGGAAGCAGTACTTCCTTATGTTCCCCGATTATTGAGGTTCGCATAATGAATGGATACGATTTCACCGTGCATTTTGCGGGCAAGATGGCCCAAACCGCATATCCATTATTTATGCGGGACTCAATATGAGATGCATGTCGAGAGATTGCTGGCAGACAAGGCCGTTGTGGCCGTCTTCGGGTCGGCTTCCGGAACCTACAACGGCCGGCGCGGACTTGTCGCCGAAAACAGAATCGCAATGCCGGCCGCCTGGAAGGCCGTGGTCGAGAACCGCAAGATAAAACTCTGGCAGGTTTATGCCGATTGGACCGAAGCTTCCAAAACAATCGAGGAAGACAAAAGCTCTTGTTGATGATGAACAACTTGCGACTTTCCATTTCGGCCAGAGAGGGCTGATTTCAATTTACGAGCCAGCGGTTGTATAATTAAAGAAAGCGCACTCGCGCATGAAAAAGGTGTTTATCGTTGGTTCGGTATTGGCGGCATGGGCTATGGCGGCAGCTTGTCTCATTCTCATACCAGGGCAGATTCGCGCGAAACACGCGGCTGCTCTCGTCGTTACACGGAATTCGCTGAAGATAGCATTGGCTGAACTGGAGCAAGACGGAAAGTTCACCAATCATTATCCACGGTATTGCCGTATTTTTGATTTCACAAATCGTTACTCGGTTTCCGGGACTGTTTGCCAGTGCGCCTTGGCAGCCGATTCTTGGGATTATCGTGACCATGGTAATTCACTTGCGATCACAACAAACGGCGCGTTTTTGTTTATTGACAAACATGGTGTGATTCGCTTGGACAACTGGCATTCATTGCCAGGATACTGAGTTTCATTATGACCCACGCGCCTGACAGACAATTCGCCGCACACAAACCGCCGCCCGCGTTTCGGCTTCGTGGGCTTTGGCTTCATTGGCCGCTGGATTCGCCGCCAGCGCCCGGTTGCGGCAGCGGTCGGTGCGCTGAAATGTTAGCCCTCATCGAGAACTTGTATGAAAACGCTCGGCACTCTGTTTCTTGCGCCTCTGCTCATCGGACTGGCCCTTGCCGTCCTCGGCTTGACCAGCCTTGGCCATGAGGGCTTTGGCATTTTACAGTGGAGTCTGGCTCTTCTGGCAGTTTTGTTGGCGGGCGTGATGATCGGCGCCCTGCTGAATTTCGCGGTGTTTGCTCCTGTTTATTGGTTGTTAGGCCGACGACACTCCAAGAAGATTAAGCCAGAGCCAAAACATGATCCTGAACCTTGAAAAATAATAGTTGAATCGCGCCGGAAAGGGATTAGTTATTCCAAGCGACAAGATACAAACGTGAAACTCACCGACCTGCGAAGCATCCTGCAGTACATCCCCCGTTTTCGGGAGAAAGTTTTCGTCATCAGCGTGGATGGCGCCATCGTCACCAGCGAGAATTTCGCCAACATCCTCCTGGACGTCGCCCTCCTGCGCTCCCTGAGCATCAAGGTCCTCCTGGTCCACGGCGCTGCCGCCCAGATCGAAACCCTCGCCCGCGAACAGAACATCCAGCCCTCCAATCTGGACGGCAGCGGCATCACCGACGAGGCAACCTTGAAGCTGGCCTTGACGGCCGCCAACCGCCTGACGCACGAAATCCTGGAGGGCCTGAGCGCCAATGATCTTCGCGCCGCCAGTTGCAACGCTGTCATCGCCCATCCCTTGGGCATCCTTCACGGCCAGGACCACCTCTTCACCGGCAAAGTCGAGCGGGTGGACGTCGAACTGCTCCAGGGTCTGCTGGCCCAGGGCATCGTGCCCGTCGTGCCGCCCTTGGGCTTCGACGGCGACGGCCGGACCTACCGCGTCAACTCCGATTCCGTGGCCGTCGAGGTGGCCAAGGCGCTCAACGCCGCCAAGCTCATTTACGTCACCACCATGGACGGGCTGGTTTACCAGGGGCGGCTCATCCAGCAAATCCTTGTGGCCGACCTGGACGCCCTGCTGGCGCACAACAAAAGCAGTTTCGCCCCGGAGGCCTGTTCCAAGGCCCGCCACGCCTCGGCCGCCTGCCAGGCCGGCGTGCCCCGCGTCCATATCATCAACGGCCGGGTGGATGAGGCCCTGCTGGCGGAGGTCTTCTCCAACGAAGGCATCGGCACCCTGGTCTATGCCAACGAATACCAGCAAATCCGCCGCGCCTTGAAGAAGGACATCCGCGCCATTTTACTGTTGACTAAAAACTCCGTCGCCAGCGAGGAACTCATCAAACGCACCCGCGCCGGCATCGAAAAGTCCATCAACGACTTCTACATTTTCGAGACCGACAAGAATCCCGTGGCCTGCGTCGCCCTGCATCAACTCGACCAGACCAAGGGCGAGCTGGCCTGCCTCTACGTCAGCCCCTCGCACGAGAACCAGGGCATCGGCCGCAAACTCATCGCCTTTGTTGAAAACAAGGCGCGCGAACTGGGATGGACCGAACTGATCACCCTCTCCACCCAGGCCTTCACCTACTTCCAGTCCAAGGGCGGATTCTCCGAAGGCGCGCCGGAGGACCTGCCCCCCGCCCGCCGCGAAAAATACGAGCAGAGCGGCCGCAACTCCAAAATCCTCGTCAAGAAACTCGCGCCCAAATGAGCCGCCTCCCCAAGGCCCTCGCCCCCGCCCTCCGCGCCTGCGCCCGTTGCGGCGTCAGGCCCGCCCCCTGCTTTTTGACCGTCAACATCGCCCGCCAAACGGCCGCCTTGTTCCGCTGGCGCTCCGGCCGCTACGCTCCGGTCAGGACCTTCCGCTGCTCCACTTCCAAATTCGGCATCGGCGAGAGAGCCGGTTCCAACAGGACTCCGCGCGGCCTGCATCGCGTCGCGCAGAAGATCGGCGGCGGCTGGCCTCCCGGCGCCGTCTTCAAGGGCCGGCGCCTCATCGGCTACACTTGGCGCGGCCTGCCTTGGGCGTCCATCACCCACCGCATCCTCTGGCTGGAGGGTTTGGAGCCGGGCTTCAATCGCGGCGGCGACGTGGATTCCTTCCGGCGCTGCATCTACATCCACGGCACCGGCGACGAGACCACCTTGGGCCGTCCCGATTCCCATGGCTGCATCCACCTCTCCGCCGACGACTTGCTGCCGCTCTATGACAAGTTGCCCGAAGGCACGCTGGTCTGGCTGGCCCCTTCCGCCTCTTATTCTTAATCCTAATCTTAATCATAATCCTAATCCGAAAGGACATTACGATTAGGATTAAAATTAACATCGAAAACTTATCCCGTCCGGTTTGACAACGGACCGGGCAACGCTTATTAAAGGCATCGTATTTATGAAAACTTTTCGATGTTTTCTCTGCTGTGTTTCCCTTCTCGCCTTCGCCGCCGCCGCGCCGCCTCTGTTCGCCGGGCTGCCTCTCAAAGTGGGCGATCGCGCGCCCCACGTCTCGGGCCACGATCAGGACGGCAAGAGTTGGTCCCTGTCCAGCCAGCTCGGCAAGCGCGTCGTGCTGCTCTATTTCTATCCCAAGGACGACACCGCCGGTTGCACGGCCGAGGCTTGCAGCCTGCGCGATAACATGGCGGCTTTCAAAGAGGCGGGCGTTCAGGTCGTCGGCGTCAGTTTCGATCCCAAAAGCAGCCATCAACAATTCAGCTTCAAGTACAACCTGAACTTTCCCCTCCTGGCCGACACCAGCGGCACTATTGCCGACGCCTACGGCGCCCGCATCGGCAAGGATAAAACAATGGACCGCCGCGTCAGCTTTCTCATCGGCTTGGACGGCAGGATTCTCCATATCACCGAGTCCCCCGACCCGACCGCGCATCTGAAGGAAATGAAGGCGGCCGTTGCGCAGTTGAAAGGGAAGGTTTCGCCGTAGTGACGGCGGATCATGTGGCCGGACGACGGACCCGCAATTTGTGATCCGTGAGCAAGACGAAGCATCGTGCCCACGATTCCGCATCTTGAACTGCAAACGCCTCTTTAATCCGTTCAGCAAGAGCCTTCCTTCCCGGATTCCGCAAGCGCACCAGCATCAAACCGCAGTGGGTTCCCGGGGCGAACTTGCGAATATCTGAAAAATCCAAATCCTGCGTAATGAGAAACCGGCCGTTTTCCTGAGCCGCTCCCCAAATGTTGTCATCATTCTGCCCCGCAAAGCCCTCCAGTCGCACATTGTCCACCTTATGGCCAAGCGTAGTGAGTTCGCCCACCAAAGCCTCCGGCAGATTCTCATCCAGCTTGAGCTTCATGCTCTGGCGGGCACGGGCGGCATCGGAATATCATCCTCGGCGGACTGGGCCGCAAAGGCGATCACCGCTCGCATACCCTGCGGCGGGACTGTGGGAAAGTCCGACAGGATTTCTTCGACCGAGGCCCCCTCGGCCAGGCTCGCCAGCAACGTCCGCACAGGAACCCGCGTTCCTTTGACGACCATTTCACCGCCGCACACGTCCTGCCGCCGCTCGAAAAACGGATGATAATCGAAACTCATGCTTTTATCCTAACTGTGCCCTGGCATTCTCGCAACTGCGGAGACGCGGAGCACGATGGACCGCCTCAAGCGCAGCGCCCATTACTTCTGCGCGGTGATCCAGCCCCCGCCCACCACCAAATCGCCGTCGTAGAAAACGCAGGCCTGTCCCGGCGTGATCGCCCGTTGCGCCTCATGCAGCCTGACCGACGCCCCGCCGCCGGAGAGCGGCCGCACGGTCGCGGGCGTGCCGGGATGATTGTAACGAATTTTGGCCGCCACTTCCAACTCCCCCGGCGGCTCCTCGAACGGAATCCAATTGCACCGTTCGACGTTGAACGAGTCGCGCTCCAACGCCGAATCGTCTCCGACCACCACGCGGTTGCGCGCGGCGTCCAGCTCGATGACGTACAGCGGTTTGGGCGAGGAAAGTCCCAGCCTTTTGCGCTGGCCGATGGTGAAGAAGGCCACCCCGTCGTGATGGCCCAGCACGTTGCCCCGCAAATCCACCACCTCGCCGCGCTGCCGTTGCACCAGATTGGCGGCGAAGAGGAACTTGCCGTAATCGTTGTCCGGCACGAAGCAAATCTCCATGCTTTCCTCCTTGTCCGCCGTTTTCAACTGGCGCTCGCGCGCCGCCTCCCGCGTGTCCTGTTTGGTTTTTTCGCCCAGGGGGAAGAGGGCGCGCTCCAGTTGGTTCTGGCGCAGCGAAAACAGAAAATAGCTCTGGTCCTTGCGCGCATCGCGGCCCTTCTTCAGCAGCGTCCGCCTTCCATCCGCGCTTTTTTCCACGCGGGCGAAATGGCCGGTGGCCACGTGCTCGGCGCCCAGTTGGCGTGCCCGATCCAGCAGGGCGCCGAACTTCAATTTCTCGTTGCACATCACGCACGGATTGGGCGTGCGCCCGGCTTTGTACTCCTCGGCAAAGTAGGCGATGACCTGTTTTTGAAAGGCCTCCGCCTCGTCAATCAGGTAGAAGGGGATGCCCAGCTTGTGGCACACGGCCCGCGCGTCCGTGACCGCTTGCGGCCCGCAGCATTTGTCCTCCGCCCGCGAGAGGCAGTCCTGCGGCCAGAGCTTGAGGGTGATGCCGACCACCTCGTAGCCCTGCTCCAAAAGCAGCGCCGCGGCGGCCGACGAATCCACCCCCCCGCTCATGCCCACAATTACTCGTGTTTTTCCCCTCTCCGACATGGCGCGCCAACATACCGGACAACCGCCCAGCAGGCAACCTCATCCCCGTGCTTGCCTCATCCTAATCCTAATCTGCTTCGCGCGCCTGGTAATGGATTAGAATTCGACAAGAAATCGGTTCAGCATTCTCTTTATTTTGTGCCCGCCTCAATCGGCATGACTGCGCTCAGGGAATAGGTTCCCGATGGGTTGGGCGCCGTGATCGCCACGTGGCGCGGGACGCCCGGGAGGAGATCAAAATAATTGTCCGCCAGCACCTCGTGTCCGCCATCTTCAATATGCACGCCGTGACAATAAACCGGGCTGCTAACTTCCAGGACGCCGTTGTTATTCTTGACTGAAATGTCGGGCTTCGCCAGCGCCAGTTCGCGCTGCGGGGCCGGCAGCCAGATGGCCTGGTCGTCGGGGAGGCCCTTCCCCTTCAGCAGGGCCGCATAGACCCATTCTCGCGGGTCCCGTTCGGTTCTGGACGGCAGGGGCAGGCTCGCGACTTCAATCATGCCGTCAGCGGGAATGATGATTTTCTTTTCCCGCAACTCGCGCCCCGTCCCGTCCAGTCGGACCCATCCGTAACGCACGGCCGCTTCATAAGACTTGAGGGTGTCGTTGACCACCCGCACGGCCAGGCGGCCATCCGGGGCGCGCACCAGCACTTTCACCGGGGCGCACGCGCGCCGGACGGCATAATAACTGGCCTTGCGGCGCGCATAGTGGTCCATGATGGACCAGCCCGTCTCCCCCCAGCAGTCATTATACGACCAGACCAACGCTCCCTCGCAATCCGCCTTGGGATCATCTTTGCGGAAACGCATCGCCTCCATGGCCCCTCCTTGAACCACGGCCTGGACCATCTGCCCGTAAAGAAGAAAATCCGGCATGGAGAGCCTTGTCGCGTCGCCATAATGGTAATTGATGCCGATGGCGACAATGCCCCGTTCCATCGAATTGAGATGAATCTTCCAGGCCCGGCTGCCGAAGGAAATCTCCTCCGGCTTCAAAAACTCGCGGACGGAGGCCAGGTTGGGCGGGCCGATGATCCCGTATTCGCTGACGAACCGCGCCCGGCACTCGTCCACCACCTCGGGCCTCACGCGCCGCCGGGCATCGGGACTGTTGCCAAAGGTGTACCACCAATGGCAATCGCCGGAGGTTTCGGCGTTGGGATTGGCCCCGCCGCACGGGCTGCCCGGCCAGTAAAGACGCGCCGGATCATAAAAACGGCAGATGTCGGGCAGCACCTCGTTATAGAGGCGCACCCCGCCGATGTCCTCCGGCTTGCTCGCATCGCAACCCCACCAATCGGACATGCCCATCAGACACTCATTGTTGCCGCTCCACACCGCCAGCGACGGATGATGCCGCAGACGCCTCACCGCGCTTTCCGCCTCGTGGCGTGTCAAGTCAAGGAATTCGGGTTCGTTGTCCGGATACTGGAAGCAGGAAAAGGTGAAATCCTGCCAGACCAGGACGCCGGCGCGGTCGCAGGCATCATAGAAATCGTCGGATTCATACAAACCGACGCCGTTGACGCGGAACATGGTAAAATGCGCATTCTTGGCCTCGGCGACCAGTTTCTGGTAGCGCGCCGCGTCAATCCGCGCCGGAATCATGTCCGCGGGCGCCCAGTTCCCGCCCTTGCAAAAAACATCCCGGCCATTGACCTTGAAGCAAAACCGCGTGCCATCCGGCAACCGTGAACGGTCCACTTCAATCGTGCGCAAACCGATGTTCTGCGTCTGCCGGTCGGTTTCTTCGCCGCCGCACAAGACGCGCGCCGTCAACCGATACATCGGCTGCTCCCCCATCCCGTTGGGCCACCAAAGCTGCGGGTTGGGGATGGCGATGCGGCAAGGCACGGCCGTTCGCCCGACCACGGCATCAATGTCAACACGCTGGATCAGCGGCGGGCCATGCGGGGGATCAACCCGCAGCTCCAGGACACAGGGAAATTCGCTCCACGGGTGGAGGTTCTCAACGATCACCTCCCCTTCCAAGGAGACTTTGTCGTTGCGAATGACCGTATCCAGGCGCAATTGGTCAATGACCACTTTGGTGCGCCCTTCCAGCCGCACCCCGCGCCACAGGCCGATGTTCGGCAATGGATCGCACCAGTCCCAGCCATAACTGTAGGCCGGCTTGCGCAGCAGACGGCGCTGGTCGAAACTTCTGACGGAATAAATATCGCGGAAACCCGTCCCTCGCCCTTGAGCCGGGAGCAGCTCCGTGCCGCTCGTCACGCGCACGACCAGTTCATTGGTCCCTTCATGCAGCAGACGCTTCACGTCATAACTCATCGTGGAAAACGCGTCCTTCGCCGTCCCGGCCGGCTTGCCGTTGACAAATACCTGCCCGTAGAGGTCAATCCCCTCGAAAATGAGCCGTTGCCGGAGATTTTGCAGAAAGCCGGGAGGCGGCGTGAACTCGATCCGGTACCACCACGAATGTTCCTCCGGCCAGCGGCATCGCTCCCTCGCATTGTCGCTGATGTCCGGGTCCGGCAGGCGGCCCAAACGCATCAGGTCCAGATGCACCTCTCCCGGCACCTGCGCCGGCAGACGCTCCGCGTTGGTCTGCGTGAACAGTTTATAGCCGCTCTCGCCCTCCGCGGCCAGCGGCAGGGCCGTGATGGTCCAGGCGCCATTGAGCGATATTGTCTGGTGCGCCACCTTGACCGCCTCGCCCCCCGGTGCGGCCTCATCCGACCGTGCCGGGCTGGGGAGGGCCGGAACGAGAAGAGCCATGCTGATCAACATGTATTGAACAAAGTTCATAATGGTGAGTTTCGCGCAACATTCGGTTCTGCAAAAGCCTATTTATTTTAATTTGAGCATTTGGGCCTGGGTTTCGCTTCCGGAAAATTTTTATTGTGGCCGATTTGGTGCGATTTGGTGCGATTGGCGGCGTTGAGTTCAAGGTTGCAACCCCGAAAGCCTTCGGGGCAAGAGTTCAAGGTTCAAAGTCCAGCCCGGAACTGGAAGAGGTAAAAGGTTGTTCGCTCTTTTCAGTGGGGCACCCTTTCAAGCGGCTGGATGGCCGATTTGACGCCTTTTCCGTGAAAAGCGCCAAAGTGCATGTACCTGCATGTACCCGCATGTACCTGCAACTTTATCGTTATCGGCCAGGCTTAAACCATCCGCAGCTTTGGGTCTTGCCACGGCCTTGGCGACGGCGGATCATCCTTTGCCCCTCTCCCCATGCCCGCTGCAAAATGTCAAAGAACAGGCGCGTGAGCGCCGCACAAAGTCCACATTACCACGGTTTGATGGGACTGCAACATAAAAAAAGCGTTAAATATTTCCCGGATGCCCCGATGCCCGCCGCGCCTCATCAAGTGATAAATCGCGCCCGGATATTGCAGGCGAAGCTTTCGCGCCAGGCCGGAAGTCCGCCCCATCCAATCCCGCTCGTCAACCAATCATTGACCAATCCTGCGGCAATGCAAGGGACCAACCCCTTTCCTTTGGCCGTAAACCGGCGCCGCCGTCAAATGTTAAATGTTAAGATGTGACCCTGATGGCTTCTCTCAGGACCGAAACCGCTGCACAGCGTCCGCGGCGATGGCGGCCCATGCCCAGAGACGCTGCGGCTGGTAGCGCACAGTGGAGATGTCTTTCATGATGATTTCGACATGACAGCCGCGCGCACGCTCCAGCACGGTGATCAGTTCGCGCCGTGCTTCGTCTGGACGCCAGTTGTCGGTGGCAAAAATGGCAGGGTTGGGCTTGTAGCTGAAGACATATTTGTCCGCCACGTTCTGCACGGCGCGGTTCAGCTTGATCCGATAGTTCATCGAAATCTTCCGCAGGTTCGGGATGCGGCGGAGCAGATCGAGCTTGAAATCGAGCGGTTCGCAGCAGCCGTAATAGGTCAGGCCCCAGCGCGAAAGCCACGGAATGTCGTGCTTGAGCGCGAACTCCCAGTGCATGTCCGGCGAAACTTCGGAGAAAATCTGCGCGTTCGAGCAGCCCCACATCTGCTGCGGGCGCGCGCCGACGGGCATCTCGACGGGGTTCGGCAGCGCCTTCGTGTAGCCGTAGCCGCCGGAGCCGATGCGCGTGTTGTTGGCGTCGGGCGTAAGCAGGTTCTGCGCGACGAACTGGTCCAGTTCGGCGATCCACGCGGTCACCATCCGGTCCACGGCAGAGCGGACCAATTCGGGCCGATCCACCAGGTCGAGCATTGCTTCCTGCACGCCCCACCAGCGGATCAGGTAATCCCAAGGCGTGAACCAGATGTGGGTCTGGCCGACTTTGCGCACGGGCGTCAGGCCCGCGCAAATCTCCGACATCACGCGGAAGCGGCTCTCCGTGGCGGCGGCCACGTGAGTGATCTTGGGCATCTTGATCTTCTCCAAATCCGGCCAGTCGCGAATCTGGATGTTGTAGTGGCGCGAAACAATGGGGTTCGCTTCGTCCGTCTTCGCCAGTTCCACGTCCTCGATGATGCCGAAGTCGGTGCTGTGAATGGCGAGGGGGCACTCCACGAAATCGCTCACGATCATGTCGGCGGGCAGATGCCGCCACTGGTAAAGCGTCTGGCGCAACGTCGTCTCCCACTCGCGGGCCCACGGGTGTTGCGTGCGCAGGGTGAGCTCCTCGTTGACGTTCATCTCGTGCCACGGGATTTCGTTGATCCAGACCATCGGGCGCTCGGATTCCAGATCGTTGAGCCGCCGCCAAAGCTCGGCTTTTTCCTGGTGAATGGGCAGCGCGGCAATTTGTGCCAGTTCGGCGACCAGACGGCGCAGGACTTCTTTTTCCTGCGGCTGAAGCTTGATTTGGTCGGCGAAGATTGGCTGCGGGCGATGACTTGGGTCGTGGAGCATAGAGAAGAGGGCTGCGTTCAGGATGATGTCGTGATTGGGTAGCGGCCGAATTCCTCGACAGTGTCAAACATCGCCACAACGTTTTCCACCGGTGTTTCCTCAAGGATGAAGTCATGGCTTGCGCCGGCAACATAGCCGCCGCCTGGCGCCATGATGGAAAGCACTTCGCGCACCCTCCGGCGCACAGTAAAGGGCCAAAGGGTCAGTCCTATAATTGTGACAGTTTTCGTATTTCGTGCAATCTCACTGATTGGGCGCATCAGCTTTTTTCAGTTGCTCCAGTTCCCGGCCGGGCCTTCGAGCCATCCGGCTGACCGCTTGGCTGACCCGGCTGTAATGCCCCATCTCCAAGCGCCGGCTCACCCAGCGCAAGGACACCGTCGTAAAGGGTTCCAAGCCTGTCAACATCTGGTTTGTCCGTGGTCATAGCGCAGCGGGAGATTACCCCGTTCGGCCGGTTAGTGTGAACCAAAAAGCCGGGAATACCAGGAATCCGCAGGGTGGAGGCGAACCTCGTCACCCTGAACGAGGAATTCCGGCTTGGAAGCCTGTCCAATTCGCGCGGCCCATGCGGGCGTTGCGGGTGAGGGCCGGCGTGTGACCAGGGCCTGGCCCGGCTTGAGCAGGCCTAATTGGACTTATTTAAATCTCGCGTTTTCGGCCCGGCTGGTGAATGATCCCACGTGCCAGCTTCCAAGTCTGAGATTCTCCCTGAGGGCGCTTCGCCCACGGGGGCGCGTTTTGCGGAAACGCATTGGAGCGTCATCCTCTCGGCCATGGACAAGCAGCGCCCCGCCGAAGCCGCCGACGCCCTGGAAAGGCTGTGCCGTGTTTATTGGCCTCCCCTGTACGCCTACGTCCGGCGGCTGGGGGAAAGCCCGCCCGACGCGCAGGATTTGACCCAGGAGTTTTTCGCCCGGTTTCTGGACAAGGATTACCTGGCGGCGGTGGACCAGGCCAAGGGCCGTTTCCGCTCCTTCATGCTGGCGGCCCTCAAACACTTTCTGGCCAATGAACGCGACAAACAGCGGGCGCAAAAGCGCGGGGGCGGACGCTCCTTGGTGCCGATTGATTTTCACAACGCGGAATCCCATTGCGGCTTCGAGCCGGCGCAAAACCTCACGCCGGAAGTCATTTTCCAAAGGCGCTGGGCCGCCGCCTTGCTGGAGGAGGCGCTGGCGCGGTTGCGCCGCGAGTATGCCGCCGCCGGCAAGGAGGCCTTGTTCGAGCAACTCAAACAGACGCTTGCCGAAGGACGGGGAACCATCGCCTACGCTGCGTTGGCCGCAAAATTGGCGTTGAGCGAAGCGGCGGTCAAAATGGCGGTGCATCGGCTGCGCCAGCGCTATCGGCAAGCCATCCGCTCCGAAATCGCCGCCACCGTGGCCGACCCGTCCGAGGTCGAGGATGAATTGCGCGAGGTTCTGCGCGCCTTTGCAGGGTGAGGATCGGGCGGCCTGTTACCTTTGCGCCGGAATCGCTCCGCACAAGATGCCGTTCAGTACCGTTCTGCTTTGCCGGTCCTCGACGCTGGCCTATTCAGCCTCGGTTTCGGCGATTACTTCGAGAAACTCCGTTGGGGTAATAGCCGGGACGGGTGATCCCGCAAAATCCGGCACGTTGCGAGTAACGATGATCTTCATCGGTGCTTCTCAGCAACGTGCTTCCGGTAAGCTTCGCGGGCATCTAAATCCGCCGGGACCGATCCGGAGAACTTGACATTTTCCGGGTGTGGGGCGCGCCGCGTCGTGCTTTGCAGCCGCCGGGCGTAGCGCGTGAAAATTTCCGCCACGCTGGTCGCGTGCTCCTTGGCATAAGTCTCGAGGAATTCAGCCTCCTCTCTCGGCAGTTGAACTGTCACATCCGTCGCCTTCATGGCCCTAATATGCCTTTTCAGGAGAGAAAGTCAAAGTGGAACATGCCCAAGGATCGCGGCAGGGCATTGTATCCTCGAAAATCAATTTCAATAGAATACCCCTGGCGTGCGCAATCATGGCCGGGTTCCAGGGCGATAGAAGCGGGATGCTCATAATGTTGGTGTGTTGCGGAATGAGCCTGACCTCCGCCCTTCAATCCCATTCGCGCCGGCAGATTAAACAAGCGCGGGCAAAAGGTCTTTGGCCGCAGTTGAGCGATTTTCCAACCCTCGATCATGTCAAACGCCTGGCCCAAGCGAGCGAAATGATCCTGGCCGTCAAGCTCTATCGCCAGATTCACCACGTTTCCTTGGCGGACGCGAAAGCGGCGGTGGAAAAACTGGCCGGCTGAGGCCGTGAAAAGAAATTTCGCACCCCGCTCTTGTCATTCCCGTAAAAGCGGTTAATCTTCTCCCATGTTCAAACAGTGTGTTTGCCTGTTCCTGTTCCTCGGCTGCGCCGCCGCCCCCGCCGCGACCGTCGAACTCAAGGGCGATGCCTCCGTCACCGGCACGATCCTGGCGGAAAAACACGACCAGATCGTTCTTGACGTCGGTTACACCGTCCTGGTCATTCCGCGCGACCAGGTCCTGAAACTTTTGCGCGACAACGAGCCGGCTCCCAAGGCCATTGTCGCGCCAGCCTCCACCCCGGCGCCCGCGCCCTCGCCGGCGCCCGCGCCACAGGCGCAGACAACGGCCGAGGCCTCCGCCGGCCAGGGCTTTTACAGAACGGACCTCTCCTCGTCGCCGGACCAAAGCGTGCGCGAACTGGTCAAGACGCTCGGCTCAGCGGTCGTCCAGGTGCGGACGCCCGCGGGCCTGGGTTCGGGGTTTTTCCTCAACCGGGACGGCTTCCTCATCACCAATTTCCACGTCGTCGAGGGCGAAACGCAAATCTCGGTGGAGGTCTTTTATCAGAAAGACGGCCAGTTGGAGCGCAAGACCTACAAACAAGTCCGCATCATCGCCCTCAATAAGTTCGGCGACCTGGCCCTCCTGCACATCGAGGACAAGGACGCGCCCCAATTCGCCAGCATCACGTTGGGCGACTCGGACAAGCTCTCGGTGGGCGATTCGGTCTTCGCCATCGGCAGCCCCATGGGCCTGGAGCGGACGGTGACCCAGGGGATCGTGAGCACCAAGACGCGCGAGATCGAGGGCGTGCTTTACCTGCAAACCACCGCCCAGATCAACCCCGGCAACAGCGGCGGCCCTCTCTTCAACCTGCGCGGCGAAGTCGTCGGCGTGACCAATATGAAAATCACTTTCGGCGAGGGCCTGGGCTTCGCCATCCCCATCGAAACTGTCAAATACTTCTTGAACCACCGCGACGCTTTTGCCTACGACAACGACAACCCCACCAACCCCTACCGCTATCTCGAACCGCCCAGCCGGACCAGGAAGCCGGCGTCCGAGTGAGAAATGGCCGCGGGTTCCAAAAATTCATGTTTATACCCAATCGTTTCCTTCTCTCGCTGGCCCTGGCCGCCTTGTGTTTTCGCGCCAATGCCGCCGTTCCCCCGCCCCAAAAGCTCCTGCCCAAGGACACCGTCCTGATCGTGACCGCGCCGGACTGGGTCAAGGCCGGCGCCTTCTTCAGCAACGCCCCTTACGCCCGTCTGTGGCACGACCCGGCCATGAAGCCCTTTGCCGACAAGGTCATGGACAAATTCACCACCACCGTCATCACTCCGGTCGAGCAAAAACTGGGCATCAAGTTCTCCGACTATCAAGGCCTCTGCCAGGGCCAGGTCACTTACGCCCTCCTGCCCGTCACCCCCAAGGACAATGCCGAAAGCCATTTTGCCAATCTCTTGCTGGTGGATGCCCGGGACCATGCCGACCAGTTGAAAGCCAAGCTGGCCCAAAGCATCAAGAAATGGACCGATGCCGGCAAACCGATCAAATCGCAGAAAATTCGGGAGGTGGATTTTACCACTCTCATCCTCTCCTCCGACGACCTGGCCTTGAACAAAGTTCTTTCCACCACCAATCCAACGCCCACGCCCGACGAGACCGCGGCCAAAACGCCGCCCAAAACCTTCCCACTCACCGTGGGCCAGTCGGGTTCGCTCTTGCTGGTCTCCGATTCCGCCGAGGCGATTGACAAAGTCCTCAGCCTCCAAACCGGCGGCTTGGTCCCCCCGTTGGAGGACTCGCCGGCCTTCCAAGCCGACTTTGCCGTCCGCCTGCGCGAAGCGCCCGCCTACGCCTGGCTGAACGTCAATGCTTTGGTAAGCCCTTGGACCAAACCGCCCGCCGAAGCGAGCACTGCAACGCCCAGCTTCTTCCGCCCGGACAAGTTGCTTAAGGCCACCGGCCTGGCCAACCTGACCTCGGCTTCCTTTTCCTATCAGAGTTGGCCCGGCGGCACCGGCGCCCAATTCTTCATCGCCGTGCCGGAGGACAAACGCCCCGCTCTCTTGAAAATCTTCGCCGCCGAGGCCAAGGATTCCGCTCCGCCCTCCTTCGTCCCCGCCGACGCCGTCGAGTTCTCGCGCTGGCGCCTGAACGTCGCCCGCAGTTACAAGGCCCTGGAAGCGTTGTTGACCGATCTGTTTCCCCCGGAGGTGATGACGCAAATCAACGCCTTGTTCAAGATGGCGGGCAAGGACAAAGACGAAAATTACGACCTGAAAGCCGAACTGCTCGACAACGTGGGCGACGACATCATCTCCTACAAGAAGGCCCCCAAGTCTGCCACGCTGGCCGATTTAAGATCCCCTCCCACTCTTGTCCTTCTCGGCTCTCCCCATCCCGACAAGCTGGCCGCCGCGGTCAAGGTCTTCATGGGTCTCGTCTCCCAGGGCGCCGTCATCAAAGACCGCGAGTTTCTCGGACGAAAAATCTACTCCACTGGCGCCCCCGCCACGGCCGACGCCCCGGCTTCCGGCGTGAGCTTTTCCGCCAGCGGCGGTTACCTCGCCTTCTCCGGCGACCCGGCCATCCTGGAGGAATTCCTCCGCAGCGGCGACAGCACAGCCAAGACGCTCATGGACACCCCGGGCCTGGCCGACGTGGCGCAAAAAACCGGCGGATTGGCCACCGGCCTCTTTGGTTTTGAAAACGAAAATCAAGCCGTGCGCCCTTTCTTCGACCTCATTCACAAAAAATCCGTGACCGTGTCGGACCTTTTCACCCCGCCGATACCCAACGCCGCCGCCGGCGCGATGGGCCCCTTTGACTTCCTTAACCAATGGGTGGATTTGTCCCTCTTGCCGCCCTTTGACGCCGTCTCCAAGTACTTTTACTACTCTGTCTATACGGGCAGCTTTTCCGCCGACGGCTTCGCGTTCAAAATGTACATGCCCACCCCCCCGCAACTCCGACAGTGAAACCTCTAGTCCGATGAGCAAACCTAAACTTATGAGCAAACCCAAAATTAACGCCCCCGATCTGACTCAACGCCCGCCCAGAAGTCCCCGCTGCCGCCTCGGCGGTTACGCCGGCCTGCCCCGCATGTTGGACAAAGGCCGCGCCACCATCGCCGGCCTGAACGGCGAATACCACTACGATTGCCCCCTGGACCAGCGCATCCTCAGCTTCCTGGGCATCAGCGCCCAGGCGCTCAAAGCCCAACTGGCTGCCGGCAAAGGCGACGGCGAAATCCTCGAATGGATCAACGCCCACGCTAAAAACAAGCATTCCGAGTGGGAAATCGAGCAATGGTCCTCCTTTCTCGAAAAACGCGGCCCGACCAGCGACGCCGAAACCCTCGGCTACTTTGTCGAAGCCGTCGGCAAGCTCACCAAGACCCGCGAAGACATCCACTCCTGGACCGAGCTGCTGGACTTGGACGATTACGTGAGTTTCGGCGGAAAAGCCTGAGCGGTCGTGACCGTTTCGGCAGGGGATTCCGGCGCCCTATGACGCAACAACTTCGCTGGGGAATTTTGAGCACGGGCAACATTGCCCGGCTCAACTGGCGCGCCATTCGCTACAGCGGCAATTCGGTCATCGCCGCCGTCGCCAGCCGCGACGCCGCCCGCTGCGCAAAATTCATCGCCGACGGCCAGCGCCAAGCCCCCTTTGAGACGGCTCCCGCCGCCTTTGCCGGCTACGAGGCGCTGATCGCCTCCAAAGAAGTGGATGCCGTTTACATTCCCGTGCCCACCGGCTTGCGCAAGGAGTGGGTCCTACGCGCCGCCGCCGCCGGCAAACACGTCCTGTGCGAAAAACCGTGCGGCCTGAGCCTGGCGGACGTCCGCGAGATGACGGCGGCCTGCAAACAATACCGCGTCCAGTTCATGGACGGCGTCATGTTCATGCACAACCCCCGCCAGCTCCGCCTCCGCCAGATCCTCGACGACGCCAACGCCTTCGGCCCCATCCGGCGGATCATGTCGGTTTTTAGTTATGGCAACGACCAGGCCTTTTTTGACGCCAACATCCGCCTCCACAGCGCGCTGGAGCCGACCGGTTGCCTCGGCGACCTCGGCTGGTATTGCATTCGCTTTGCCCTCTGGGCCATGCGCTGGCGCCTGCCCCGCGAAGTCTCCGGCACAATCCTCTCCACTCGCGCCAACCGCCTCAGCCCCGACGCCGTGCCCTCCGATTTCTCCGGCGAATTGATCTTCGCCGACGGCGCGTCGCTCGGTTTTTACTGTTCCTTCCAAACCTCCTTTCAGAATTGGGTCCACGTCGGCGGCGCCAAAGGCTGGCTGCGCCTGGCCGATTTTGTTCATCCCATCAGCGACCACGAGCCGGCCATCGAACTCAACGGCGGCCTGGAGCGCGTCAAATGTTGCGACTGCCCCTCCGAACACACCGACAGCCGCGCCCCGGCCCAGGACGCGCAAATGTTCCGCCACTTCGCCCAGCAGGTTGCCGCCGGAAAACTCAACGGCGATTGGCCGATGTGGTCCCTCAAAACGCAGCAGGTCATGGACGCCTGCCACGATTCCGCCCTGCGCGGCGGCCGCCCCGTTTCCCTCGAGTGATCCGATTTAAGCCGCTAAAAGGCCAAGGTGAATTGTCCGGCTGGGCCATTATAAAATAAATTCGCATTGGCCAGAAGATCACGGCCAATTAATACTAATAATCCTTGGGGCGCAAGAGCCGCCCCAGCGGCGCGCGGACAATTGACCGTGATTCTTGGCCCCACGATGCCAATTATATCGAAGCTGATCGGGTAAACATTCGTATCAGTCGCCGTGTGGGACGCGGAGGCCATTTGACTACATTGACAATGGGCAATTTCAAATGCTCTGCCGCGGCGTGGTCAACACACGAACTGGTTGCTCCTGTATCAATTAGTCCCAGTCCACTGATTGAGTTTGGGATGGGCTTTGATTCTTTGGCTAATTGTGCGGCAACCTCTGGAGGGACGCTGAGCAAAACCGGGATGGTTGGCCCTCGCATTGTGAGCTGAACGCTCGGCGGAATGATGAGCGGTTTTCCTTCTGGCGTTAACACCGCTTGGCCGCCGGGACTTAAAGGCCCTCCACTAAACTGGTAATGGAATAATGGCATGAACCAAGTCAAACATCAGGGCCGGGATGCGCAATTCTTCTTCCTTTTCTAACACGTTTCTCACTAAAAAGGGATTCAATCCAAATCGTCGGATGCCCTCAGAAACGGCATTCTCCGCAGTGTCAAAGACTCCGATTAACTCCTGCCCCTGCACCAGCACGAACTTGCCCGGATACAACTTTTCCCAGTCTGCCTGGCGGTTCTTGAAAAAAACTCTTTCTTGTTCAAGCGCAATCATAAAAACATCACCTCATAAAAAATATCGGCGCAATACAGGTTAGGTCAAGGCCATATTCATCAGATTCTGAATTCTTCAAAATCCCACTACATGCGCTCTAGCCGGGCAAGGCCCGCCTCAACCGCCGCGCCAGTTCCGCCGCGGATATTTGCCCGGGGGCCGTTGGCTTGTCCACGTAACCGTAGGCCAGGCACGAGCCTAGCCTCGCAAATAAAATCCTCGTCTCCGACCAGGCCCGGCCCATGCCGATCACGCACAATGGCTTCTCCCAGCGCCGCCCCAGCAACGAGCGCAGCGCTTCCACGTCGCCCTGACGCTGGATCATCGTGGAGATTTTGGCGATGGAGCCGATGGCTTGCGCCTCCTTGACCATGGCGCACAGCTCCCCCAACGGCGGCGTCTTCTCGAAATCATGAAAGGAAATCACGCTCGCCTTTTGCAGACGGGCGGCCTCGCGCGCCACTTGCCGGCAGATCGCGCTGCTCAGTTCCACGTCCACGGCCGCCAGTTCGCCCAACCCTTCTCGGTAGAGTTCCAGCCGCTTTTCCTCGTCGCCCTCCCACGCTCCCCCTTCGGCAGCAAGCCGGATGGTCAACAGCACCGGTTTGCCCCTGCTTTGAATGGCCGCGCAGCGGGCCAGCCAGTCCGACCCGTAACGAACTCTGTCCAAGCGCACCTCCACGATGTCCCCGGCCGGCGCGCGCCTCGGCGCCAGCGTGGAGAGCGTCCCCACCACGCGCGCCGCCGCCCCGACCGCCAGCGCGGTGGTCGCAGTGCGAAAGAGAACCGTCGGTTTGCTCATGCGGGCAAGTGCATCCGGGTAATCTTAATCCTAATCCCAATCCTAATCCTAATCCTAATCCTAATCTTAATCTTCATCCCCATCCTGCCGAAAAACCTTTAAACCTCAATCCTCAAACTTTAAACTCCGCCGATATGACTAAGACCATCATCAAACCGGCCGGCGCCGCTCCCGCCGTCGGTCCTTACAATCACGGCGTGCGCGTGGGCGATCTGCTCTTTTGCGCCGGTCAAATCCCCATCATCCCCGAAACGGGCCAACTGGTCGCCGGCGGCGTCCAGGCGCAAACGGAGCGCGTCCTGCAAAACATCGAGCTTATCCTGCGTGACCAGGGCTTGACCACGGCCCATGTTGTCAAGACCACCGTTTTCATGGTCAACCTGGCCGACTTCGCCTCCATGAACGAGGTCTATGCCCGCCATTTTACCGCCGATTTCCCGGCTCGGTCCACCGTCCAAGTCGCCGCTTTGCCCCGCGGCGCGCAGGTGGAGATTGAAGTCGTCGCCCACTATTGAGGCCTATGTCTGCCGGCGCATACATCGCCATTGGTTTCGTCGTCGGCCTCCTCGTGGGCTGGCTCCTCTGCTTTCTCAGAAGACGCCCCCCCGACGGCCGCCTGGAGGAGGAATTGCGCCAGCAAGCCCGCGCGCGCGAACAGGAGCTGGCCGCCCTTCGCGACAAACTCACCCAAACCACCGCCTCGCTGGCCGCCGCCGACGCCAATCAAAACGCCGCCAACCGCCTCCTGGAGGAGAGCCGCAACGCCTACGCCGAAAGTCTCCGCTCCGCCAAGGAGGCCCAGGACAAGGCCCTGGCCGATTTGCGCGAGTCTTTCAAGGCCCTGAGCGCCGACGCCTTGAAGCAAAGCGCTCCCCAATTCCTGCAACTGGCCAACGAGACCTTCGCCAAATTCCAGGAATCCGCCAAGGGCGACCTGGCCACTCGCCAGCAAGCCATCGCCGGTCTCGTGCAGCCCTTGAAGGAACAACTGGAATCCTACCAAAAGCGCCTGCAACAGAGCGAAACCGCCCAGGCCGGCGTCTTGGGCGAAGTCAAGAAGCAACTCGAAGGCCTGGCCCAAAACAGCCAGACCCTTTCCAGCGAAACCCTCCAGCTCCGCAAGGTCCTCAGTTCCAACCAGGCCCGCGGCCGTTGGGGCGAGGAAACCTTGCGCCGCGTCGTCGAAGCCGCCGGCCTCAGCCCACACTGCGATTTCAGCGAACAAACCCAGGCCGACGACAAGAAGCCCGACCTGCTGGTGCATTTGCCGGGCAACCGCATCATCATCGTTGACGCCAAAGTGCCCGACCTGGATTTCCTCCAAGCCCTCGACGCCGCCGATCCGGCCGCCCGCGCCCAGGCCCTGAACGTTCACGCCGCCAAACTCAAGGAGACCATCAAAGACCTCGCCAAAAAGGATTACCCCGCCCAATTCCCCGGCGCGCTGGATTACGTCGTGCTTTTCATGCCCGCCGAATCCCTTTTCAGCGCTGCCTTGGAGGCCGACCGGGAGTTGATCCTGTGGGCCGCGCAACGCCAGATCATGCTCGCCACGCCGGCCTCCTTGATTGCGCTCTTGCGCGCCGTCAGCGTCAGTTGGCAGCAGCACGCCCAGACCCAGAACGCGCGCGAGATCGCCGAGACCGCGCAGGAGCTTTTCAACCGCGTCGCCACCTTCACCGGCCACTTCGAGAAAATCCGCGCCGGCCTGGACAAAGCCGGCGCCGCCTACAACGACGCCCTCGGCAGCTACGAGCGCATGGTCCGTCCCAGCGGCGAGAAGTTGCAGAAATTGGGCGGCGGCGCCTCCACCAAGGAACTGCCGGAAATCCCCCCCCTCGCCTCCACCCTCCGCCTGCCCTCGCCTTGATTCTGGTGCGCGACAGGTTCTGGAGGAGCACACGCGCCCTCGCGTGTTCCAGTCGGCGCCCTCGCCGACTGCTCTCAGATTCGGGAGCGCGACCGTCTTGTCGCGCCATAGCGTAGCGACGGCGGACTCGCTCGCCGGGCGGTGCGTCCCGCGCCGCCCCATCCTCCCTATTTTCCACACCCGGCTTCCACCCCTTTGCAGCCGGATGCAGGACCGGACTGATCACCCTTGCGCAACAGGATCCTCGCCAGAAAGATGAAAAACACCGCTCCCGCCACGCCAATCCCAGACTCCGTGAAAAACATTCCCTTGGAACCCCAGCGATCACACGCCCAGCCGTCAATGTTGGTCATGTAATAAATCGGCAGATTCGAGAGCGAGGCCAGAGCGTTATACTTCGTCGCTGCCGCCCCTTTGCCAATCGCCTCCAGCACGAACGCGGAAAAAGCCCCGTAAGTCAAACCCTGGGTGAACGCGTAAACCGAGGCCCACAGGACATACATCGCTGCGGTGCGCGGCAGCAGCCCCATGGCCAACCCTCCGGCAGCCTGGATCACTCCGAACCAGACATACGTCCTCTTGCGGTCCATCCGGTCGCAATACCAGCCGCCGACGATGCACCCAATCGCGGAAATAATTCCCCCAAGCACTCCCGTTACCAGCGCCACGGTGTTCGCCGACGCCCGCCACTCCCCGGCAATGGCGGCCAACGGCGCCGCCCCCGTGCCGATCGGCATGAAACATAGAATCAGCGCCAGCGCGCCCGCTCGCTTCTTCACCACCTCCCAGACTTCCTTGATTGTTCCGGCCAGGCTCGGCAACAAACCCGGATTCTCCAAGCCGCGAACCGGCGTCGGCACGCTCCCCAGCGCCGCGCAGCACAGCAGGCACAAGCCGCCGACGATGCAACTGGCCATCCACGGAGCGGGCAATCGCTCGACCAGGTACAATCCAAGACCGCCGCCGATCCCTCCCCCGCCGAGGCATCCCGCCTGGAACCAACCTCCCGCTCGTCCCTTCTCTTCCTCCGCCGTCCCATGCGCCATCAGGCTCTCCACCGCCATGCCCAGAACGGTCGTCGCCAGGCTGGCGATAAAGCCCACGGCCGATAATGCCGCCAGCCCCGGCTTCGTCGCGGGAAAAAACCCTATCGCCGCAATCCCGCTCGCGCTCAACACTCCCGACAGCACATACCATTTCTTTTGATCCAGCGTCACGTCTATGACCGGCGCCCAAAAAAACTTCCACGTGTGCGGCAGGATGACCAGCGCCACCAACGCCGCGATTCGGCCCACCGAGACGCCAGACTCTCTGAGTTGGTAGGCCAGCGTCACTCCGATGTACCCCGACGCCACCCCGAATGGGATGCTCAGGACCATGAACACCCACGGATGGATTCGCCGGCCACTCATCTTGGGATTGATTTCGGTGCCAGTATCGTTCATGACGGCGTTGGTCAGTTCTCACTTCAACCCCTTCGCGCCAAGCCGGGAACCTGCCCCCGCCTTCCTCCCCTGTCAAACGCCAATGCCGTAATTTTATTGTGTCGAAAAGGTTTACTAAAAGGCGATTTCAGGGCAAGTTGCATCCCATGAGCTTGGCAACGCCGACAGAACAACCACGCGCCCTCGCCTCTCCTTTGCTGGACAAGGTTCAGCGGCTTGGTTTGTCATTGCCGCTCGATTTGGAACGCCTCGCTCTGATGCGCGGATGCGATTACTACGCCCGCGATCTCGGCCCGCGTCTTCCCCCGCTCGGTCATCTAACAATCGAGCAGAAACGCAACGCAAGGAAGGATTTACGAACGTATGAGCAACACAAGCATTCCTGGATCGAAATGGTGGAAGTTCGACTTTCACGCCCACACGCCCGAGTCCGGCGATTACCCGGACAAGGCAGTCACCACGGCAGAGTGGCTCTTGGCGTTCATGAGGAACAAGATTGATGCAGTCGTCGTCACGGATCACAATTCGGGCGAATGGGTTGACCCGCTGAAAGTTGCGGCTAAAGAACTAAAGGAACAGCAGCACCCGGAATTTCGCGAACTTGCAGTTTTCCCTGGCGTTGAGATGGCAGCCAGCGGCGGCATCCACGTCTTGCTTGTCTTGGACCCAACGAAGGGCACTTCGGACGTTGCGGGATTGATTCGAGCCTGCGCTTACACCGGCGAATGGGGCGATCCTTCCGGGCGCTCGACCATATCCCTGGAACAAATTCTACGGGTAGCGCACGGGCATCGCGCTATAGTCATCCCAGCGCATGTGGATTCAAACAACGGTTTGTGGACTGCGCCGGATTACGGCTCCCAAGTAAATGCCCTGAGTGATCGAGAGCTGTACGCCATTGAGCGGTTGTCCAAAAGTCCGGTGGTTCCCCGGGCCGTGACCGTAGTGAACAAGCTGTTCGCCGAAGTTGCAGGCTCGGACAGCCACAGATTGGCGGAGGTCGGGCGGGCTTTCACATGGGTCAAAATGGGGCAGCCGACACTCGAAGGACTGCGTTTGGCGCTTCTGGATGGGAATTTGTCCCTTCGACGCCATGACGAATATTCTGGCGACCCGAACGAAGCACAGGCAACTCAAATCATCGAGCAGTTCGAGGTGAGCAAGGCCAAGTTCATTGGCATGGCCACGCCTTTCTTGGTCAGGTTTAACCCCTGGTTGAACGCGCTGATTGGGGGCCGCGGCACCGGGAAGTCATCGGTGCTTGAGTTCATGCGAATCGCACTGCGCCGTGAAGGGGAACTGGATAAATTTCCGGAATTGGCGTCGGAATTCAAAAGCAAGTATGCGTCCGAGTGGGCAGGCCGCGCGGCCGGTGGGTTACAGACCGCCGACACGCAGTTCCGCTTGGTTTACGTAAAGGACGGACAACGCTACCGGATCAATTTCGCGCGAAATGGCTCGCTGCCGTCGATCGAGGAGAGCAGCGGAGCTGACGAATGGAAGTCCGCCACAGGCGATATCCCCAGTCGTTTCCCAGTCCGAATTTACAGCCAAAAGGAAATCTACGCCTTCGCTGACAGCCCGGCCGCTCTGCTGGGAGTCATTGACCAAGACCCTGCTGTCGGCAAGTCGGAGTGGGAAGCGGATTGGGCCAGGGAGCATACCGGCTATCGCAATCTCATGGCCAAGATTCGAGAACTTAACACAGCCCTGGCCAATGAGAGCCGGTTGCGAGGTGAGCTTGACGACGTCAATCGCAAACTTCAGGTGCTGGAGAAGTCCGGAAACCAAGCCATTCTCCAAGCATACCAGCACACCCGAAATCAGGCGCGGTATCTTGAACTGTGGGCGAAGGACGCAGAGGGCTTGCCAGACAGAATCCTCGATTTGGCGCAGCAGGTTGGGCTGCCGGATTTTGATTCTGGGCAATTCGATCCGACCCTGGACGTTGATGTGCTTGCCGCCGCTGGGAAAATGACGGAGGGCATGAAAGACTTGGCGAAGAAGCTGGAGACGGTGGCAGCCGAAGCCGACGCGGTCACGAAATCCTGGAAGGATTTTCAGTCGGATTCCGCGTGGAGCAAACGTGTGGCAAAGGCGCAACAGGATTATGAGGCACTGGTTCAACAACTCCAAACGCGGGGTGTTCAAGACCCTAGCGAGTTTGGCGCCCGCATTCGACAAAGACAGACGCTGGAGCAACAACTCAAGGAATTGGAAAGCAAGAAGCAGGAGTTGGCGGCCCTTCTGAAGCTGCGCATCGAGATTCTCAAAAAGCTAATTGGGCTGCGCCAGAGGTTGACCAAGAGCCGTGCAGAATTCTTGCGCGGGGTATTAAAGGGCGCGACCCATGTTCAGATCCACGTTGTGCCGTTTGGCGACCATGAGAGTGCAGTGCGAGAGTATCGGCGAGCGATCCGCCGCGAAACAGGTTTTGATGAGGATATCCTCGACTTCGACGCACGGACGGGAATTCTAAAACCGCTGTATGATGGCCCCGGCAAGCCGGCAACCGACTTCTCAGTCCGCCTGGAAGAAGTGAAGGGACGAACGACGGCGCTGACCGCGGGTTGCAAGGACGATGCGGACGGGCTGGGCGGCTGGTTTGTCAACCACCTGGCATCAAAGGTGAAACCAGAGGATTTAGATGAACTTGACCTGTGGTTTCCAGACGACAGTTTGGAAGTGATGTATCGGCCGCGGGAGGGCGAGGGTCTGCGCCCCATCTCGCAAGGTTCGCCAGGACAAAAGACGGCAGCGCTCCTCGCCTTCCTGTTGTCATACGGGACGGAACCCATTCTTTTGGACCAACCCGAGGATGATCTCGATAACCAACTCATCTTCAATCTGGTGACTCAACAGTTGATTGAAAACAAAACACGGCGGCAAGTAATCGTTGTCACGCACAATGCCAATATCGTCGTGAACGGCGACGCGGAATTGGTGCTGGCTTTAGAGTCCAGGCGGGGACAGACCGCCTACCAGGCTCAAGGCGGTCTGCAAGATGACAAAGTCAGGCAAACAATTTGCGAGGTCATGGAGGGTGGTGAAAAGGCGTTCGAGCTTCGTTACCGCCGTATCAAGGAAGGACTAACCCATGTTTGATTCAATCGAAGAACTTTCCAGGAAAATTCAGCTTGGCGAAGACTCCAGCCTGGAACTGAAAGCTGTCTTTTTCAGAGGGGCAAATGTGCTCGATCCTCATCCAAACTCGTTGGCCGATGAATTGGCAGCATTTGCAAACTCGCGCGATGGGGTGGTCGTGTTGGGTGTTGACGACGAGACACGCGAGGTGACGGGCATCCCCTTGGAAAAGCTGGACGCCGTGGAACTCTATGTTCGAAACCTGTGCAACGATCTCGTCAAGCCACCATTGCAAGTAGGCATCTTCCGTATCGAGCTCCCTGATGTGGCAGGAAACATGAAACCCGTTATCAAAATTGAAGTTCCTCGGAGCCTGTTTGTTCACCAAAGCCCTGGCGGCTACTTTTATCGGAGTGGAAGTTCGAAGAGGCCGATGCCACCGGACTATCTGGCACGGCTTTTCCAACAACGAAGTCAGGCCCGGCTCATACGTTTCGAGGAACAAGCCGTTCCCAACACGAGTATGGCAGACCTATCGCAGCCTCTTTGGGAACGGTTTACCACGCGCTCGGCCGAACCAGCGGAGGTTGTGTTGTCGAAGAGAAATTTGCTTACGCGGGACGATAGAGACGGCATCCGCGCATCAGTCGCCGGCGTCTTGATGTGTTCTGAGAATCCAGCAAAGCACTTGGCCGGAGCCTGCATCGAAGCGGTCCGCTATCGGGGTGTCATTCAGGATTCCAATTACCAGTTGGACGCTTTGAAAATTCAAGGCCCGCTTGATGAACAAATTCGGCAGGCCATGCTGTTCTTGCGGCGAAATCAAGTCGTGGCGGCGACAAAGGAAACCCATCGCGTTGAGAAGCCGCAGTTCAGCGAGCGTGCGGTCTTTGAGGCAATCGTCAACGCGGTGGCGCACCGCGATTATTCAATTTACGGGTCAAAAATCAGGTTCTTCCTCTTTGACAATCGTTTGGAACTCTTCTCCCCCGGTGCGTTGCCCAATACCGTGACTGTGGACAGCTTGCCGTTGCGTCAATCTACAAGAAACGAATTGATTACAAGCTTGCTTGCTGAGTGTCCTGTTCCAGAGGCCGCCGGCAGTGTCAAACGGGCATTTTATATGGAGAAGCGCGGCGACGGTGTCCCGATAATTCTGCGGGAGAGCGAGGAACTTTCGGGTCGCAGACCAGAATACCGTTTGATTGATGATTCCGAACTGTTGCTGACCATCTTCGCATAAAGGGTATGCCAACCGGGCGATTTCGGCGGAGAACGCGGGGTCGAACGGGAAAAATGGGGCCTTTTTTGCCCGCTTTTCGCCCCTGGATTGCGCATCTGCTTGAGGCGGTGGCGTTTGCATCGGAAAAACAGCCCGAAAATAATCTCTGAAATTATGATGTTTTTATTTGCGTTCCCATTAAAACGTGGTAATGTGGACCGTGTGAGGCGCTCGCGCGCCTGTTCTTTGAAAGTCTGCGGACCTCGCGGAAGGGATTCCCCGGAGCCTGCAACCGGGATTCGGCGGCGGGATGCTGGAGGCAACGGGTCAAACATGATCGAGTTGGCGCTCTGGAAGCGCCTTCTCGAAGGCCATTGAAAATTTATCAATGGCCCTTGAGCGGTTGGGGAGGCGGAATTCCATTGCCAATGACTAATTTGCAGTGACCGATTCTCAATCAACGCTTGCAGGTTCTGATGCCTTCCGAAACGGCCTTGCTCCAAAGTTTAGCACCAAATCGCACCAAATCGCACCAAATCGCACCAAAAAAAAATTTTGTGCATGGCAAAAAGAGCCAGTTCAACCTGATGGATCTCGGCGCGGCGCCCTGTGCGCGGAGCGTTTTGGAGTGCGGAACGGCAGTTCCGCTTTCGGAGAATAGGGCCAATCAAAGTACCCCAAGGGGGGGCGAGTCCTAAATCCCGGCTCGCATCGCGTGAATTTCACGCCGCCTCCCGCCAGATCAAACTCAATCAAACCCAATCAAAGTCAATCAAAGTCAATCAAAGTCAATCAAACCCAATCAAAGTGAATCAAAGTCAATCAAAGTCAATCAAACTCAATCAAACCCAATCAAAGTCAATCAAGGTCAATCAAGGCAGGGGAAGGGCGCTTTTGAGGCCGAGGTGCCCCGCCACGGCGTCGCCTTCGTGCGCATTTCCCACAGTTGACGCCGGGGGCGGAATATGCGATCATTGAGACTGACCCGTTGAGACCCGTCCAGACATTTACAATTCGATGAAATCAACAATCCCAACAACGCAAAAAGGCAAAGGACCGGAAGGCTCGCCGTTCCGCGCCTTCACCTTGATCGAACTGCTGGTGGTCATTGCGATCATCGCCATTCTGGCAGCCATTCTCCTGCCGGCCCTGGCGGCGGCAAAGATAAAGGCCCGCGACACGAGTTGCCTCAATAACGTCAAACAACTGACCCTGGCGGGGGCCATGTATTACGACGATACCGGCAAGGCTTTTGCCTACGACGACGGCGGCGATCCCACGGCGGCCAATGAACTGTGGGTAGGATGCCTGCTCAATTACTTCGCCAAAGCGACCAATCTCCTGCTTTGTCCTGCCACCAAATACCTCAAGCCGACCCCGGCCGCGGGTTCTTTGGTCTCGGGCAATGCCGATACGACCTGGAACTGGGGCTCAACACCGCCCTTTGAGGGCAGCTACGGACTCAATGGATGGACCTATGACCAGAGCATTAACGATCCCGTGCAGGACCCCGCAAACTATTTTGGAAAACATAACACCATCCCACGGCCGCCGGCGACGCCGTACTTTTTCGATGAGAACTGGGTGGACACCTGGCCCTATCCAACCGATACACCCCCCGCGAATCTCTACACGGGCGGCCAATGGACCGATGGCATCGTAGGAATGCCCCGCCAGTGCATCTCACGCCATGGGTGGTCCAAGGAACCGTCCGCCGCGCCTACGAGGGTTGCCGCCGGAAAATTCCTGCCCGGCGGAATCAACATGGGACTCGCCGACGGCCACGCCGAGCTGGCCAAGCTGATGCAACTTTGGAACTATTACTGGAACGCGACCTGGACCCCGCCCGCCACGATACCATGAGTCAACAACAAATCAGTGTCAATAGCACAGCACACACTCGCGGAGCGGCCGCGTTCACGCGCAGGGATCTGGTGGCGGTGATGGCGGCGGTTGTTGTGCTGGCTCTGTTGCTCGTCCCGGCATTGCAGCGAAGCTACCAGAAATCAATGCGCATCACCTGTGTCAACAATCTCAAGACGATTGGCACCGCCTATCGCATCTGGGCCAACGATAATGGCGATCAGTATCCAGCCTTCGCGCCTCAAACCAACGGGGGCTGGCGTGATCTCCTTTACCTCACGAACGCAAGCATTTACGCCTGGACCAATTACGTGACGATGGCCAACGAACTTGCCCAATCTCCGTTGACTCTTGTCTGCCCTTCCGATGAACGGAGGCCCGCCAACACCTTCAGTAACCACTTCGCCAACACCAACGTCTCCTATTTCGTGGGCGTCAACGCCAATGACACCTATCCGCAGTCACTCCTTGGCGGCGACCGCAACCTGGGGCCGGGAACAACGCCGGATCCCGAATATGGCTTCTCACCCGCCGACGGCAGAGGCAACGACGTCGTCATCAACGGGCCGGTATGCTGGTCGTTGAAGATGCATTCGTGTGGAAATCCCGCAGGCGCGGGGAATATTCTTTTGGGTGATGGCAGCGCCCAACAGGTCACATCGGGCAATCTGTACGGCAATTGGGTGAAAAACGCATTGGCGGAAAAAGCCGCCCATCGTGAGGCGGCCAATTTCACTAAGGCGACCAATTCCGACACCAAATTCGCCGGCCTCCGTTTGATCTTCCCATGAAGCGCCCAAAGGCCAAATGATGCCGGCGGGGAAAGATGCGATGACGCGGGACACGCCTCGGCTTGGCACAAGTTGTGCTGAAAATATGAGCATGGCACACTGTCGCAGAGCAGCGGCGTTCACGCGCCTGGATCTGGCGGTCCTAATCGGAGTGTTGATTGTCATCGGTCTGATTCTCGGCTATGTGTTGTTGCGGGAGAGAGCGACCTCATGGCGCATTTGCTGCAACTGCAACCTCAAGGGGGTTGGCACCGCCTATCGTATTTGGGCCAACGATAATGGCGGCCAATATCCAGCCTTCACGCCACAAACCAATGGGGGCTGGCGTGAACTCCTTTACCTCACGAACGCAAGCACTTACGTCTGGACAAATTACGCGACGATGGCCGACGAAATGGGGCAATGTCCATTAGTTCTCGTCTGCCCTGCCGATAATCGTAAGCCGGCCAACTCCTTCAGTAACTTCGTGGCCAACACCAACCTCTCCTATTTCGTGGGCGTCATCGCCAATGACACCTTTCCGCAGTCACTTCTTGGCGGCGACCGCAACCTAGGGCCGGGAACAACGCCGGATCCAGAATATGGCTTTTCACCCGCCGACGGCAGAGGCAACGACGTCGTCATCAACGGGCTGATTTGCTGGTCGTTAAAGATGCATTCGCGTGGAAATCCCGCCGGTATGGGGAATATCCTCTTGGGCGATGGCTCGGTCCAACAGACAACATCGGAGCGACTGAACACAGATTGGTTGAAAGGTGCATTGGCGGAGAAAGCCGCCCACGATAAGGCGACCAATTTCGCCGGCCTCCGTTTGATCTTCCCGTGAAGCGCCCCGGGTCAGGCGGCGGTGCTCTCGCCCACTTGGTAGCGGGCAAAGCGCCGGACGACGATTTCATCCGCCAGCAGTTTGGCGATGCCGCCCAGGTGCTCCTTGACGGAGACCTCGGAGTTGCGCTTGACAAACCCTTGGTCAAGCAAACAGCAGCCCTGGTAGAATTTCTCCAGCTTGCCCTCGACGATCTTGGCGATGGCCTGGGGCGGTTTGTTCTTGACTTGCTCGGCGGCGATCTCCTTCTCCTTGGCCACCACGGCGGCGGGAAGCTGCTCGCGCGAAATGACTGCCGGATTGCCGGCGGCGATTTGCAGCGTGATGTCGCGCACCACTTGCTTGAAATCCTCGTTCGCCACCGTCGCCTCCCTGCCCGCGCCCACCTCCACCAGGACGCCCACTTTGGCGCCGGTGTGAATGTAGGCGGCCACGATGCCGTTCCCGGCCACCTCGTAGCGGACGAAGCGCGGAATCTGGATGTTCTCCCCGATGCGCCCCACCGCGGCCACGCGGTCCGGCTCCAGCGAGTCCGCAGTCGCGCCGGCTGCCAGCTTGCGCGCGACCTCGTCGCAAAAGGCGCCGAAGGTCTCGTTGCGCGCGACGAAATCGGTCTCGCAATTGACCTCGGCCAGGACGCCCACTTTGGCCCCGGCCAGGATGCTCTGGACGATGACGCCCTCCTTGGTGGCGCGCGCGGCCTTTTTGGCGGCGGAGGCGCTGCCTTTCTTGCGCAGAATGTCCACGGCGGCGTCAAAGTTGCCCTTGGCCTCGACCAGGGCCCTCTTGCAATCCATCAGGCCCGCGCCGGTCGCTTCGCGCAGCCTGCCGACGTCGGCGGCGGTAAAATCAGCCATGTGTCAATAATAGGTTAAAGGTTCAAGTTGCGGCCGGCGCGGCCACGGGGGCGGACGCCGGAGGGGTGGGAGCGGACTCCGTGGCGCCGGCGGGCGCGGGAGCCGGAGCCGGAGCGGATGTTTCTTCGCCCTGTTGCGCTTTGCGGCGGCTGTACTTGGCCTCATACTCCGCGCGCGCCAGGGTCACCGTCTGCACGACGGTCTGCAAGACCAGCCGCACCGAGCGGATGGCGTCGTCGTTGCCGGCGATGGGGTAGTCCACCAGTTCGGGGTCGCAATTGGTATCCACGATGGCGACGATGGGGATTTTCAAGCGGCGGCCCTCGGCCACGGCGTTGTGTTCGCGCTTGATGTCCACGATGAACAGGGCGGCGGGGTATTTGTCCATCGTGCGGATGCCATCGAGGTTCTTGAACAGGCGGGCGGCTTCGCGGCGGTACATGGATTGTTCCTGTTTGCCGTATTGGGCCAGGCTGCCATCGGTGTCCCAGCGTTCGATTTGTTTGAGGCGCGCGATGGAGCGTTTGATGGTGTTGAAATTGGTCAGCGTGCCGCCCAGCCAGCGCTCGGTCACGTAAAGCTGGCCGCAGGTCTTGGCTGATTCCTTGACCGCTTCCTGGGCCTGCTTCTTGGTGCCGACAAAGAGGATGGCGCCGCCGCGGCTCACGACGCCCTGCATGAAGTCGCAGGCGCTCTCCAACTGGGACAGGGTTTTGCTCAGGTCAATGATATGAATGCCGTTGCGGGCGTCGAAGATGAACGGTTTCATCTTGGGATTCCAGCGCTTGGTCTGGTGCCCGAAGTGGACGCCGGCGTCCAGCAATTCCTTGATGCCGATACTGATCACGTTTTTCCTTTTGTTAGGAGTCCGGACCGCGTTGGCGGAGACGGACCATCCCGCGGAACACGGGATTGTCTTCAGTGTTATTCTGGCCGCCCGCCCCCACCCGGGGACGGAATTGAGGCCGTTACCCTCCGGACGAAGCCCGTCCGAAAAGGCTTGGAAAATAGCACAAGCGGGCGGAAACGCAACCGGAATCTTTGCGCCGGATTTTTTCGGCGGCGGCGGATGAACTCTTGCTCATTTGCCCGGAGGCCCGTAGAATGGGCCGCAAATCTATGACGATCCAGGTGGCGGTATTGTGCGACGCGGCGACGGATTACAATGGCCGATTGAATCTGCTGGGCACCTTCGACACCATTTACGCGCCGGCCCTGCCCACGCAACATCCGCAATGCTCCATCGCCATCCGCATCGCCTTTGAGCGCAACGAGGAGGGCCGGCATGCGCTGAACCTGAATTTCGTGGATGAGGACGGACAGCCGATCATGAAAAACATGCAGGTGCCGGTGGAGGTGATGTTCCCGCCCGACGCCACGTTTATCTCGCGCAACCTGGTGATCAATATCCTGCAATTGACCTTTGCCAAGGCGGGGCTGTACTCGATTGATCTGTCGCTGGATGACCGGCCGTTGTCAAGCATTCCGCTGGCGGTCAAACAACTGGCGCCCAAGCCCCAATGAAGAACCGCCCGGAAAGGGGCCGCATGGAGTGATGTTTTCGGATTTTCCAGAGCAAACCCGCACCGTCCAGGTGCTGCAACGCAGCCTGGAACGCGACCGCCTGGCGCACGCCTATTTGTTCATCGGCCACGGGTTGGAAGCCCTGGAGGGAATGGCGCGGACGCTGGCCAAAACGGTCAATTGCCTCTCCCCGCCCCGCCGCGCGCCCAACGGCCTGCCGCTGGATTGCTGCGACCGGTGCGACAGTTGCCGCCGGATCGAGCACTTCAATCATCCCGACGTGCTCTGGCTCCGGCCGGAATCCAAGTCGCGCGTCATCACGCTGGACGAGATGCGGGACTTGATGCAGACGATGAATTTGAAACCGACGGTGGCGCAGTTCAAAGTCGGCGTGATTCTGGCGGCGGACCGCCTGAACACGCAGGCGGCCAACGCCTTCCTCAAGACCCTGGAGGAACCGCCGCCCAAGTCGCTCCTGATCCTGCTGACGACTGAACCGCAACGGATGCTGGAAACGATTCTCTCGCGGTGCCAGCGGGTTGCCTTTGCGGGCCAGGGGATGCAGTTCGACGCCGCGCACCGGGCGTGGCTGGGCGCATTCAGCGGCATGGCGGCGGCGGGCGCGGGCGGATTGCTGGCGCGCTACCGGCTGCTGGGGCTGATCATGCAGAAGCTGGCAGAGCAACGGGAGGCGATCGAGACGGCTCTCAACGCCCGCTCGCCCCTGGAACGATATGACGACCTGGAGGCGGACACGCGGGACAAATTGGAGGACGAACTGGCCGCCGCGGTGGAGGCGGAATATCGGCGGCAGCGGACGGACTTGCTGGGGGCGCTGCATTGGTGGTTGCGCGATGTCTGGCTGCAAAGTCTGGCCCTCGGCGCGGACTTGTTGTCCTTTCCCGATCTGGCGGCGGCGGCGCGGGCGGTGGCCGGGCGGATTTCCCCGGCGGAGGCGAGGACGAACCTGGAGGTCATGGACCGGTTGCAGCGCCAGCTCCATACCAACGTGCAGGAGGCGCTGGCCTTGGAAGTGGGGTTGCTCAAGCTGCGGCTGTGAGGCCCGCGCGCGGCACTGCGAGCCGCCGCACGTTTGACGGAGGTTAATCATGCCGGCGGGAATCGTCTTTTATCGCCGTGTGATCGAGTCCCAGCCAGAAATTGGCCCAAGCCGACGTGCCGCGCAGGCCCTGATTCTGCACCACCGGCGCGTGGCTTAACAACTCCTTTTCCCGTCCCTCCCGCCGCAAGCGTTCGTAGGCGCGCAGCCAGATGCAGTCGCCGTAGCCGTCCACTTCGCAGCGGCCCTCGCGCGTGCCGCCGCAGGGGCCGTTGCGCTGGTTCTTGGCGCATTGGGACTCCGGGCAGAGGTAGGCGATCTCAGCCAGCGAACAATCACCGCAGTCCTTGCACCGGTACATGACGGATTTGCTCAGGCGCTCCAGCGCGCGCATCGCCTTGGGGCCTTGCTTCGGATCGGCCGCGTGGCGGCAGAGGCCGGCGCCCCACCGGGCCAGGGCGCGTCCGGGCGTGAACATCGCCAGGTGCGCCCATTTCGAGAGGCGATAAATCGCGCCGGCGTGTGGCGCCGGCTCCGCCGCCGGGGCGACGGGAGCATCGGCGTCCGCCAAGCCGGTGTCGGGGTCCTGGCCGTAAAAGAAAAACTCGCCCGGGCGCGAGAATTGAATTTCGCGCGCGAACTGTTTCCAATCACCGGGGGCGAAACTCCGCTCGATGCGCAGGATGTTCTCGATGGCGGGCAGACTGTGGACGCCGCCCAGATAGATGCCGCGGAAACCCAGCCCGCGATAAACGGCGGCCTGCTTGGCGGCGAATTCGTGGAAAAACTCCCTGCCGCCGTCCGCCGCGGCGCCGTGTTTGAGGCACAAGTCCAGCAGCGGCCGCGTCAGGACAATGCCGGGCAGCCGGCCCTGGTGGAAGAGTTGGGCGACGCGGGCATTGAGCAGATAGACGTTGCCGATGAGGGGGACGGGCGCCATGCCATGATGGTCCATGTAAAGACGAAGTTCGCCGGCCTTGCGGGAGTCAAAACCGATCTGGTTGATGATGAAGCGGGCGCCGCACTGGACCTTTTTCTGGAGCTTGAAGTACTGCGGCATGACTTCGCCGGCCCGCGGCTTGTAATTGGTCGTGACCGCGCCGATGCAGAACTGCGTTAGTTCAAATTGCTCTGCCGCGCCGTGGCCGTGCTGGTCCTTGGGATCAAAGCCGAGGTTCATCCGGTGCAACATGGAAATCAGGCCGATGGAATCAATGTCGAACACCGGCTTGGCCATGCCCTGGTTGCCGCCGGCGGGATAATCGCCGGTCATGGCCAGGATATTGTGGAATCCCTCGCTCTTGAGGAGCCAGGCCTCGCTTTCCAGGCCGTTGCGATTGAGGTCCTTGCAGGTCAGATGAATGACGACCTCCTGGCCGGCGTAGAGGATGGGCTTGCCCAAGGCCGCCGGACGGAGCTGCGAGTGGCCACCCGCGTTGTCCGTGATCGAAACCCAGTCAATGAGCGGGCAGGCGGCCAGTTCGCTGGCGAAGGCGCGGGCTTTGATGGCGGCGCGCTCGGACATCGAGCCGCGCACCGAAACCAGTTCGGCGCCGACGAGGAACCGGCTGCCTTGGAATAACTTTTCGCGAAGGGTCTGCATGGATGGGACGCTCATCGTTTCCCGTTGTATTCCGCCAGCGCCTGCAACATGGCTTGGATGTTTTGCCTGGGCATGCCGGGGCTGACGCCGCCGCCGAGGGACAAGATGACGCCCTGGCCGCCGCTCTTTTCCAGAACGTCCAGCGTCGCCGCGCGCACCTCCTGGGGCGTGCCGAGGACGCCGATTTCCAGCGGGTTGACGTTGCCCATCAGGCACATCCGGTGGCCGACGCGCGCTTTGACTTCGGCGATGCCGGTTTGCTTGCCCCAGTTCAAGAGGTTGAAGCCGCAATCGGGCAGGTGATCGAGGCAGGCCTCAATTCTGGCGTCGTTGTGAAAGACCTTCACCCAGTCCATGGGAAAGGCGTGGCAAATTCTTTTCAGGCAGGGGTGGGCAAATTCCCGGTAATGCTCCTGGCTGACAAACCCGACGAGGTCATCGAGAATGAAGATGCCTTCGACGGTGGCGCCCAGGGCCTGGTGCTGGGCTTTGAGCCAATCAATAATCAGCCGGGTGCAAAGATCGAGCAGCCGGCGCGCCCACTCCGGCTTCTCCACAAGGTCAAGCATAAAGTCCGTCGTCCCGCGGACAAAGCCCGCCGTACACATCGGCCCGCGCGAAGTGGCCAGCGGCAGAATCTCGCCGGTGTCCAGGATGCGCTGGCGGTGCAGGCGGATGCGGTGCAGGGTCAGGGCCATGAAGGCGTCGGCCTCGACCTCGTAGGCGGGGAATTTCTCGATGTCCTCGATGCGGCGGAGGGTGTGAGATTGGCCGGGCGTGTGGTCCTGCCAGAACTTGATCTTGCAGCCCAGGGCCGAGGGTTCGGCGGCCATGCCGTATTCCATCCACCAGGAGGGGACGAAGATGATGTCGGGGAACTCGCGGTGAATTTTGAGGTTGGAGCGGAACCACAGTTCCGGGTCCAGGAAGTAGTCCAGGTGGTTCAGCCCCAGGTAACCGGGAATCCAGGGACTGTCAATAATCAAAGCCATCGGCACCTGGTCGAGTTTTTCCAGGCGGGCGGCCTTCTTGAAAATCCTCCACTGTTCGGGTCTCATGTCTTGATTCGTTTTTTGGCGACGCTCGCGGCGAGAAGCCCATTGGACTCATCCAACGCCGGAGACAATCCGACAGACTGCCGCCATGCTGGCCGGTTTGCGCACCGGCGTCAAACAGCATTTGCGGATGAAGGGTGGAGCAACAGGGCCAAAATGACCCAAGAAGCGCGTTTCAGCGCCGTCGGCGCTTGCGCACCGGCTGTTGATCACACCTTGGTTTGGAGTTTTTTTCGCTTTGATTAGGTTTGAGTGGGTTTGAGTGGGTTTGATTAGCTTTGATTTGGCGGGAGGAGGCGTGAAGTTCACGCACCCCGAGCCGCGATTTACGACTCTCCGCTTGTTGAATTGCTTTGATTGGCCTTGGTCTCCGAAAGCGGAACTGCCGTTCCGCACTCCAAAACGCTCCGCGCACAGGGCGCCCCGCCGAAATTCCGTCAGGTTGTGGAGTGCGGCGGCGGGGGATTGTCGCGTTCAAATGCCCGGAACTTGCTCTTTTTTGCCATGCACAATTTTTTTTTGGTGCGATTTGGGTAATGCCTCAGTGACGGCGGATTTTGAGCCGAAATCAGGACGAGTCGAACAACAGTCTGTACGGGTCGCGCTTTTGGTTTTCCGCCAATGCGTCCAGGCAGCGATGGAAAACATCGAAAACGTT